>WNGR01005167.1_pt1 | contig 24195 bp, 26 predicted proteins | sample 5407581 | NCBI WGS metagenome assembly WNGR01 (sample SAMN13153383, study PRJNA577476) | soil metagenome | isolation source: 80 cm soil or saprolite under Garry oak tree replicate 2 | place: USA:California | collected 2016-06-15
GACCGACTGCAACTGCAGTCATAACCATGGACATGGATAATAACCATTCTAGATTACACAGGGTCTACCCTACATACATAAAAGTAACTACAACGTGGTCTGCGGGGCGTCCGCCACTGTCACCGCTACTGTCGTTTTCGTCTTCGTCGCAATTGTAGTCATCACTAGTTGTCATCATCTTGCGGTTGTCATAGCCGTCCGAGTCGTCGTCATCGTCACAGTCTTCATGGCAGTCTGTTGTCGCGGCTGTCGTCTCGCGGTCATCACTGGAGTTGTCGTAGTAGTTGTCGCAGTTGTCGTCGTTGCGGTTGTCGTCGTTGCGGTTGTCGTCGTTGCGGTTGTCGTCGTTGCGGTTGTCGACCCATCGTCGTTGTCGCCGTGGTGGTGGTTGTTGGCGGCGTATGCGGCTCGGAGCGGCATTGGCCGACTGCCTGCCGCTGCCGTGGTTGGCGGGTCACGCAGCTGGGGTCTGCGTCGGCGGCGTGCCCCCCACCGTCATCACCGTCAACATGGTTGTCATCGTGGTTGGCAGCGCACGCTGCTCAGAGTTGCATTGACTGACTGACTGCCTGCCGCTGCCGTGGTTAGAAGGTCTGTTGCCGTGGTGGTCATGGTTGGCAGTGCACGCGGCTCAGACTTGCGTTGACTGACCGCCCGCCGCCGCCGTTGTTAGTAGGCCACATAGTTAAGGTCTGCATCACCGTCGCCGCGATGAGGTGCCTTGGTGGTCGTGGTGGGTGGCACACACGGCTCGGAGCTGCTTGGCCAACTGCCCGCTGCCGCCGTGGTTAGTAGATCACACAGTCAGGGTCTGCATCATCGTCGCCATCGCCGTGGTGAGGCGCCGTGGACCGTGATGGCAGCGCACACGGCTCAGAGCTGCGTCCGCCAACTGCCTGTTGTCGCCGTGGTTAGTGGATCACGCAGCTAGAGTCTGCGTCGGCGGGGTGCCCCCCGCCGTTGTCGCCGTTGTCGTGGTTGCAGCAGATCACCTATGGGGCCATGCTGCGTCGGAAGAGTGCGAGCAGCCACTGTTTGCAGCCGCTGCCATCTTCAAGGTCGTCGTCTTCATGGCATCTCAGGGCTGCTTTAACGGGAAGAGAGCCCGCCGTCACTGCCATCGTCGTGATTGAGGAGAATTGAGGAGCACGCAGGCTCACATATGTGACACGTAACAACTCGTGACGCGTACCTGCCAAAGACCGGTTAAGGCCGACCCCAACCGGTCCTGTGGCGGTTCTACCGGGCATCAAATTCTGGAGAACCGGAACCGGACTGTTCCTGAATCCTTAGAACTGCAACTGCAGGTCCAGTTGCAACCGGTTGCAGTCCAGTCCAGTTGCAGTTTTTTGCAGTTCATGCAACTGGACTTTCAAACACTACTCTTTAAGGCATTCTTTCTGTTAACATAGACCACTTTGCCAGTACAATGTGTCATTAGATGATTAAGTCATCTTTGGTTTCCCAATACAGTATCTGCCTGTTTAGGACTTGTTACTTACATGGACTTATTCCAGACACTCACAGACTGGTTATTGTTTATCTTTATTAGGATTCTGTATTAGGTCCTTATTGTAATGCCACGACTGGCGTTATCATGCGACATGCGGTTTAGGGTTCTGTTCTAGGTGTGAAGTCATATCAGGACTTCAGTACAATGATACACAAGTATCAAGTCAAGCTGTGCTCAAGACTAATGTGAGAGGAATGCCAAGTCAAGCCAATGCTCAAGACTAGCAGGGGGCAAGACAAATCAAAGGTCCATGTTCTGTTGGGTATGTGAGGCAAAAGACGAAGGCCTGTGTTGATGAGAGACAATAAAAGTCCTCAGTGGAACAACCCAAAGGTTCCCTGTCCAGTTCTGGAGACTATGTCATGATTGGGGAAGAAGTTTAGTCTACCATACAAGCTAGGTAGACTAGGGTTTATATACTAGTACAGTATGTTTGTGTTGAACAAACATATGATGCAATCCTAGTCAGTATGAGTCATGATGATGTAGGTGAATAAGTAAGCATGAGTAAGCGTGCATCATAGTGATGTTGTGATGATGTTATATGGAACAATCAGTAAGTGAATGAGTCACCAAGTCTGAGTCAATAGGTCATGGGGGTTTGGCATGTGTAAGGTAATGAGTCATGATGGGAAAAGGAAGTGAGTCGTGTCCGAAATTGTAACACTTATTGTTCTTATTGTTAAGATACTGGCTCTAGATGGCTCTAGGCCTTCTATTGTTCTCAGCCCTCCAATGGTGTTTCTCCCTCTGGCGCACAGACCACCTGTATTGTGTTTGGATCACCTGTGCGCACAGACCACTCTTAGGTAATCCTTTAGTATATAAGGACTCCTGTTTTCACCTTTACACTTCAGAGTTCTTCTACCTCTGAAGTGTAAGTCCCCTCTTGTCTATAGCTCTCTACCTTAGCTCACTCCCTTTTGCAGTGCACTCTTGTCTAGGTGTGTAGTATAGCAATATAGAGTTCTTCTACCTCTGAAGTTGCGCTCTTGTCTAGCTTATTGCTAACCCTCACACACACTGTCAGTTGTCTGCGTCAACACTTTCAAACTGTTACACTGGGTTGTTGAGTGCCACTTTTGTGTGCAGTATAAATGCAGTCAAGAATGTCACAGCAAGGGCTAGAGAAAGTAGAAAGCTGAGTTACAAGGGAGAGGAACAGGTCATGATAGCTTTGCTTCTTGAGATCCCTAAAATCGAAGTAAAAATACACTATAATGGCTCATCCAGCTTTGCAAGTAGCCATGACCGTCTTGAATGATCAAGGAACTGGCAAGAAAATATAAGTTCCGACTGGAAGCGGTCATGCAAGGACGAACCAGATAATGCTTTTCCCGGAGCCCACTATGAAAGTTGAGGGCTGTTAGGAGGAGTGAACCCCGGAAGCGATAAGGGGGGATAGATTTTCCGTGGATCCACAAGAGGGAGCCAGTAGACTTCCACTGAAAAGACTACTCTGGACAAACCACACCGACGTTCCCTCGTGCCGAGCGCTGAGCGCAATGTTATGATTTGTCAAAGGATCTGAAGGAGAGAGCCATGTTCGAAAGAGCTGTTGTAGCTGGTTCCCTATGAACGTGTCACGATGAGCAACGGTGAGGGTGGGGGATGACAGACATTTGATTTCGTCTACGCTGCATGCTGTTTGTTGAATAACTAATTTTGTTTCCATTGCTGTCGCTTTCGCTTCTTTGCCGTCTAAGAGTATGAGTTAATTAAGAATTGCATCAGCAAGCGATTAATTACGCCTTGCATACCGTCGATGACTAGCTCGCGAACGGTGTGGGTGATCGTCAAGACCTCTGCAAGCACCATCTGGGCCTCCTCTTGCGTCAGTCTGTCCAATCTCTCTAGTGCATCCTCAATATCGGTCCTTCCTGCCAATTTTTTCAGGAGCCTTTCTGGGAGTAGTTCAGTCGAGTTTGAAATACAGCGGGAGAGAAACTCACTCCCTCGTCCCTGCTTTATCTCCTTGGTCGCAATCCCGAAGACTGTTAGCACTTCCATCATTATCTTTGTAATTATATCCGTCATCGCTGCAGTCGGTGTCACCTCGGTATAAACCTCGAGCCGTTTGAAAAAGAATTCAATTCGCTCGAAGAGATCCACCACCGCATCTTGACTCGCAGAAACGTCCTTGGCAGCCTATAAGACTTCGATGTCAGAACGATTTAAGGCTAAACAAAGTGTTTACAAGAGGAAGATACCGATGCCTGCAAAAATCAATTTCGCAGGCAAAAAATATATGTCAGAGGGAAGCTTCAAGGCGAAATTTGACACATACCAGGCCTACACCCTCTCCGAGAGTGGCAGAAAGCGCATACAGGACGCTCACGGTTGGGTTTAACCACTTTGTCAACCTCTCATCGGCGCTCCGAGCTTGATCGAACTCCCGAGCTTTTTCTTGAAGCACAGCCAGGATGGCAGCAGGAGTCGCAGGTTTGCAACTGGGAAGCAAATGGATGTGCGATAAGGTCTTTCTTTGTCTGCCTCTCATACAATCTCAATGCAGCGTTAAAAATGGTTTGGAAGGGCAAGGAAGCAGAAGCTGTGGAAAGGGTGTAAGAGTGGTGACTGTGGAAGGACTGATTCAAGCTATGGGGTGGATGCTCTGCGCACAGATGACGGGAACTTGTCAACAGAGATGCAGAGACAAAGCTTCGACAGAGGATACGCCACTAGGTCGCTAACTCGACTCAGTTAGAGAAGCTAGCCTTGTCACTCCTGCCCGAGTCGCTTTAAGGACGAGCACGTCAGTGTCACAGGTCCGGCAAAGCGTGCTCTGGGCGGGCTCTTCCCAACTCGCCCGCGGTATGGCTACTATTTCGGGCACATGACGTCATCAATAAGTGTCAAATTAATTTTTTCCTGAACCAGACCCGGAACCAGACCCGGAACACCCCACTGGCTCACGGACATTCAGACGGTCATCGTTTTTGCCACGCCTTTGCTTCCCAGTTCAATTAAAGGCGTAAACATGGCCACCGTTCGCAAAGCCCTCAAAAATATTGCCTCTGGAAAAGGAGCCCAAAAATTAAAACCACCTACCAATTTCGAGTCCGACGATCCCGCAGAGATAGAACTCGTGTCTCTGCCGAACGCGATCCCGAAACAGTATCCGCCGCTCATCCTCGTCCATGTCCTACTTCTCTCCGCCGCCCTCGTCCTTCTTCCGCAAACTCCCCTTCCCGACCTACCGCTCCCGCCACCTGCACGTGGACTTGACAAACCCCAACATCCTTTCCTGGCTCCAATCACCGTGCGACCGGTCTTGACTCTCGCGTGGGCTTGTCTCGGCGCGACATTGCTCGTACCCTGGTGGGCCGGTTCACTGCGTCGCTGGGTACACGACGGCACTCTGGGCTCTCGCAACATCCAATTGCGCCTCCAAGGCGATCCTCACAAGCGACGCGTACGTCCCGTCTCTGTCTCCACACTCCTTTCCGCACCCACTTCTTTTGTTTCCCAACCCAACATCCTTATCCGCTCATACAGGACATCTGGAATGCGTGCGTCTTCACAGGGTACACCGCCCTTGCGCTGCATGCAGTGATCATTTTGTTCGGAGCGCCATTCGTCCAGTGCGTCTGTCCCACACCTCTCTGCTCGCATTCCGTTTATCCCCACTCATTCTCCCCTCCCCCCAGATATGTGCCGCACACCGCCCTTCTAGCGTTGCTCCTCGCTATCTACACCGTCTTTCCCCCCGCATACACCCTGGGTCCACCACGTCTCGGACTACCGCTTCTCTCCGCGTCCGCCAGCAACGCTATCTTGCAGAATGACCTCTGGATACGGATATTCGTCGAGCGCAAGCAAGTCTCTTTCCTTTAAGTCTTGTCCCGAGGGTAATCGTTATTCCGCAGGACGAGGAAGCCCGCTGAGCGGTGCCTGCTCTATCCTACTTACGGCGCATATCTCGGAGCGTGGCTCGGCGTGATCCCAATTGGGCTCGACTGGGACCGCCCGTGGCAGGTATTCTCTATGACAGCTTTCGATGCCCTGGTTGAGAAGCTGACCCCGTCAATTACAGGCCTACCCCCTGACACCAGCAGCAGGGGCGTCACTGGGCTACATGATCGGCGCGGTGCTCGCACTTGGCGCGAACGTGCTCTTGTTCTTCGCTGATGCCGACAGACTGGGGCCTTCCGGAGGCGCGGGTGGCTCGAGTAAGGGCGACGTAAAGAGCACGAGGCGGAAGGACCGGGAGCAGAAGAAGCCTCTCGTGAAGGAGGACTGAGCACCCTCTACGGGATCGGTGCTGTTGCTGCCCATAATCTCCATGGTTCCTGTTTCCATTTTACAGAGTCTTGTTATGCTATTAGGGACTGTCGTCTACACACAGGTCACTCCTATTCCTCCAAATCAGAAGCCACACCACGTTCGTGTCCTGATCCCAGCATTCATCTACACGCATTAGCACCAAAGAAATCGTCTTCCTCACCCAAGCAGAAATCCTTCTACATGCTACAAATCGGCGTATCACGCTCCACCCCGATCATCCGTCTGCTAATATGTTTACCGGGATTCGAACTAGTCATGCTTTAGATTAACACCCAACATGATGCTGGATTCTTCCCCTCCGTACAATGACTCGCTCGGTTCCCGCACGCTCCCCGCGATCGTATCTGGGATCGCATGGCCAGTTTTACCTTTACCCACCAAGAGTGGCGCAGTGACACCGTCGCACTTCTCTTCCGGGGCGGTTTCTCGCGCCCTCGGAAACATATTCTTGATGTTTGAGGCGACCGCCCTCGCTGTAGTCCAGGAGAAGACAGAAGGGGACGTGTTGTTCGTGTTCTTCCCGCGTGCGCTTGTTGCTTTGTCGCTCTGATGGAGCGGATAGCCGCCAGGAGCTAATCCGCGGCGCTCGACATCCCAGTCGGATCCCAACAGTGCGCTGCTGTCGTACCACGCCCCACCACAGAGAGCGAATTTGTCGGGGATCCCATATAGATCGGGAGAGTTTCGTGGTGTTTTCTCGCTCTACTCGAAACGCGTTCGTCTCTCTCCGGGCGAGTTTTTGCGCAAGGGACATCGTGGCTTACCGAGGATACGTGCTTCTTGAGTATTTGGTACTTCTCCCCTGCCAGGGTGGCGTGGCACAGTCAGATTTTTGGACCGACGGGGTTGTGAAGGGAAGAGGTCGATACCTTCAAACCGGATTGTATGTCCGAGTTTGTAAGGCGTATCTGGTTGCCATTCGTTGAGCATATCGGCAGATATCGCGCTCGTATGAAACAATCACCGCGGGTACACTGGCAGGAGGAAAGGAATGTAGTCCTAAGTTAGCCCGCGTCGTTATCTATCTATATAGACCCCAGGCGTCGCGCCGGCAGAATTCGCGCATACTATATACAGAGTAGCACTGGAGCAGGCCTGTGAAAGCGCCTAGAACCTGGAATATGTAAGGGGAGACGCCCGGTGTGAGGTATCATAGATGTTCCACAAATTATTGACACAATTAAAACGCGAGCAGGAAACCCGATCTCGAGGTGATGATATGGGCTTGGGAGAGGAACGTTCGACGAACTTGCAATGGGCGTGGCTGATTTGCCCCCACCCTCGCTCGTGTACACAATATACACTGCATGCAAAGCAGAGTTTTCAATCAAATAAAACCCATAGAAAACTCTGTGAGGTGTTAACCACTTATCAGAGCTTATATTATCAAAAAACTTTGAAAAAAAAAGTTTAAATTTTATTTGGGCTACTGGGCTGCCACCAAAAAAGAGGTAAACTCTTTTTTCTCCTCACAGACCACATGATCATCCCAAACAAAAGACTTCAATTGTTCAGGCTGTATCATGTGGTCAATGTGATTTGTTAGGAGAAAAAAGAGTTTACCTCTTTTTTAGTGGCAGCCCAGTAGCCCAAATAAAACTTAAACTTTTTTTTTCAAAGTTTTTCGTGACAGCAGAAGAGTGAGCGGCGTAGACAGAGTGTGAGATTGCGGCGACGCTGGTGCTCGTTTGAAGATGGGTCTACCCAATATGAACATAAAAATACGCAGTTACTCTGGGAGTCTAGCGAAATGATCAAAGTTGGGCAGCGTACTCGCTGTCAGCTTCGGGAATATACGGCTTACTCAATCTAGGTATTGTTAGCCGTCACTCTTCTTGATGAGAAGATCTCTCGTGGTGGACAATTTCCATGTCACTAGCATTCTGACGCATGGAATGGCACCAGGATCTAATCTATAACGCTTGGTGTCCCTGTTGGACTCCACCAACGCGTTTCTCTCATACCACGCCCCACCGGCGCAGAGAGTGGAATCAGTGGATTGTCGGGGATACCACGAGGACAAGGGAGAACTTCGTACCTACAGAAATGGATCGAACATGTCCGCCTAACTTACCTTGCGAGAGAAACGGCACGATGACTACTGTGCCGAGCACGGTGACCTCCACACCACCGACCGCACATGTCGAGCCAATGGATCTCGACATCATGGCGTCCTCCCGCAATCTGAGACATATCCACATGCACCCGAGATGTTACAATTGTAACGGGTATGTGCATATCCCGCGCGACTGCAAGAAAGACTCACGACGTCTCGTCCCGGGACTGCCGCGCGCAAGGGAACGATTGGTGCGGCCAGAACAACTCCATCTCTTCGAAGAAGGCGAGATAGTGGAGGGCCCAGAAGAAAAGGGATACGTATTCTTCGATAAGCTGGTTTTTTCCACCACATAACACGCAAAGCCGAACAAAGTCATTATCTCCCTAGTATATGGTCCGGGAGCAGTAGCACAGCCCACGAGGTGGCGTGATGCGCGCGTACCAAGGCACAGAGAAGCCCATGTCACTGCAAGCTAAGGATAGTCTGTAGGCAGAGTAGCGTAATTTTGGGCAAAACGTTCCACGGGTTGCACCTTGTCCCACGCAGTCTAAAGACAGACTTCAAGATGACGTTACTCCAGACGGCCGACGCAATTCCTAATCTCTGTAGAACGTACAAGGCCATGTCCAGAATGATTTGTGCTCAAGGGGCCGGAGAAACTGACTGAGCGCACTGACAGACAGAACACTGTCACGGTCACCGTAACAATTCAGGCACCGCCGCGGGTCACCCTTTTTTGGAAACTGCCTTTCATGGCAAATGCACAACACCGATAAACTATATAGTTCCAAGCCACCGCCACCGCACTTCTCCGAACGACCAACACCTTTGGTCAACTTTGGAGCATCGCCAACAACACAAGAGTGAGGGAGGTGAGTACTTGCTGTCGGCCAGTTTCCTGATATTCTCACCGAATGCTATCTGTTTTTCTAGCTTTTTTGAACTTGTAAGGTGTGTGGTCCTACCCAATTCATCGGCCTCGGCGGAGATATATGGTCGCGCTGCGTGCATAGAGTGTCCCTAGATGGTAGGGCAACGAGGGGGGTGGAGTTCTGTCGGGGATTCCGAGTACAGGGTGATACACTCTGGAATGAAGATGGCGATCCATACCTGTTCCGCAGCTCTATTTCGTTTTCTGCAGACAATCTCATCGCCGCCCAGATCTTACCCCTCACCACCCTACAGCAATGGCCCAACGTGTCACCCTCCGCAAGCGCCAGCCTTATAACACCTCGTCTTCGCGACGACGCATCGTCAAGACCCCCGGCGGCGTCCTCCGCTACCATCACATCAAAAAGCTCCCTACTGCGCCCAAGTGTGGTGACTGTGGTTCCAAGCTCAGCGGGGTGTGTTTTCCTACTGGGCCAGTACTGGTCTCGCACTGCGTTGCTCACATCCGATCTAAATCAATAGGTTGTTGCCCTCCGCCCGCGTGAGTACGCATCGGTCTCCAAGACGCAAAAGCACGTCAGCCGGGCATATGGTGGTTCACGGTGCGGCGGCTGTGTGCGCTCACGGTACGCCTTTCTTTTTGCCTTTTATTTCCACGGTTGAAGTTAACCCCGCTCACGCGGGTGTTTGTGACGGACAGCATCGTTCGCGCATTCTTGATCGAGGAAGCAAAGGTGGTCAAGCGCGTCATCAAATCACAGCAGAAGGCGGGCGGTCGCTCGTAATCTGCTCCTTCACTTCTTATGTGATTATGTGCCTGCAGTCTTGTATGACGCGCTATGAGAAAATTTCAACCATGGATCCATGTATCACGTCGTATGAGGCTTTTTCCTTCCTGCCAGTCGTCTCAAGGTTACAGTGGGTCGTGTCCATCTGACTCTGCTCGCTCGTGGAAATTTTTCCCCAAAAAGGTATCAGGGGAATTAAACTTCAATCGACGGTATCCATGACCTCCTTGTCCCCTGGCGGGCATATCCTTCCTACGTCTACGTCTATAGAATGCCCATGGCAATCACCGTAAGAACACCAAAAGTCCCATGAAAGTGAAGGAGTTTTGCAGTATCGCGATGATCTGAGCATTACCGACGCACCGCCGTGGGGTTTCACCCAAGTTGACGCGTGCAGCCCGAAGTTCCAAGCGCTGGCTGAGATAACTTGAACTAGTTGGTATTAGATGCCCATGTTAGGGACTCTGGAGCAGGTAGCATGCCGATTTCACGCGATTGGGGTGCCGCATTTGGTTTACACAGAGTCAAAGCGATGGTTGATGGGGCGTGCGGGGGAGAGTGAGCGCGGAGCTCTCTCTCGTCTTCGTCCCCAACCTCACCTTCTTACCCGCGCATGCGTGACATCTGGGGTGCGTGTGTCTTCACGGCGTGCAGCGCCCCTTCTCTGCACGCAGTGATCATCTTACTTAAAACAACATCCGTACAGTGCATCCGCTATTGTGGGGAGTGACTCAGCGATTGCCCTGGAGGCGCAGTCGGATACTGCGAGAGCTCAGCACTCAGGGTGCCAGCGTGTGCCCAGCGACGCAGTGAACCGGCCCACCAAGGTACGGGTAAAGTCGCGCCGAGTCAAGCCCACAGGAGAATCAAATACACTGGTCACGCGGTGATTAGAACCAAGACCAAGTGAGTGGACAGAGATGTCACATGGAGCGGAGCACGCCGAGGCGAGCTTGGTTCGAAGGAAAAGACAACGACATGTGAGATGGAACGCGGGAGAAGTCCTCGGAACAAAAGGATGAGATGTATTGCATCGGATACCAGCGCTTATGTATACATACAGGCGGGCAACAGCTAAGACTACGAGACAAAAGGTGGAAGAGTGACTGAATAGTGAGGCGATGTGGATCAGAGCAACAGATGTGTTTCCCACATAGACGGCGCCTGCCTCGAAGATAGGTTAGCATAGCAAATGTCGGCGCAATCCGATGGTCAAAGTGACGTCCTGAGTACAATGAACCCCACTAAGCTATGTGGGTCATAATAGGGAGCTCAGTAAGGAACATGGAGTAGAGGAACAAATACCGCGTACCTTTTCGGGGTACCAGCGCAAGCAATAGCTCGTCGTCTTGGAGCTTAAGTTCCGTCACCCTCTGAGCCACGCCAAGATGCTGGACGTCGCCATCCTCGTCGTCGAACTCAAGCCTGCTGAGTGTCTTTTTCGTTCGATCGAAGGAGTCATTGGCAGATAGCTTCGAGGTTTTGCACCTCCAAATTTCGATCTCGTTGGGAATGAGGTGAGCAAGATTGGTCTTGTTCCACCCTATCCTGATCTTTATTTTTAGTTGGTGAATCGTGTCATCGTGATGTAACTTCTCAGGGAATGGTTCTCCGAAGGTAGGCATGTGGTCGCGATCAACGACAAGGCACCAAACTTGGGTGTCTGGCGTGATGGTGGTGGTGGGAGATAAAGGCGTCGTCGTCGGTGAACCCTGTCAGCCTAAATGTGCATATATTGTGCATGACTAACAAGGAAACGATAGACCCAAAAGCAGTCAAGCGCCACATCCTTTTTTTGGAAGACAACGGACTGAGAATCCCGGTGGAAGGTGGCACATAGGAGGTCAACCAGTCAAGCCAGTCAAGGGCGAAGGCAACAGCGGCGGGTCGGGTGGCACAAGCTCAGCGGGAAGCAGAGGCTAATTGGGGGTGGAGCGTAATACCCCGGCTCGTGGCAATGTAGAAGGATTTCTGTTTGGATGAGTTCTGTTCTACGTACTGGGAAGACAATGACACAAACGGTGTGGCTTCTGATTTGGAAGAATCGGAGCGGCTAGCGTGTAGATGACAGTCCCTGATAGCATGTCGAGACACTGCTGAAATGGCACTGATCCTATGTAGGGGCTTCACGAGAGGCTTTTTTTTGCTCCCGGTCCTTGTGCTCTTCACACCGCCCTCACCTGGGTCACCCGCACCTCCGGAAGGCCCCAGTCTGTCTGCATCAGCGAAGAACAAGAGCAAGTTCACGCCAAGTGCGAGCAACGCGCCGATCATGTAGCCCGGCGACGCTCCTGCTGCCGGTGTCAGGGGATACGCCTGCAATTTACAAGGTCAGTTTTTCAAGCAGGGAGCCGAAAGTTGTGGATGGTCACGGGCGGTCCCAGTCAAGCCTGGAGTAGACAGAAAGGAGACATGGAGTGGAGTACGAGGCGAGCGTGATACCGAAAGAAAGGCGACTTAGTAGTAAGAGGTAGCACACAGGAGAAGTTCGAGAACAACAGGATTGGATACATCGTGGCGAATACCGGAGCTTACATGTACATATAGGCGAGCCACAGCTAAGACTACAAGACAAAAGGCGGAACAATGGCTGAATAGTAAGGCGGCAATGCGGGCCAGAGCTACAGGGGCGCGGATACAATGTGTTTCCCACCTAGTTTCCGGGTACCACCGCAAGCAATATCTCGTTGTCTTCGAGCTGAAGTTCCATCACCCTCTGAGCCGCGCCAAGGTGCTGGACGTGACTGTCCTCGCCGTCGGAGAACGCGAGGTTGCCGAGTTGCTTTTTCATTTGACCGAAGGAGTCCTTGGCAGATAGCTTCAAGCTTTTGCACTTCCAGATTTCAATACTGTTGGTGTCGACGATAAAATCGGGCCTGTGTGGCGCCTTAGAGATCTTTATCTTTAGGTCGTGGATCGTGTCATCATGACGTATAGACACAGGGAAAGGTTCTCCAAAGGTAGGGTTGTAGCGGCGGTCAATGACAAGGCACCAAACTCGGATGTCTGCCATGATGGTGGCGGTGGTAGATACAGTAGTCAAAACAGTTGTCCCCTCTAAATAGGCGGACTTCCAAAACTTAAGAGCGGGGTTCATAGTTAAGCCCATGGGGAAATTCTCGGGAAATTGGTTATCTTGCAAAATTGGGGTTATGGAATAGTTATCCCCTTTTCCATGCTCGGTGGTTGCCAGCTCAGCATCCCCCTCCCATTCCGTACCCCTCGCCATTGCTAGTGCCATGTCCCTATCAATGAGTACATCAACGAGACAAGTGCACGGCCAGCCAGTTTGTATGGTTTTTGCTTTCCCGCATTGCTCGGGCAACTTGCATATTCCCGTGCTACGTTCCACTTTTGGGCTGGGGTCAGTGCAAAACCCCTACTTCACACCTTGCCCCTTCTCCCTGTCATCGTGGTGTTGTACAGGACCACAGGAGTGCACTGCTGTTCGAGAAACAAATATGTACCACTCCAACAAGTGTGACATCCTCCACAAAAAAACCATCGCATGTTGCTCTCCACCAGCAAGAAGTCCAGTTAGGCACGTCCGAGGGATGGGATGAGCCAAGCAGGCGATGTCAGAAAGAAGCAGTGGCTGCTGACGACATATGTGGAACTACCTCGAGCGTGCCCTCCTGGACAATATGACTACTGATGAGCTCGTGGCCTCTGACGCAGATGTTGACGACGACACACTGGAAGACGGGTGAGAGCGACACCCATCGAGCTGGCAGGGAGAGGCAGAAGGCACCTTGGAGGCAGACCAGCCTAATCGAGGTCACAGTCGCAGGTGAGGACTCACAGATACGGGGTGAGGTGGATGTGGGATAAGTAAGATGTGGATGCGTGGGTGAAGTCAGAAGTGGCAACAACGATTATGTCGCGCAGAGAGCTACAAAGTTGGCATCATCCTCGAAAGCGAGATCAGTGTCACTGCGCCAAATCAGAAGTTCGCCTGATGGTATTGCAAGTCCCAGTCGCTATTCCTGGGATCCCCAATGGTGGTCGCTATATCATATATCATCTGCGAGTAGTCACGCCCCCATAGATCCCGTCGTGAATTTCTTCCCAACTGCTATCCAGAGCTGGCTTCCGTGTGACGACCCATGCTAGTAGCTCTTCTGTTTTCCGTTCTCCATTACTACGTACTATAGGAAGAGCTGAACAACCCAAGATTCTCCAGCGTTCCCTTCTGCGGTTCACTTGCCATTAGCTCGGCCTACACCCTCCACAGCCCGCTAGCACCCAGATTTGTGGTTCAGACATGGTGACTTGTGTGTTCTCATGCACATTGATGGACTACGGAGAATTCGCAGCTGGGTGTCTTTTATTTCGCCTCTGTAGCCGCAATATACTTCTTTCGTTATCTTTTTCATCAGCTACAACTTTAAAATCACACAAGTTCACCGAGGACATGTACTGTATGAACGAACGAGCGTGAGAACACGAAAAAAGATATACAGCAGCGGGAGAGATGGGATGCCTACGTCTCGTGCCGGACAATCGTCTAGTATGCTTTTTGTATTCTGAGGGGTTGTTGAACTTGTGGGGGTCCATCTGTGCCAACTTACGTGACTTGACGCATACAAAATATTCGTCCTCACTAGCTTGCGTTTAGCGGGGTTAGCTATGGTGAAGATGAAGGCTATGCACACAGAGTTGTCGACAGACCAAGCGAGTGGACAGAAGGAGACATGGAGCGGAGTACGAGACGAGCGCCGAGCGTGGTACCGATGGAAAAAGAATTAAGAGGTAGCACGCGGGAGAAGTTCGAGAACAACAGGATAAGATACATCGTAGTGAATACCGGAGCTTACATGTACATATAGGCGGGCCACAGCTAAGACTACAAGACAAAAGGCGGAACAATGCTGAATAGTACTTGAATAGTAAGGCGGAAATGCCGGCCAGAACTACAGGGGCGCGCGCATAATGTGTTTCCCACCTAGTTTCCGGGTACCACCGCAAGCAATATCTCGTTGTCTTCGAGCGGAACATCCATCACCCTCTGAGCCGCGCCAAGGTGCCGGACGGGACTGTCATCGTCTTCAGAGAACTCGACGTGGCCGAGTTCCATTTTCATTTGACCGAAGGAGTCCTTGGCAGATAGCTTCAAGCTTTCGCATGCCCAAATTTCGATAGCGTTGGTGTTGACGATCAAGTCGGGCGAGTGCTCCGCCGCCCAGATCTTTATCTTTAGTGTGTGGATCGTGTCATCATGACGTATAGACACAGGGAAGGGTTCTCCAAAGATAGGGTTGTAGTGGTGGTCAATGAGAAGGATCCAAACTTGGGTGTCTGCCATGATGGTGGTAGTGGGAGATAAAGGCCTAGGAGTCGTCGTCGGCCTTTGTTTTTCCACATCCAGATGACATAAGACTCATGTTCTGCTTCTTCATGTTCGCTTACTCGTGCACTTTCTCCGGGCCCCGGGGCATTATTAGGGGCTTTCAACATTGCCACAGCGGCCGATTCAAAACGACCGACTTGAGACTGCACCGGCCAAAAAAAAAATCAAACCGGTCGATTTGAATTGGCGCTGCAGCAACTTTGAAAGCTCCTATCGCACTTCTCGGCATTCACTCCTCCCTCTGTACAATTCCATGTACAAAAGGTCGACCAGTGAGAGTTTTCGGGAAGCTGGTGCGTGACAGGGCTGCCTGCAGTACTACTTACTGTACATGAGACCAATGAAGCTGTTAGGAGGCAGCCGGCACCAGCCGTATATGATTAGTAAGCCAGCGATGCTTGAGAGAGAGTATATTCAGTACTACTTACGGGACGGGACAATAAAGATAGGAGTCTCAGTCTGTGCTTACTACTACCAACTACACGCGCTCCCGATATTCTGTCCACCAGCTGCTATAATATAACAGAAGCTCTTGTCGCGGTGTGAAATGTCGAAGTTAATGAAGGTAACAACTGGCCTTGTGACGCTTGCCAGTCTGGCCATGTTAGACGATGCCCTGCTGTTCTACCCGAAGATGGAAAGCGAAGTAGATGACATAGTTGAGTGTAGCTCTCCTTCCTGCTGTGAAATTCTCCACGCCTGGGTATGTCGTACTCGGTCGGCTCTACATAAATCGACTCTTCATTTCATCAACCTAGTGGCGCACTTAGAATCACCTCTCAGGAGCAGCATCACAGCGCGAACCCAGCGAGCGAGGGTAGCGACATCGCGCTCCGCTCCTTCCACCCGACCATGGCCCACGGTGTGCCTGTGTAAACCACCTACTTCGCCTGGCCCCTTCTCCCTGTCATCGTGGTGTTGTACGGGACTGCAAGAGTGCACCGCCCTTAGGGAAACGTATATACCACTCCGACAAGCGTGACATCCTCCACAAAAAGGACCATCGCAGGGTGCTTTCAACCAGCGAGGAGTCCGGTTAGGCACATCCGAGGGATGGGATACCAGTGAGCCAAGTAAGTGATGTCAGAAAGAGGCAGTGGCTGCTGACGGCATGTGTGGGACCACCTCGAGCGCGCCTTCCTGGACAATGTGAATACTAACGAGCTTGGAGCCTTGGATACTGACGTCGACGACGCACCGGAAGATGAATGAGAAGGGACACGCAGCAAGCAGAGGCAGAAGTCGCCTAGAAGTCAGACCAGCTACTTGAGGCCACAGTCTCAGGTGAGGATCTCACAGACTCGGAAACGGGGTGAGGTGGGTGAGGGTTAGGTAAGATGTGTGGGTGAGGTCAGAAGTGGCAACAGCGATTACGTCGCGCCGAGACGTGCAAAGTCAGCATCCTCGAAAGCGTGATCGGTGTCACCGCAAGTGTTTCTCACAAAATCAATGAATTAGAAGTTCGCCCGATGGTATTGCATTTCCCAGTCGCTATTCCTGGGACCTCTAACAGTGGTTGCTATACCATCTGCAAGTAGTCACGCCCCACATAGATCCCGTCGTGGATGTCATCCCCACTGGCATCCAGAGCTGACTCCCGTGTGACGACCTATACTAGCTCTCCTGTTTTCTGTTCTCCATCACTACGTAAGAAGAGCCCAACAACCCAAGATTCCTCAGCGTTCCCTCTTGCGGTTCGTTCGCCATTAGTTCGGCCTACACTCTCGACGGCTCGTTGTACTTGCGTGCCCCCATGCGCATTGATAGACTAGAGAGAATTCGCAGCCCCCCCGTTGAACTGGGTGTCTTTTCTTTCGCTGCTGTAGCTGCAATATACATTTTCGTTACCTTTTCCATTGGCTACGACTTTAAAGCCAACATAAGTTTACCGGGGACATGTACTGTATGAACGAACGAACGCGAGAACAGGAAAAAAGATATACAGCAGTGGGAGACAACTTCATCTGCGTCTGCTCCCTGATCTGCATTGTTTTGTACATGTCCTTCTGTATTTTTATCTTTCTCATGTCTGAGAAAACATTTCTGTGGAACGTCCTGGACGAAATCGAAAACGACAAAAACCAGGGGTGGCGGCACGGCACACGAACCATCACATCCACGTGACGTGACATAAAGTCGCATAGAATAGAACGCCGCGTTCAGTTTATGGTGGTTACTTTGTCCCTCATCTTATCCCTTCTCTGCCAATATGCCAACCAGTTACGAGATTCTGCGCATGGAGAATATAGCGCGTAACAAGAAGTTGTTGGTGGGCCTGATGAAGAAAAATGCTGCCGAGAATGCGCATATGCCAACCAGCTACGAGATTCTGCGCATGGAGAATATAGCGCGTAACAAGAAGTTGTTGGAGGACCTGATGAAGAAACACGCCGCCGAGGATGCGCGTAGGCCCCAGCCAAAGGAGACAAGGATGGTAGGCCGCAAGAGCGCTCCAGAACTAAAGCGCCTGGAGAATATGGCGCGTAACAAGAAGTTGTTGGAGGGCCTGATAGAGAAATTTGCTGCCGAGGATGCATGTGGGCCCCAACCGAATCGGACAATGACGGTAGGCCGCGAGAGCATTCCAGATAAACTAAAGAAGTGCATGCAACGCACCGACGAAGACGAAATAGAGGGGTCTCGCCCAATGAAACGCGCGCGCCCGGAAACCTCGCGATCTGGCTTGCGTCTAAGGAATGCAGGGAAGGAGACACCTGACTGTCAAGCTGAGTCGCAGGCACAGTTACCCCACCTGGTCACGACAGAGGTTGGCGTAGACCATGATAGGAACCCACGCCGGCTCTCTGGAAAGAGGATACATGACCCGTATGCTTGGTGATTCTCGTTACTTGGGAAGGATAACACAATTCATCACCTAGGGAGACGTTCGGTCATATATCAGGTGTCCCAGTTGGGACTTGGTGGGAAAGCCGGTGAGTCCTTTCTTGTTCAAGTTCCCATCACGGCTTGATAGGCAGGGAGGATTGTAGCAACGACGCCGCTCACGCGTATGCTTAGAATTTGTGGCCGCTGAACTATGACCTGATATGTTAAAGTAGCTCGTCGATTGCAGGAACATCTGGCTCTCATGAAGGTTCCTATTCGTAACCCTCTCTGTGGGATATGATGTAGACATGGGCGATTATTTGTAAGTGCCTGCGACAAGCAAAAATATTCTAGAATATTTATAGTAAAGATGAAAGTTATGCGCAGAGTTGTCGACGGACCAATTGAGTCAACAGAAAAGGAGACGTGGGGCGGTGAACAAGGCGACGATCAAGGGAAAGCCGACTTACAGTAAGGTGGCACGAGGACGGGATACATTGCGGCGAATACCAGCGCTCATATGTACATACAGGCGGGCAACAGCTAGACTAAGAGACAAAAGGTGGAAGAGTGGCTGAATAGTAGGGCGATGTGGGTCAGAGCCAAGTTACAGGGGGCGCGCGCACAATGTGTTTCCCATCTAGACGGCGCTCGCCTCGGAGATAGTAAGTACAGGTCAGCAGAGTAAATGTCGGCGCAATCCAATGGTCAAAGACAAATTCCGAGAACGATGAAATTCACTAAGCTATGTTGGACATAGGAAGCTCAGTAAGGAACATGGAGCAGAGGAACAAATACCGCGCACCCTTTCGGGGTCCTATCGCAAGCAACAGCTCGTCTTCGAGCTGAAGTTCCATCACCCTCTGAGCCACGCCAAAGTGCTGGAAGTGACTGTTCCAGTCGCCGGAGAACCCGTTGTCGCCGAGTTGCTCTTTCGTTTGATCGAAGGAGTCCTTGGCAGATAGCTTCAAGCTTTTGCACTTCCAAATTTCAATCCTGTTGGCGGTGCCGTGCAAGTCGTCCGAGTTCGGCCCCCATCTGATCTTTATCTTTAGTTGGTGAATCGTGTCATCGTGATTTAAGTCCACAGGGAAGGGTTCTCCGAAGGTAGGCTTGTGTTCGTGATCGATGAGAAGGCACCAAACTTTGATGTTTGGCATGATGGTGGTAGTGGCAGATAAAGGAGTCGTCATCAGTCTTCGTTTTTTTCCTATCCAGATGACATAAGACTCATGCTATGATTCCTCATCTGCACTTCCTCCGGGGCGTTGCACTTCTCGGCATTCACTCCTCCCTCTCTCCGATTCCATGCACAAAAGATCGACCAGTGAGAAGGTGCTTGGAGTTTTTCGGGAAGCGCTCTGGTGCGTGACAGAGAGCTACTTGCAGCACATGAGACCAATGAAGCTCCTGTCGCAGTGTGAAGTGTCGAAGATAATGGAGGCAGCAATTGGCCTTTGTAACGCCTGTCTGGCCCAGTTAGACGATGACGTCCTGCTGTTCTCGGCGCGTACCCGATGAAGAAAACGAAGCAGATGGCATAGTTTGGGTGTATTTCTCTCCGTTCTGCTGCCTGAAATTCATCCACGCTTGGGTGTGTCGCCCTCGGTCAGCTCTACATGAACCGACTCTTCATTTCATCAACCTAGTAGCGCACTTAGAATGGACCTCTCAGGAGCGGCATCACAGCGCAGGCCCAGCGAGAGAGGGCAGCGGCATCCTGCTCCACTCCTTCCACAAGGCTCACAGTCCGTCCAACCATGGCCCACCATGCCCCTGTTCAAAACCCCTAGTTCACCTTGCACCTTCTCCCTGCCATCGTGGTATCGTACAGGACTACAGGAGTGCACCACCCTTTGGGGAACGAATATGTACCATTCCGACAAGCGTGATATCCTCTATAAAAATATCGCAGGGTGCTTTCCACCAGTGCGTCCAGGTCAAGGTCCAGGTAGGCACGTCCGAGTGATGGGATGGGCAAGGCAGGCGGCGTCAGAAAGAAGCGGTGGCTGCTGACGAGATATGTGGGGACCACCTCGAGCATGCCCTCCTGACAATATGATTACCGATGAGCTTGGAGCCTCGGATGCCGATGTTGACGATGCACTGGAAGGCGAGTGAGAAGCGACACGCAGCGGGCTGGCGGGGAGAGGCAGAAGTTGTCTAGGAGGCAGAACGCTAATCGAGGCCACAGTCGCAGGTGAGGATCTCACAGATACGGGGTGGGTGGATGTGGGATAGGTAAAGATGTGTGGGTGAGGTCAGAAATGGCAACGGCGATTACAGTAAGTCGCGTCGAGAGCGACAAAGTCAGCATCATCCTCGACAGCGAGATCAGTATCACTGCAAGTTTTTCTCACCAAATCACCGAATCAGAAGTTCGCCCGATGATATTGCAGGTCCCAGTGGCTATTCCTGGGACCCCAAGAGTGGTCACTATATCATATGCGACTCGGATTAGTCACGCCCCCCATAGGTCCTGTCGTGAATTTCATCCCCACTGGCATCCAGAGCTGGCTTCCGTGTGACGACCCACGTTAGCTCTCCTGTTTTTCGTTAAGATTTCGGCAACCCAAGATTCCCCAGTGTTCCCTCTTGCGGTTTGCTCGCCATTAGTTCGGCCTACACACTCAGATTTGTGGCTCAGAAACGGTGACTCGCGTGTCCTCATGCGCACTAATGGACCACGGAGAACAGGCTCACGGCCGCCCGTTGAACCGGATGTCTTTTCTTTCGCCGCTGCAGCTGCAATATACGTTATCTTCTTCTTTAGCTATTACTTTTACTTTAAAGTCACACAGGTTCACCGAGGACATGTACTATATGAACGAACGAACGAACGCGAGAACACGAAAACGATATACAGCAGCGGGAGAGAGGTGGGATGCCTACGTCTGGTGCCGGATAGTCGTCCAGTATCCGAGTCCTTTCGACTACTCTGCAGCTTTTCGAATGGTGAGGTGTTGTTCAGCTTGTAGGGGTCTGTCTGCGCCAACTTACGTGACTTGATGCATCCAAGATATTCATCCTTACTGGCTTGCGTTTAGCCGGGTTAGCTATCGTGAAGACGAAGGCCATGCACAGAGAGTCGTCGACAGACCAAGTGAGTGGATAGAGAGGAGACATGGAGCGGAGTACGAGGCGAGCGAGGTCCCGAAGGGAAGACATTAGTACTGGTAAGAGGTGGCACGCGGGAGAGGTTGTAAAACAGGCGAATACCAGGGCTTGTATGTGTACATACTGCTGGTGGGCAGGGGCTACTGTACTTCCCCTTGCGGAGATAGAGGTACAGGTCAGAGTACATAAGCAATAAGACAAACCGGGCGTAATTATTAATAAGTTGCGTTATCTTTGTGAGTCGCTGTGTGGCTCTCACGAGGGTGAGGTCCGAGCCGCGCAGGGATGGGAAAGAGGAGGAAACGAGGAGGCGCGCGGCACGGATGATGGAGGGGCGCCAAGGCCCACAAAATGTCCTTGGGTATATTAATGTTAAGTAATAGCGAGTGTCTGTAAGAGGGCTGCGTAGAGAACGGGCGAAAGCGCGAAGCGCTTCTCGATCGAAGATAAGGGGTCTCTGTGGCCGAGGCGAGGTCGCGACACCCAACCTACAAGGAAAACGATGACGCGGCGAGTGAGACTCGGCACCCCCAAATTTAGGAAGAGGAGGGTTGCTTACCCTGCGAGGAGCGCGCATGGAGGGCAGCGATGGCAGCTCTAGCGCACCGGAGGCATGGTGTAGCGAATGAAGGCCTCGTGCAGGATGGGGGCAGCTTGAATGTACGGGGCTATGACGACGGCGTGCTTTCTTAGGTATAGGAGGAAAGAGTCGCCGGCCCAGCGGCCTTTGGCCTTCATAACATCGAAGGGGACCCCCCGAAGGAGATATTCGAGGGTAGAGCCGATTCGGATACCATGGCCCTGTAGTGGCTCGAGGCTCGCCGCGCGAGCGGCTTTTTCCACCCTCTCAAGGAACTTTGCCTTGGTGAGCGGTCGGCGGGTGTTCTTAGCCCGATACGCGAAGAGGTGGGAAGCCTCAGAGGGCTGGTTAATCCGGAGGTGGTTCTGCAGGGCGGCCGTGGGGTCCGTCTCTCCCTCCTGCTCGGCCCAGTAGACGTCTTCGCCCTCGCTTCCAGCGGCTTTCGTCGAGGGGAGATGAAGGACGGTCACTTTGAGGCCATTGCGGTCCTGGTCATAAGAGAGGTTTTGGGTGGTGACGTGCGCGCTGGGGCGGAAGCTGTCCAACGTGCGCACGGTGAACTCGCCGAGCCTAGCCGAGGCGTAAAAACAGGTGGCGAGGCATGCGAAGACGGCTGCGTCGATGGGTTCGTCCAGGTCAAGGTGTTGCCTGATCGCTGCTATGAAGTCGGGTGTGTACGGGCGACGCTTCTTCCTCTTCGAAGCGTTCGGCGTCAGCTTATGGGCAGCACGTAGCATGGCGTCCATCTCCTTCTTGTCCAGAACCCAGGGGACGCTGTGTAGAATGTGCCAGGCCCGAACTCCGTTCAAGTAGTTGGAGATGGTCTTGCCAGAGTAGGCCGCCGCCATGTGGGCAACGAAGGCGGAGAGCAGGCTTTGCTCAGCCGGGGCTCTCTTGGGCTCTGGGATCCTCCTGTCGTCACAAAAGCAGTGCCACATCAGTAAGCCCGACCCGTATGCCTCGCGCGTGTCCTGTTCCCATGCGTGCACCATTGTGTCCTTGACCCGTTCTCGCTCTGCCGTGCTGAGTGTGGAGGCACCTGGTGCCGGTGAATGGTTGCCAGCAGGGGTCCACAGCCTGAGGCGGTCTCTGGCGAGGCAGTGAGGGCGGAGGACAGAGGGAAGGGGGGTGAGTGTCTGCGGGTATGGGGCTGGTTTCTTATGAGGCGGGGCTAGGGTGGGTGGGATGTCAAGGTGGCGCGGCCTCGTTTCGAGGGGTTTCTGCCGTTTGACCGCCCTAGGGTCGGCGCCTGTCGATGTGTTAATGGCGTCCCATGCGCGCACCAGCCGATTGACTGCGGCTTCCTTTACTAGGCAGACCGGGTTGGACGTCGATGAGGAAGGGTCGAACTTCGTCAGGTACGACGACGTTGTCGAGGAGGAGATCGGGTGGAGGGTAGCGCCCCCTGGAGGGACCGTCTGCTGGGTTCTGGGCACTAGGGACGTATCTCGTATGTATCGTCCTGTCACAGCTTTCTGATAATCCGAGAACGCGGCGGAAGACGCGGTTGGTTGGTTTGTTGGCGCTGGAGCGCTTCCACCATCCTTCGACGACCCCTCGGTTGTCCCCATAGACCCTGACGTGTTCACCCTTGCCTGAAAGCGCGCATAAGCAGGTAATAAGAAGTTCGAAGCCGATGGCCTCGGCCCACTGGATGTCTCTCCCCTGGGACTTCCAGCCGGCAACGAGTTGCCACGCCCGCCATCTTGGGCCGATTGTGATCGCGACTCCGAAACCGGAGCTCGCGTCGGAGTATGCTTCATAGTCGGAGATGGGGTGAGGCTCCGGGATGGGTATTGAAACCTCGGGTCGGCCGAGGCGTCGCTTCCACCACTCAAGGTCGCTCGGAGTGTCCCGGGGTGGGGTGTGCGGTATGAAAGGACTAGAATTGAAGGAGGCCAACATGGCCTCCAGGCTGGTGAGGTAGGCGCGCCCTGGAAGTATGACCAGCGACGCATGCAGAAGCTTGCCGTACAGCTTCTGCGTTTCGAGGAGATTGTGGGTGCGCTTGGCCTCCCATTCAGCAATGGCCCCCAGGTACTTGACCCTTTTCTCGTCGAGCAGGTGGACGACTCGCGTGCGCAAATCCCAGCGGAGCCCAAGGTATGGGACCTCGGTTCCAAATGGGACCGACTTCGACGTCTCCCACTGGATACCAAGGCGCGTTGAGAGTGCGTCGATGTCCGCGTCAGCATATGCAAATTGTTGGTCTTGTACGGAGCGCGGGGAGGCGTTCGCCAGGTCCTGCAATGTTGTGCTGCAGTCTTCGTCGAACTCCTCCGGAGAGCCGTCCGGTAGATTCTTCCCTCTGTACCAGAGCCGGCCACCATCTTGTCTGCGGCCCCCGTGTGAGAGTATTTCGCGGTGCCAGTCCGCGCGTTGCGCATTGTACTCAGGTAGGAGCTTACGCGGAACTCTGAAGAAGAGGTGGTCGTCGACCCACTTCGCCAGTGGGCCGATCCCGTTGCCTTGGAACACGTCGGCGCCCGCATCCGCAACCATTCCGTACACGCCCCCGGCCGAGGAAAGGCCGAAGTTGTTGCACGTATTGACGGCAAACTGGTCATCCGCCTGAAGGCGGATGACGAGGCTGGGCCATTGGGACGGGGTGACAGGGATGGTGCGATAGGCCTCCGCGACGTCCTGGATGGAGGCCTGAGATCCTGGGGGGAGGCGAGCAATGAGGAGGGCGACAGTGGTGAAGGTGCCCCAGGTGCATGGGAAGTCATCACTGTCGATGTGGGAATTGATGGAGGAGATTTCGGGTTGGGGGTTGTGCGGGTG
>WNGR01003659.1_pt1 | contig 24168 bp, 21 predicted proteins | sample 5407581 | NCBI WGS metagenome assembly WNGR01 (sample SAMN13153383, study PRJNA577476) | soil metagenome | isolation source: 80 cm soil or saprolite under Garry oak tree replicate 2 | place: USA:California | collected 2016-06-15
CGATCGAGGAGCGCCGTCTCGTCATGGCTAATTGGGTCGAGAGCTGGCGCGCCGCGCGCGTCTCAGGCGCATCGGAGGACCCCGTCTTCCTCGCCCTCAACGACACGCAGAAGAGGTTTGCGATCCCCGACGCACTGCTGGAAGAATTGGTGCAGGGAACCACCATGGACCTCGCGCCTCAGTCCACGCCTGCGAACGAGCTTCAGACCTTCGCCACCTTCGACGACCTCTATCGCTACTGCTACCTCGTAGCCTCTGTCGTGGGCCTCGTCTGCATCCGCATCTTCGGCTACACCGATCCCCGCGCCGAAAAACTCGCCGAAGAGACGGGAATAGCTTTTCAGTTGACCAACATCCTTCGCGACGTGAAAGAGGATGCCGAGCGCGGGCGTGTCTATCTCCCGTTGGATCTGCTGGGCGAGTCTGGCGTCACCATCGACCGCGTGAAGGCCCTGGCAAGCGGAGCGACGCTTCAGCCTGGCGAGCGAGCCATGCTCTCTACTCTCGGATCGCGAGCAGAGAAGTACTACAGCTCCGCTGACCGCCTTCTACCGCTGATCGACGCGGATAGCCGCGCAGCGCTGTGGGTGCTTGTCACGATCTATCACCGGCTTCTTCATAGGATTGGGAAGGTCGACGGCGACGTGTTCTCGGAACGGGTCAGCGTTCCGACTGCAGAGAAGCTGCTTATCCTCGCACAGGGCGCAGTCATGAGCTTGCGTAACCGTGGAGCCTCGCGATGACGGCTAACCACCGGGACGTCATCGTCGTCGGCGGAGGAGTCGCCGGCCTGGCCACCTCCGTGGCGCTGGCTGGAGCAGGCGCGCACGTCACGCTTCTCGAACGCCGCCCCTACATCGGCGGCCGCGCCTACTCCTATGATCACCCCGCGCTCGACGAGACCATCGACTCCCAGCACGTCGTCCTCGGCTGCTGCACCAACATCCTCGACCTCTGCCGGCAGGCGGGTATGTCCGACGCCATCCGCTGGTACGACGAATTAGTCTTCCTCGAGCCCAGCGGTCGCCGTAGCCTCATGCGCTCCAGTGGTCTGCCTGCACCCGCGCATCAGGCCATCAGCTTCCTGCGCGCTCCGATGTTGAACCTGCGGGATAAGGCCGGTATCGCCACAGGACTTGCGAGATTTCTGCGGGACTACCCGGCAGACGATACCGAGAGCTTCGCCAACTGGCTCCGGCGCACCGGCCAGACCGAGCGCGCCATCCGACACTTCTGGGAGCCGATCGTCGTCGGCGCCCTCAACGACGGCTTCGATCGCTGCTCCGTAAAATACGCCGGCAAGGTCTTCCACGAATCGTTTCTGCGCTCTCCGGAGGCAGGCCGTCTCGGCATTCCTGCAGCCCCGCTGACCGAGTTCTTCACACCGATAGCTGAGCTGGCGCAGAGGAAGGGCGTCGACGCAAAGCTGAAGGCTGGAGTTGAACGCATCGAGCAAACTATGGATGGGCACTGGAGAGTCAGCGCTGGCGGGGAAGTTTATTCATCCGACTCGGTAGTGCTGGCTACGGACTTTAAGCAGACAAGAACACTGCTTGCTGGGCTACCCTCGTCTCCTAATGAGCCAGGTTTTCTAGGCGATGGTTTTGACCAGTTCATTCCCGCGCCCATCACGACCATTCATCTCTGGTACGACCGGGACGTCACGCAAGTCGATCATGCCGTTCTTCTGGATACGCGAATCCAGTGGGTCTTCACCAAGTCACGCATTCGACGCTGGCCTGCCGAGCGTGGCTGCTATCTTGAGCTGGTCATCAGCGCCTCGTGGGCCGAGCTTGAGATGGGCAGGGAAGAGATACTCTCCTCCGCTCTCAAGGAGTTCGAGATCTTCTTCCCAGCCGCGAAACAGGCAAAGCTCCTGAAGAGCGGCGTGTTGAAAGAGGCGCGCGCGACCTTCTCCGTAACGCCAGGATTGGATAACTTCCGGCCGCAGCAAGCTACGCAGTGGCCCGGTCTCTACCTCGCAGGAGACTGGACCGCCACCGAATGGCCCTCCACCATGGAAGGCGCCGTTCGCAGCGGCAGACTGGCCGCTGGGGCGTTGATGGGGGATTCCAATCGCTTCATGGCGCCAGAACTCCCGGCCAGTGGCTTCATGCGCTGGCTTAGCCGGTAAGCGCTGACCTGCCGAATATCGGAAACTACTCGAAGTCCAACTTAGGGTTTGTCTAGATAACGGTTGGGGATTTTCAGAGGTTGGATTATCTGGCGAGTAGAGCAACGCCCGCGCAGACGAAGAGCGCGGCAAGCCAGCGGCGTTTATCGACGTTCTCTTTGAGAAAGAACTTAGCCGCTGCTGCCGTCGTGATGAAGGTAAGAGAAGCGGTGGCTGGGGCAATCAGGCTGAGGTCTGAATCTGACAGGGCGAATAAGAGCGAGAAGAAACTCAGAGCCATGCAGGTGATTCCGCCGAGGAACATGCTACTTGAGAGGACGGCTTTGATGGCGCCGTCTAGACCGGATCTCGCGCGGATGTCGTCAAGGTCACCAAGTTTGCGCATACCGCCCGCGATGAGGATATCTCCAGCTGTCGCGGTGATGACAACGGCAAAGATGGTGGTCCAGGTGTGCATGGTGGCAGGGGTCACGATACGACCTCAACTTCCGCGTGTTCGGTACGTGACGGACCGTTGGCGACAAAACCGACTCCGACGACAATGAGGGCGACGCCGAGCCAGCGCGAGGCCGAGACACTCTCGTGCAGCCAGAACTTTGAGAGCAGGGTGACGACGACGTTGCCGAAGGCCGTGGCGGGAAGTACAAATGTGATGTCGGCCCAGCTGAGCGCGGTCATGTAAGAGGCCATAAAGCCTAGCAGAACTATGATGCCGGCAATGATCCAGGGACTTTTTAGAGCGAAGAACAGAGGGCTGAGGTGGGTGAGCGAGACAGGGCCAACCTGCTTCATGCCTATGCCGAGGAGGGCGTCTCCGATGGAGGCTCCGAGCATGACGGCGAGCAGAATGAGCCAGCGGCGTGGGGTGAGTGTATGCTGCATCAGTGGGCGATCCATTCAAGAGAAAGCGGCCAGCATTGTTAATGCTGACCGCTGTTAAGTCCTAAAAGAAAACTACGCATTCATACTGACGGATTCCTGTGCCTTCAGGGCGTTTTCTTCCTTTGCCTTACGCGAAGCCTTATTGCGCTGAGAACGAAGTTTCATGAAAGCCTTTGCTTCGACATAGAGGCGGGGGACATCACGGTTGACGACGGCCTTCCAGACCACGCGGAACGCAGCCTTCGGGCGGAAGTAGTACTCGTCGTAGAACTTGTGCACCATCTCCATGACGTACTCGACCGGCAGGCCGGGGTACTCGATGTGCGCCATCTGGTGCCCGCCGCCGTCTTCCATCTTTTCGTTGGTGATGAAGCCGTTCTTGTGGGCGAAATCGTAGAATTCGGTGCCGGGATAGGCGTGAGCGATGGAGACCTGAATGGTCTCGCAGTCCAGGGTCTTGGCGAAGTTGATCGTGTTGCGGATCGACTCTTTGGTTTCGCCGGGAAGTCCGAGGATGAAGTCCGCATGGATGATCAGACCGAGGTCGTGGCAGTCCTTGACGAAGTCGCGAGCGCGCTCGACGGTCGCACCCTTCTTGATGTTCTTGAGGATCTGCGGGTCGCCGGACTCGAAGCCCACGATCAGCAGGCGGCAACCGGCATCCTTCATCGCCTTCAAGGTATCGCGATCAGTGGTGACGCGCGAGGTGCAGGACCAGGTAAGTCCGAGCGGCTTCAGCTTCTCGCAGAGCTCGATGGTACGGGCCTTCTGGATGTTGAAGGTGTCGTCGTCGAAGAAGAACTCCTTCACATGGGGGAAGAGTTCCTTGGCGTGCTTCATCTCGGCAGCCACATCATCCGTAGACCGCTTGCGCCAGGCGTGGCCCGATAGCGTCTGGGGCCAGAGGCAGAAGGTGCACTGCGCCGGGCATCCACGCGTGGAGTAGAGAGAGACATAAGGGTGCAGGAGGAACGGCACGTTGTAGCGGGTGACGTCCATGTCGCGTGCGTAGATGTCCGTGACCCACGGCATCGCATCGAGATCTTCGACCTGCGGGCGATCAGGATTGTGCTGAATCACACCATTCGCACCCTTGTAGCTGATGCCGAGGATCTCGTTCAAAGGCTTGCCGTTGGCGTACTCGACGACGGAGAAGTCGAACTCGCGGCGGCAGACGAAGTCGATGACGGCGCACTCATTCAGAGCGCGGTCCGGGTCTGTGGTTACCGGGGGCCCGACGAAGGCGATCCTGATGGTGGGGTTGGCGCGCTTGATCGCCTCGGCGAGCGCGTGGTCACCGCTCCAGCCAACGGTCGAGGTGAAGAGCACCAGAAACTCATAGCCCTTGGCTATCTGGATCGTCTCGTCCGCGGAGACGTGGTGCGGCGGGGCATCCAGCAGTTTCGAGCCCTCCAGCATGCCGGCGGGGTAGGCCAGCCACACCGGGTACCAATAAGACTCAATCTCGCGGGTAGCGGGCCAGCGGGAGCTGGCACCACCGTCAAAGTTCTCAAAGGAGGGCGGGTTCAGAAACAGTGTCTTCAGGGGCATAATGATAGTCCAATTTTACCATTCAGTTACGGGGTTGAGGGGCTTTTCTGGTGTTCCACCTATGGTTCCACCTGGCTCGATGTGGCTGTAGCCTCATTGGTTTCATCGAAAAATACTGAGCCAATATCTGTGGCGCAGAGGCGCGAAGCTGGATCGATAGACAAAAACATGATCACAGTTCGCGGTAAGTCGCGTGCCATAGGCCTGGCACGGGCGCTGAATGGCGTTGGGAGGTCCCATCACCGCGCGGACCTGAGCTTCGCTCGTCAGCTTGTCGATCGTCGAAAAGGCTCCATCGAGGCGTCTATCGCGAAGCATGCCCCACAGCGCACTGAGCACCAGAGAGCAAACAGAACGGCAATGGTCGCCTTGATCTTCACTCTGGTTTAGATGCGGAGGCTGGTTGTAACTGAGCAGCGGATTTCAGCCACGTTTCGAGGTCACCGGTCTGGCGCATCAGGCTGATCTGAGCCTGGCGCATCTGGAAGCCGGCGTCGAGCACGGCAAGGAACTTCTCGCGCTCAGCGATGCGCGAGGTCTGCTCGTCCTTCGGCGTCATCTGTACGCCGGATAAGTTTCCGGTGCCGGCATTCAACTGAACCAGCATGGCGTCCAGCTGCTGCTGCGCGAGTTGCTGGTCGAGGCTTGCAACCTCCGCGCGTGCGCTGAGCTCCGCTGCAGCGTGCAGGGCCTTCTGGCGGCCTTCGAGAAACTGGTCGCGAATCATGTCGGCTTCGCGTTCCGCGTGGACTGCATCGGCTGCGGACTCGCGCGCCTTCGCACCACGCACCATGTCGAAGATAGGCAGAGTGATCTGTACACCGATGCCCGCATTGTTCTGCTGAAAGTTCCTGTAGTACAGGTCGTAGTTGTTGTACTTGGTGAACCGGTTATATTGCGCTGCAAAGTAGATCTGCGGTCGCCACACGTATCGAGCGTCGCCAAACGCGATCTGGCGTTTGGCCTTCGCGCTTGCGTAGGCCGACTCGACTGCGGGGCTGTTCGGTAGAGGAGCAGTGGAGGCATCGGTCGCCTGCGCGCTGAACTGCGGGATGCTGCTCGACACGATGCCGAGACCCTGTGCAGGGAGGCCTGTAAGGCGTGCGAGATGCGCGCGGTCTGCCGCTGCCTCATCCTCTGCACGCAGTCGGCTCAGTCGAATCTGCGCTGCCGAAAGCCGCGCCGTCGTAAGATCGATCCGCGTATCCTGGCCGACATCGGCGCGGTCCTGAACGATAGTCACGAGACGTCCTGCAAAACCTGCCTGATCGCTCAGCGCGGCCTGCCGTTGCATGTCGCGATCGAGAGCCAGATACGTAATCGCCGAGTCCTCGGCAACGGCCTGACGGGCATCGCGCAGGGCGAGATTCGCTGCATTGAGTGAAGAGCGCGCGGCGCGAATGTAGTCTTGCTGCGAAAAATTCAAGACCAGGGACTGCGAGGTAAAGTTGAAGATCGAGGGTTGACCTACGGGAAAGCCATAGGAGTAGCCGAGTCCCGATCCGCCGACGAGCGTCGGAATATACGCATCGCGAGCCTCAGCGAGGGCGGCTGTTGCTTTTTCGACGTCAGCCTGCGCCATGAGGACCTTTGGGCTGTTTTTGAGCGCAAGGTCGATGGCTGTGGTGAAGGAGATCTGCGCCATGGCAGGTGTCACCGCGACGGCGAGTGCAGTGGCGGTAATGAGTAGGCGAAAAAGACGAGTCATACGTCCTGAAAGGCTCCTGCGAGATCGGCTGAACTCCATGGTATAGCCTTTCCTCCTATGCGCCCTGCAAGGCTTTGCGGGCAGGGGGGTAGTTGGAGGCGAGGGCGAGGGCAGCGGCATACTCGTGGCGTGCGCCGGCGGAGTCGCCCCGATGCAGGAGAAGGTCTCCGAGCTGGAGGTGCACCTTGAATGCGGGAGCGCCATCGGACTTTGCGGAGGAGGCGAGGTAGTCACGCAGAAGCCGCTCGGCCAGATCCGGAGAGCGATGGGCGGTAGTCAGGATGCTTGCGGCATCGACCAGCACTGCATCCTTTGCGCGATTGGCATCGATGCCGGCCTGCAACGCTGCAACTGTTTTATCAAGTTGGCCGTGTTCTGCATAGAACTCGCCGAGATCAATATAGGCCTCGGGGGTTTTACCCGCTGCGACCGCTGCTCTGTACTCCGCCTCTGCAGTAGCGATGTCCTTCTTCTTGGTGGCGATCTCCGCCAACAGGCGATGCGACCGTGACTCGGACCGAGGCTTCATCTGCTCGGCGAGCCTCTGCGCTTTGTCCAGGCCACCGCCGATAATGGCGGGCGCGCCAACGTAAAACTCGCCGAGATCGCTCATCGCGCGGACATTGCCAGGATCAAGCTGCACGGCACGTTCGAAGGCCGAGCGGACCTTCTTTGCGAGCGCAAAGGCGCTGAGTGGATTCGCGCTGGCTGCTTTGAGTCCGTAGGCGCGTCCCAGCCACATCTGAGTAGCACTATCGTTTGGAGCGTTCGCGGCGGCCAGTTCGCACTCGTGGATGGCGGGATCGGCCATATCCTGGGCGTAGTAGACGCGGCACAGAAGCTGATGAGCCTGGCCATCGCCAGGCTGAGAGGTCAGGGCTTGATACAGCAAGGCGCTTGCTTCATCGACTCGGCCCTGCTGCAAGAGAGAGTTGGCCAGCGATGGGTCCGCATGTAAGGGGAGAGCGCCAAAGAGTAAAGCCGACAAAAGGAGGGCCAGCCGAATATGATTCAGGGGCGTCAGGACCATAGCTATTCGACTATCTTTACCGCGAGACCATTGGACAGATCACGGTTACTTGTGGCACTAAGAGCGACGGTATCTTTCTCGGTGAGTCCGCTGGTGATCTCTTCCCGCGTGAGGTTGAATGTACCGACCTGCACGGGAGTACGTACGAGCTTGCCTCCGATGACGCGGAAGACATAGTCACCGCCTCCTTCAGAATGAACTGCCTCACGGGGGACGCTGAGGACATTGAATCGACGCTGAGAACATTGAATCGCTGCGACGTCGTCACTGTGACGGTGACGTTCGTGTTCGGCAGCAGATCCCCGCGGGCATCGTCGACGGTGATGATGCATTCGCCGACATTCCGGGTGCCGTAGGTGATGACCGTGGAGGGGGCGCGGCTGATGTGGCCATGCCAGGTCTGGTTCGGCTTCGCGTCCCAGATGATCTTCACGGCCTGACCAACCGCAAGCTTGCCAATCTCGGGCTCATCGAAGTAGGCGCGAACCTGAATTCGATTCAGGTCGGCAACGTCGAGCAGATCTTCGCCTGCAGGCACAAAGTCATAGGTCGAGACCGGAATGGAGTAGACGGTGCCGGAGAGCGGGGAGCGGATATTGGCGGCCGCATAGCTGCTGCGCGCTGCGGTAAGGCCTGCCTGAGCGTCGGTAAGCTGGGCCTGAGCGCGTGCCTGATCGCCCGCACTGTAGCGTTGGGTGCCGCGCTGCTTTGTGTTCTGGAGTGCGCTGGTCGCCTCCTGCAGCCGCTGCTCGGCGGATGTGACCTCAGCCGGGGAGGCAGCACCTTTCTGCTGAAGCTGTCGGAGTGCGGCGAGATCGGTCTCTGCCTGCTTCTGACGCATTGCGGCGCGGCTGAGGTCTGCCGCCAGCGCGATCCGCTCCTCCTGCGATCCGTTCTCCTTCAGGTTCTGCTCATTCACTTCGGCGGAGCGCAGCGTGGAGTTCGCGGTTGCCAGCTTCGCTACCGCATCGGCGTCATCCATCTTGATGAGGAGGTCGCCTGTTTTGACCTTCTGCCCTACCTCGACATAGAGTTTCGCAACAACTCCGGCTGCGGGAGCATGTGCCTGATAATAGTTCACCGGCTCCACGCGGCCGTTGGTCGACACTGTGCTGAGGAGATTCTGATGGTTCACGGCGGCCACCCGGACTTCAACCGTGTCGCGAGTAAATGAACGAACGCCCACAATAATGAGAACAATGGCTGCGAGCACGATGCCCAGCAGCACCAGGGGATTCAGGCGTCTTGTCTCGGTAGTCGGCATGAGATTGAATAGTCAGTATATAAGACGCAACTGCACCGAAAACGAAGCAGAAAGTTTACTCAGGAGAGACCCGAGGTGGCCCTTGAACGGGCTTTAAGCGCCATTTAAGTTTTTCAAGTCAGCCTCATATCGACAATTTCCAGCTCCAGACCTGGAAATTGCGGGTTCGATTTTTCCTTCAGCCGATAGGCGACATCGATGCGCGAACCCTGTTGCAGCGTGAGTTCTTCGCAGCGTGCCGGCCAGTCCACGGAGCGGCTCCAGCCCAGGGCGCTGAAGCGCATGGCTTTGCCGTCATTCTGAAGCTGCAGGCAGATGTGCCGCTCCTTGATAAGTCGTACGGGAGCGGTGAGGGTGAGGTCGCGGGTGACAAAGACCGGCTCCCGGTTGCCGATGCCGAAGGGGCCGCATTGGGTCAGCCAGTTGAAGAAATCCTGTGTGAGCTCACTCAACTCGACCTCGGCATCGCACTCCAGATGGGGGATCAGGAGCGAGCCAGTCAACAGGGGAGTGCCATAGCGCCGCATTCGCTCCCGCAGAAGACTTACCCTGTCCGACGGCAACGAGAATCCCACTGCATGAGCGTGTCCGCCAAAGCGCGTAAACATGGACTCATCCATTTCCACGTCATTGATAGCGCTGGAAATCGTATGAACGGCGGTCAGCGCATCCAGCAGATGGAAGCCCTGGATCGAACGCCCCGACCCATGCGCCTGCCCCTCCTCATGGGTCAGCACCAGGGCGGGCCGGCCGGTTCGATCGACCACCCTCGAGGCCAGAATGCCCAGCACGCCGCGGTGCCAGCCGGCATCGTCCAGAACGATACACTCAGCCAGAAACTCCCCCTCCGGGCCGCGTAGCGACTCGAGCTGCACTTCGATCGCCTCAAGAGCCTTGGCCTCCGTCGCCCGCCGGTCGTCATTCAGCCGGTTCAGCTTCTCCGCCAACTCACCGGCGTGCACCGGATTCCGGGTTAAAAAAAGCTCGACTACATCGCCTGCGATATCCATCCGTCCAGCAGCATTGATGCGAGGCGCCAGCCGGAAGCCCACCTCGGTCGCCGTGGGTGCGCGATTGGCCGGTATCTGGGCCACCTGCATCAGCGCCCTCAGCCCCGGTTGCACCGGGTTCCGCAGTTCACGCAGCCCAAGCGCAGCGATAACCCGATTTTCCCCCTCCAAGGGCACAGAGTCCGCAATCGTCGCAATGGCAACCAGTTTGAGGAAGGAGGGAATCAGCCCCCGCTTCAACCTGTCTCTCTCAGCTTCTGTCTCCGCTGCCGCAGACAGGATGGCATGCGCCAGCTTGAAAGCGACCCCAGCGCCGCACAGCGATTTGAAGGGGTATGGGCATCCATCCTGCGCCGGGTTGATCACGGCGATGGCCTCCGGAACCCCCTCAACGTCATCGGGAAGATGGTGGTCCGTCACGATCAGGTCCAGCCCGAGCGCCTTCGCCTCCGCCGCCGCGGCGAACGCCCGAATTCCGGTATCGACGCTGATCACCAGCCGAACCCCGGAGGCCGCCGCCTGCCCCAGTACCCCGGTCTGCATCCCGTAGCCTTCGCGCAGACGATGCGGCACATGGTAGGTCACCGCCGCCGGCCGTTCCTTCGTGGCGATGCGTTCGATAGCCGTCTTCAGCAGAACCGTGGCCGTCGTCCCATCCACGTCGTAGTCGCCGTAGATCAGGATGGGCTCGCCCGCCCGAACCGCCCTCTGGATGCGCTCGACGGCTACGGACATGCCCAGCATCAGCATCGGATCGATGAGGTCGTCGACAGAGGGGTGAAAGAAGGTCCGGGCCGCGTCCGCGTCTACGATGCCCCTCACCGCCAGCAACTCGGCAATAGCCGGCGGACACGCCAGGCCATCTACAAGGCGCTGCACTGCGACAGCGTCAGCCGTGCGAATCGTCCATTGTTGTTGCGGCCCAGCCTGGGCAGAGATCATTCTCTTCGTCTACTCGTCGCTCTCGCGGTTATCCACCACAATGCCACCCAGATCCGACACAGTCTCCATCAGGTTCTGGAAGCTGTCATACCAGTCCGTCGCCACTTCAAAGATGAACATCACACCCTGGTGCGCGAATCCGAGCTGCAGATAGCCCACCTTGCCCACATGGTTGACCAGATACTCCGCGTCGTCGATCTCCTGGGAATCCTCGTCCGGAAAGGTCTGGTCGCGCAACTGATCCAGAAGAATGACAATGTCGGACTTCTCCAGAACGACCTCGCTCATCGTGATGAACGGCGCGCCCGCTGCCTTGGCGTGTTCTACAAAATCCTTCCAGCCGTCGGGATTCTCTTCTTCGAAGAGGACGGTGGGGACTTCTTCCGTGACATAGCCGTTCAGCCGGCGCATACCATGGCCGGCGATGAACGCCACCATGTCGTCTTTGAGCGAGATAAGATTGTCAGGTTGCATCAAGGAAGTATTGTCTCAGAAAGCCCCGCACGCCGTACATCCGGCGTTATTCGCAATCAGCTAAATGGGAAGGGAACACGATTAGTGCCAAAGTTTGACCACCACATCTTCATCTGCACCAACGAGCGCGACGAGAGTGCCCCCCGCCCCAGCTGCCTGCCTAACGGCAGCAAAAAGCTCAAATCAACCTTCAAGGACGCAATCAAGGAAGCCGGCCTGAAGCACCATATCCGGGCCAACGAGTCCGGCTGCCTCGACCAGTGCGAGCACGGCCCCGTCGTCGTGGTCTACCCGGAGGCCGTCTGGTATGGCTTTGTCCACGTCAAGGACGTCGAGGAGATCGTCGCCGGGCACCTCCTCCACGGCCGCCCCGTAGAGCGGCTTCGGCTGCCCGATACCTGCCTCAACACCGAGCGCTGCCCCCACAAGCCTGCTCCAAAGCACAAGTAATCCGTAAAGGTTCGCCCCGGAACCCGCATGATATATTCGAATTAAAGTCAATGATTTTTTCTAAAGATTACGTCGGATACCTGGCGCGCCAGACCGTAAAGCATCTCGTCAGCGCGAAGATGATTCATACCGAAAAGCCCGCCATCCTCAACGAGCGCGTGGCCGCCGCCATGGTGGACGAGCTCTCCCTCGAAGACCGCATTAACGACGAGGTCCGCGTCATCCTCGAAGCCTTTCAGGAAGATATGCGCAAGACCGGCGCCAGCTACCCCGAGATGTTCAAAAAGGTGAAGAACGAGCTGGCACGCAAGTACAAGGCGGTGCTGTGAGAATCTCCCGAGACAAACTCAACAAGCTCGCCCACACCGTGGCCGATACTCTGGCCGAGATCCCCGAGTGCGACTTCCTCGAAGATCGCAACACCATCCGGCAGGAGGCTCGCAAGGCCCTCGAAAAGCTGCTGCTCGAAGAGACGAAGATCGACGCCGCTGCCCGCCAGAAGATCGCCTCGCAGCGCAAGATCATCCTTGAAGGCTCGCAGGAGTGGGACATTCTCTATCGCAAGTACTACAACGACGAGGTCAAAAAGCTCGGCTTGTAGACTTTCTCGTCAGCAGCTCATGTTGCCCCAAAATAACGGTTTTAGCTGCTATAATTTGTCTATCGCAATTGAGAGATTCTCTCTCGTTCTGGCGTCATGGTGTAACTGGTTAACACGCCGCCCTCTCAAGGCGGAGAGTACGGGTTCGATCCCCGTTGACGCTACCAAGCCTTCTTCAAGTTAGTGTTTGGCGCCATGGTGTAACTGGTTAACACGCGGCCCTTTCAAGGCTGAGAGTACGGGTTCGATCCCCGTTGGCGCTACCAATCCTTCCATTACTTCAAATGGATTCCGGCTCTGAACGCCAGAAGACATCCACTTAGACCTCGAAATTCAGAATTAACCACAGGCATGTCCGGCATCTGGGTTGACTGTATCTATTGATGTGGCGTAATTTACGCTACGTGATTTTTAATTGCGCATGTAAAGACTCCAGGTTGCGTCGTCTCTCCCGCAGAGGTTGGCTGGAGCACTTTGTTCTGGAGCCGCTCGGCTTTTTCCCCTGGGAGTGTATCTTTTGCCGCAAACGAGTCTACCGCCGCATTCGGAGATCGAGGGAAGACACAATCGGACCTGTCAAACCTGGCGCTGCGAAGCATAGTCGATGACGTCCGGCTCATAGTGTGCTTAGTCTCTGCTCTTTCAAGGCTACGAATACGAGTTCGATCCTCGTTACTTTACAGACCCATCAAAAAATAACCCCCGCCCCACGGCGATATACTGTCCTTGTGAGCAAGACCTTCTACATCGAAACCTTCGGATGCCAGATGAACGCCCATGACTCCGAAAAGGTCATCGGCACCCTGGAGCAGCAGGGCTACGCCCGCGTGCAGGACGAAGCCGACGCCGGCCTCATCCTTTACAACACCTGCTCTATCCGCGACAAAGCCGAGCAGAAAGTCTTCCATCGCCTCAACGAGTACAAACGCCTCCAAGGCGAAGGCAAGAAGTTCGCCGTCCTCGGCTGCGTCGCCCAGCAGGAGGGCGAGAAGATATTCGACAAGGCCCCCTACGTCTCGCTCGTCGCAGGCTCGGCCTCCTACCGCAACCTGCCGGATATGCTCGCGCGCCTCGAAGCGGGGGAGCAGCGCATCACCGGCCTCGACGACCGCCAGACCGACCTGACCTTCGAGACAGAGTTCACCGCGCGCTCGAACCCCCACCGCGGCTATATCACCATCATCGAGGGCTGCGACAAGTTCTGCGCCTACTGCGTCGTCCCCTACACCCGCGGAAAAGAGCGCAGCCGAACCTCGGCCTCGGTGCTCGTTGAAGCTCGCAAGATGGTGGATCTCGGCTACACGGAGATTCAGTTCCTCGGCCAGAATGTCAACTCCTACCGCGATCCCTCGGGACAACTCACCTTCGCCGAACTGCTGACCGCCGTTGGCCAGCTTCCCGGCATTCGCCGCGTGCGCTTCACGACCTCGCATCCCCGTGACTTCACGCAAGACATCGTCCAGGCGATCGATGACACTCCGACGCTCTGCGACCACATCCATCTCCCCGTCCAGTCCGGCTCCACTGCCGTCCTCAAGGCCATGGCTCGCGAATACACTCGCGACTGGTACCTTGAGCGCATGAGCTGGATCAAGGCAGCGCGTCGCGACATCAGCATCACCAGCGACATGATCGTCGGCTTCCCCGGCGAGACCGATGCCGACTTCGAGGACACCATCACCCTCGTTGAGGAAGTGAAGTACGACGCCGTCTTCGCCTTCAAGTTCTCCCCCCGGCCCAACACACCGGCCGTCACCATGGCAGACAGCATCCCCGACGAGGTCAAGTCGGAGCGGCTTCGCATCCTAATGGATCGCCAGCGCGAGATTCAACGCGAGCACTACGGCCGGCACCTCGGAGAGATTCAGGAGGTCATGGTCGAGAGCTACAATCATCCCCGCAACCAGGTCGTCGGCCGCAGCTCGCAGAACAAGACCGTCAACTTCACTACTGTCCAGCTCGCGGAAGCGAATCCGCCCATCGGCAGCTATCTTCCCATCCGCATCACCCAGACGCTGCCCAACTGTCTCGTCGGAGAGGCGATGCCTCCGTCGGCGGATGCCGTGCCCTTCGTGCCCATCAACCGCATCTCACAGTTCGTGGTACTCAATTAATCATGGCCGAGACCATTACCCAATCCGCAACGCAGGCTCCCGAGGAAGTGGAGATGCAGATTCGCGGCCTGATGATGGACCCCGTCACGAACATGCCCATCATCGTGCTCAAGGATGTCGGCAGCGATCTCGTGCTTCCCATATGGGTCGGAATATTTGAAGCCAACGCCATCGCGCTCGAACTGGAGAAGACTGCAACTCCTCGGCCGATGACGCACGACCTGCTGCAGAACCTAGCACGGGGTCTCAATGCACAGGTCACCAAGGTTGTCGTCTCCGAGCTGCGCGACGATACGTTTTACGCCGTCATATGGATGGATCACGCTGGCGAGACGGTGGCGCTGGATGCACGACCCTCCGATGCGATTGCCCTGGCGCTTCGCTGGGATTGCCCTATCTACGTCAACCGCGAGGTACTTGAAAACTCAAAGCAGGCAGCGAGCGGAGTACGGAGCGTGACTGCGGACGAGATGCGGCGCTGGCTTGAAAATCTGAACGATGATGAGATGGGCCGCTACAAGATGTAGCACTCTGCGCTCGTGTTCACCTTAGCTCCAGCAAGGATTGCTCTTGAGTCTTGTTCGAAATGTGAAGGGTGGGGTCTTCTCCGGAGTTGCCGCACTTGAGCGTCTGGTAAATTACGGCAGCGCCGCGTACAGCGGCCCTCTTCGAGAGATCAGAGACTTTCTTCTCCTGCAATATCCCAGCGCTCTGGGAACGGCGGTACACGCAACGCCACTGATCCCGGCCTTGCGCAATGCCGTGCCGGGGTGCCGCATCGCCGTGGCTGCCAGCGGCTTTGCCTTGGATGTTTTCCGAAACAATCCGGGCATCGACTGCCTGATTGAGACAGCAAATCCATTGAAGGATCTGAAGAGTGCGGTGCGAACGCTGAGACAGGCACTTCCTTTTCGCGGGACGACTTACGCTACCCTGACTTCGACAGGCAATGAGCGCACACTCATTGCAATGCAGGCGTTGCTGAGTGGAGCGTCCATCCGTGTTGGATTTACGGTCGTGCCGGGGATGTATCGCGTGCCTTTGGCCTTCGACGGTGCCCTGAGCCAGATAGCCAACAATCTTCGCATCGTCGAGACCCTGGGGCACTCGCCTATTCACTCCGAGCCGGAGATTTTTTATAGCGAGGCGGATCTGGCTACGGCTCGTGAAACCCTTGCCCTCGGTGGTGTGGAGAAGGGGCAACCCGTAGCTGTCTTCGTCACGCAGACGAGCGTTACGCAGCGAAAGAACTGGCGCGCTGAGCGGTTCCGTGGGGCTGCGGAGTTTCTGAGGGAGCGGTACGGCGCGCACGTGCTCTTCGTAGGGGCTGCTGCGGAGTCCGCGGCCATCGACGAATTGCGTGGCGGGTTGACGTTTCCTACGACGAACGTGGCGGGCAAGACTACCTTGCGGCAGCTGGCTTCCATCATGAGCCTCTGCAATGTCGGTCTTACCCTCGATACCGGACCGATGCATATTGGCCGGGCAGTCGGTCTTCCCATGGTCATCATCGCTCCGGCATGGTCTCCTCCGGTCGAATGGCTGCCTCTGGGCAACGACATGTTCCGCATCCTGAAGAATGCGGACATTCCGTCGGCGCCGGCGGATTACATCATCGATGAAGTAAGCGTCGCCGAGGTTACATCCGCACTGGACGAGCTGCTCATACGTTATCCTCGTAAACGTTCTTAGCGACAGCGCATACGATCTGTACGCAGAAATCAGCTTAAAAATGGTGACTATCGCGCCCCATATGTCAGTCCCACTCGCGGAGCGCTTAAGCTAAACTTCAACCAAGTGGCCAAATTATCCGATATCACCTCTGGCGGGGAAGCGGGCCCTTATTCCCGCCACGTCCGGTCGCTCGACGGACTTCGTGGAATGGCTGTTTTGGGAGTTATGGCCTCTCATCTTTTTCCGGGGACGACCAACGGCCTCCTGTTACAGGTTCTCGGAGCTACTCTCGCCTTTGGCGCTACCGGTGTTGACCTGTTTTTCGTCCTGTCCGGCTTTCTGATCACAGGTATTCTGTTCGATTCGCTATCTGATTCAAGCTTCTTCCGGAAGTTCTACGCTCGACGGACCCTCCGCATATTTCCGCTGTACTACGGTGTTCTCATTACACTGTTCCTGCTCACTCCATGGCTCGGGCTCCAGTGGCACAGGATGAACTGGGCGCTGCTCTTCTACCTGCAAAATACGAATATTGCTGGACCCTTCTATGATTTCCACATGGGCAACCAGGGTCTATCACTCGATCACTTCTGGTCGCTAGCCGTCGAGGAACAGTTCTACCTGATCTGGCCGCTCGCTGTCTTCTTCATACGAGACCTCAAGAAATTGCTCTGGACCTGTCTGGCTCTCTCGTGTGCCGCGCTTCTGCTGCGCTTCTTCCTCGCCTTTCACCACACCATCTACCACATCATCAACCGCAGTACCTTCTGCCGCGCGGACTCGCTGCTGATCGGCGCAGCACTGGCGCTTCTCCTGCGCAGTCGGCTCCACGATGCCATTCTGCGTTCGGCAAAAGGAGTCTTCCTCATTGTCGTTGCGGTGATAATCGCCCTCAACCTTGCCCGGCTGATCGTCGAGAGGCACCCGGAAAGGCTCTTCGCATTCGACGCCTGTTACTTATCTATGCGCTACACGCTGATGGCGCTAGGCTCAGCCGCACTTATTGCATGGTGTCTCCGGCCCTCATCGGTGCCTCGCAGAGTTTTCGAAGGCCGTGTTCTGCGTTTCTTCGGCAAGTACAGCTATGGTCTCTATGTTCTCCACTTCGTAGCGCTGAGCTTTCTCATCAAGACGTTTCGCGGCTGGATCGCTCTTGTCACTCCCGGTAAGCTGGCAGGGGTCGCCGGCGCCGGCTTGCTTTCGTTTCTGGTTGCTATTGTTGCCGCTTACGCGAGCTACAACCTGTATGAAAAACAATTCCTGCGGCTAAAGCGCTACTTTGATTACGATCGCTCCGAGTGTCCTGAGGCGCTACCATCGGCAGTCGCCTCAGGACGTTGACAGAGAATTAGCGCTGGCAAAGTTCGTTGAGATGAGTGAAGAACTCAGGGAACGAGATCGCAGCCGCCTCCGCGCCATGAATCTCCGTCTCGCCGCTGGCCCGCAACGCCGCAATGGAAAAGGCCATGGCGATCCGGTGGTCTGTTCCCGAGTCGATGACTGCGCCATGAAGCCGCTGATCTCCGGGAATGGCCAGCCCATCCTCGAACTCGGTGAGCTCAGCGCCCATGGCCTTCAGGTTCTGCGCAACCAGAGCAATGCGATCCGACTCCTTCACCCTGAGCTCTTTGGCATCGCGGATAGTGATCCCGTCGCGCGTATAAGGCGCAATCGCAGCCAGCACGGGTAGCTCGTCGATAATCTGCGCCGACAGCGCACCTGCGATTTCGATGCCCTTCAAACCGCCGGGCGCGACGTTGACCTGTATGGTGCCGATGAGTTCGCCGTGCTGCTCCTCAACATTGAGAACCTTGATCTTGCCACCGAGCGCGACGATCACGTCGAGCAGCGCGGCGCGCGTTGGATTCATGCCGATGGAGTCGAGGACGAGGTTCGAGTCCGGGAAGAGCAGGGTCGCGCAGAGAAAGAAGGCGGCGGAGGAGAGATCGCCGGGAACGGTTGCATCGATGCCCTTGAGCTTCTGGCCGCCGGGGATGCTCAGCTTCTCGCCTGTGCGGTTAAGGGTGGCCCCGAAGGCCCGGAGTGCATGTTCGGAGTGATCACGCGTGCGGACGGACTCGCTGAGGCTGGTAGTGCCCTCCGCCTGTAGTCCGGCGAAGAGCACAGCGGTCTTCACCTGCGCAGAGGGGATGGGCGTGTCGAAGTCGATGGCCTTCAGCGGACCGCCATGGATGGTGATGGGGGCGTGGCCGTCGACGAGGTCGATGTGTGCACCCATCTGCATCAGCGGCTTGCGAATGCGCTCCATCGGGCGGAGCGTAAGGGAGTGGTCGCCGATGAGCGTGAATGTATGCGGGTGCGGCGCGAGAAGGCCGGCGATCATCCGCATGGTCGAGCCGGAGTTGCCGCAGTCGAGCGGTGCTGCCGGTTGAATAAAGGCTCCGGCGGTGCCGGTCACTTCGATCGACTTGTCCTCTTTGTGTACGACCCTGGCGCCCAGAGCTTCCATGCAGCCGAGCGAAGAATGTGGATCGGCGCCGGTGGAAAAATTCGAGAGCCGCGTCGTCCCCTCGGCCAGTCCGGCGAGCAAGGCATAGCGGTGCGAGATGGACTTGTCGCCAGGGACGGTAACGGAACCCTGGAATGTGCGGGCAGGACGGATCGTCTGAATACTTGGTATGGATGACATTACTTCTATCTTAACTGCTTTGCACGTCGCAGTGACGAAAACACGATTGCTATGGCAACTCGAATAACATCCCGCTGCTTGAACCCTTGCTTTGCGAGCCTCGAACCTCTATACATGGTTCGGTTGATAAATCGGTTGGCCGTAGGTTTTATCCAACCGATTGGATAGGATTATGGACAAGAGAGAGTTCTTGAAGACCTCGGGCCTTTTCATTACGGGCAGCTTATTGTCGAGACTGGCACCGGCCGAGCAGCAGGCCGCGCATCGAACCAACTGGGCTGGCAACTACGAGTACCACACCGACCACCTGCACCTTCCGAAGAACACGGACGAGGTCCGGCAGGTGGTGAAGAGCTGCAGCAAGCTGAAGGCGCTGGGGGCCAGGCACTCGTTCAATGGGATCGCCGATAGTCGTGACAATCAGATCTCGCTGAAGCAGTTCGATGGAATGGTGCTGGATGCAAAGGCGCGCACGGTGACCGTCGGCGCCGGTGTGACCTACGGCCAGCTTGCTCCTTACCTTGATGGCCATGGCTTCGCGGTGCATAACCTGGCCTCCTTGCCGCATATCTCCGTCATCGGCGCGTGCGCTACCGCGACTCACGGCTCGGGCGTGAAGAACGGAAACCTGTCGACCGCAGTCTCCGCAATGGAGATCGTGACTGCGGATGGCGAGGTGGTCGTTCTATCGCGGAAAGACGGCGAGCGATTTCATGGGGCAGTCGTCGGGCTAGGCGGGCTTGGCGTTGTAACCAGGGTGACGCTGGATGTTCTGCCAACATTTCAGGTCAGCCAGACGGTCTACGAGAATCTCTCGATGGCTCAACTGGAGAAGAATCTCGAGGAGATATTCGCGAGTGGCTACAGCGTGAGTCTCTTCACGGACTGGCAGAACCATCGGGTCAGTCAGGTATGGATCAAGCGCCGCGTCGAGCCGGGGGCCTCCGCGAAGTGGGTGCCTGAGTTCTTCGGGGCGAAGATCGCAACCCACAAACTGCACCCGCTTGCCGGACACTCGGCAGAGAACTGCACCGAGCAGATGGGCATCCCCGGCCCCTGGTATGAGCGGTTGCCACACTTCCGCATGAACTTCACACCCAGCAGCGGCGCTGAGTTGCAGACGGAATACTTCGTTCCGCGCGAGAGAGGATATGAGGCCATCCTCGCTGTGGAACAGCTTCGCAACCAGATAACGCCGCACCTGTTCATCACGGAGCTAAGGACGATCGACGCCGACAACCTTTGGATGAGCCCATGCTACAAGCGACCGTCGATGGCGATTCACTTCACCTGGAAGCCGGAGTGGCCCGAGGTGAAGAAGGTTCTGCCGCTGATCGAAGAGAAGCTCGCGCCCTTTGATGCCAAACCGCATTGGGCAAAGCTCTTCACCGTCCCACCGTCGCGGCTTAAGTCGCTCTATGCAAGGATGCCCGACTATCAGGCGCTGCTGAAGCAGTACGACCCCGGCGGCAAGTTTAGGAACGAGTTTCTGGATACGAACATCTACGGCTAGAGCTTCTCGCAAGAGGCTGCGCGAGGTCAGTCGGTGGGAGAGCGTTTGCCCCAGTCGAAGCGTCGTCCAAGGATGCCTTTGACGATGAGGTGATCGGTCCCCGCTGTGGGGCCGATACCGATGCCGAAGTTGATCTCCCACTTGGGGGAGACGTTCAGGTCGGTGACGGCGAAGATCTGCTGCTGCTGTTGGTGCAGTGGGTCGAAGCTACCCAGACGCCCGTAGTCGGCGTAGTACTCGACACCACCACTGACCTGCTTGGTGAAGTCGTAGCCAACTTTTACGCCCGGCGCGAAGCCGACACCCTGGTTGACACCCGGCCCGTGCCAGGTTCGTTCGAGGGCGGGGTTGACGGACATGTACCAGCGCCCGATGGACTTGTCGATGATGGGACGGATCTCCCAGGTCCACGTATCGGGCGAGTACTGGGAGCGCTGGTAGCCGATCTCCGTGGAGAGGCTGACGCCGACGGGCCAGTGCCACGAGTCGGGAACGCGCACTCGCGGGCGGATGTGGTCGCCTACCCACTGAACGCTGTGGCCGGCCTGCGTGCTGGTGAAGATGTAGAAGCCTACCTCAGACCAGGAGGTGAGCCCCTGGGTGATCTCGATGGTCTCGTGCTCCTGATGGTTTGTCGCATAGACGCCGCCGCTGTCGAAGGGCTGACCTTTGGCCGTGAAGTTCGAGTGGAACTCGACCATCGTGGTCTTCGGTGGAACTGTGTCAGCGCCATAGACCTGGATCTCGTAGTTGCCCTGTGCCAGCAGGGAGTGGGCGCAGCAGAGCAGGATAGCGGCGGACAGAACAAAGATTCGCGGATGATCCGAGAGGGAACGGTGCGGGGCGTAGATAAGCGATCGATCAGGCATAGCGGAAGAGCATCATGAATCCCATGTCCATGTGGTCCTGCTGATGGCAATGGAACAGGGTTAGGCCAGGGTTGTCGGCGGTAAACTCCACGTCTACCTCAGTCTGAGAGGCAACAAGAACTGTGTCTTTGAGGATACCGTGTGTCTCCGGGCGGCTGGAGATGCGGCGAAGCTCGAAGGTGTGGCGGTGCAGATGGACGGGATGGTCGTCGGCGCTGGGGTTCTTGAAGAGCAGCCTGTAGCGCTGACCACGACGAAGCGTGATCGCCTCCGTGTTGGGGAAGGACTTTCCGTTGATAGTCCAGCGGTCCATAGCGCCATGGCCGGCGAACTTCGATTCGAAGACGAGAGGGATCTCGATGATATCGGGCGTGGGAGTTGTTGGGGGAGTTGCGGCTCCGAACTGGAGGTAGTCCCATGTGAGATTGTCGGGCTGCTGCCACCGGGGCTTGCCGCTCTGATTGCAGTACTCGACGACTATGCCCATGCCTGCCGCCATCACGCGCTTGCGAACCTCGCCAAGGATCCACACGCCCGGGTTGTTCATCTCGACGATGGCGCTGACGCGTTCGGCGGGCGATAGGCACAACATGGGTACGCGCTGCGGTCGTGGGACCGGGTTGCCATCGAGCGCGATGACCTCGAACTGATGTCCGGCGAGGGCGATCCAGTGCGGATCGGTGGCGCTGGTATTGACGATGTGGAGAAGGACTCGCTGACCGGACTTGACGCGGAGCGGATCACCGAAACCGAGTGTGCGAGCGTTGATGGTGGAGATATCGTAGGACGGATTCATGGAGCCGTCATCGCTCGAATAGAGGTGTCCGTTCCAGTCGTGCAGCGTGAGGAAGAACTCCTGATCGTAGCGGGCGGGGTCTTCGCGCGGTTCGATGAAGAGAACGCCGAACTGTCCGGTGTAGAGCCCCTTCCTGAGATCGCTGCCGGCGAAGGTGTGGGTGTGGTACCAGCGCAGGCCTGACGGGGACGGCGTGAAGGTGTAACGCGCCGTGCCGCCGGGAGCGATGTGCGGCGTGCCCTCTTCCATGGCGCCGTCTATCTCCGAGGGCAGGAAGAGACCGTGCCAGTGCACGATCTCGGGATTCGCAGAGGAGTTTGTCACATCGATGGTTACAGGCCGGCCTTCCTTGAGGCGAAGCAGCGGACCGGGGACCTGCCGATTGTAGGCGGTCGTCTTGACGATGCGGCGGGGGGCAACCTCGAGTGCGTATGAGGCTATGTCGAGGGTGTGATCGGCAGGTGAAAGCGGTTGTGTGGCAGCCGGAATCGCGGCGGAGGCTGCTGCCATTCCCGACAGCTTGAGGAGTTGTCGCCGATTCATCACGGTTAATTCATGCTAGCAGCTTCGATCTGCGCGACAGATCACGTCGATTGTCGTGCCATTTGATTTCAATGACAAAGGGTGAGGGTGGCGATACACTTCTCCGGTTGAGCGGATGCGATGCACATGGATCCGTCTCTCAAGGCAATCCGGGCCCCATTCACAATTGAGGAGATACTCAGATGAAGACTCGGATGATCAATCCTTATGCAGTGTTGGGTGTTCTGGCAACATTGGCTTCGCCGGTTGCTTTCGCGGACTTTACCTACACGGAGACGACGCAGATCACCGGTGGGTCGATCGTGGCGATGATGAAGATGGCCGGCGCTTTCAGCAAGCAGGCTCGGCAGGCTGGAGAGCCGATCGTCTCGACGGTGATGATCAAGGGAAACCGTATGACGCGCATCAACGCGCAGCGGACGGAGATCGTCGATCTGGATCGCGAGACCATTACCAACATGGACCACGTGAAGCGCCAGTACACCGTGATGACCTTTGCCCAGATGAAGCAGCAGGTGGAGGCGGCGATGCAGAAGGCGAAGGAGAAGCAGAAGAGTGATGATCCTGCTGCGAACACCGAAGTGAACTTTCGGGTCAATGTGAGGAATACAGGCGCCGCCAGGGACGTCTCTGGACTGAATGCGAGCGAGGCGATCCTCACGATGGCGGTGGATGCAACGGACAAGAACTCCGGACAGACCGGAGCCCTCGCGATCACGAACGACATGTGGCTGGCGCCGGATATTCCGGGGTACGACGAGGCCCGGGAGTTCTACAACCGGTACGCGACAAAGCTGGGTGTCGTGTTCAGCGGTGGCATCAGCCAGTCCATGCTGGCGATGCAGCCGGGTGCGGGTCAAGGGCTCGCGGATATGGTCAAGGAGATGTCGAAGCTAAAGGGGATTCCCGTGCTCCAGGTGATGCGTATGGGGACGACATCAAATGGAGCTCCTCTGCCGGCGGCGTCCGAGGCTCCGCTGCCTGCGCCTGCCGCATCTCCGGCGATGCCCAGTGCAGGCGAGGTAGCCCAGGAGTCAGCAACGTCGGCGATTGCCGGCAAGCTTGGGCTGGGCGGCTTCGGTGGGTTCGGGAAGAAGAAGGCCGATCTGCCGCCCGCCGCCGCTGCAGATCAGGCTCACGGCGCGGCTCCTGCTACGGCGGCGGTGCTGGTGGAGTCGAATACGCAGATGACCAGCTTCTCGCAGGCGACAGTGGATGCGTCCAGGTTCGACGTACCTCCGGGCTACAAACAGGTGGATGCGAAGATCGCGAACTAGAAGCTGTTATGAATCTGCGAATGGCCTGGGCCTCAACTGTTGTTGTCTTCTGCCATTGCGTTGTTCTACGTACGCCCTGAGACTTTTTTTCCTGTCAAGCCCCTCCTATAGGAGCAAATACCAAACTCCACCCGCAAATCAAACAAAAAACAAGGGTTAGCACTCAAAAATAATCTTCCGTAAACTTGCGTAGTAGTTTCACCCAATCGGCTATAGTTAATACAAGCCTCAGAAAAGCCCCGGCCAACCACCGGGGCTTTTCTCTTTAAACCACTAAACCATTTAGAAAGACGATTTTAGCCGTAAACCCTTTAGAATGACGATTTTGCGGAGGGAACCCTTGCCTAAATCGCTCAATCTAGGGAACTTACGCCATAGATACCCCCCGGGGGGTACACCCCTCCAGGGAATTATGCAATTCCACAGGGCCTAGAGAACGCGGAGGACGACGACAGTCTCATCGTCGAAGTGGTCGGTGCCGGACTGGAAGTCGCCGACGGCCTTGAGGATGGCCTCGACTGTGGAGGCGGCAGTGGGGTGCGACTCGCTCTGCAGGACTGCGTTGAGGCGGTCGTTGCCGAACATATCGCCTGTGGCATTCTCGGCGTCGACGATGCCGTCGGAGAAGAAGACGATGAGATCGCCGGGTTGAGTAGAGAGCGTGAACTCCTCGTATTCCGCGTCGG
>WNGR01001738.1_pt1 | contig 24167 bp, 20 predicted proteins | sample 5407581 | NCBI WGS metagenome assembly WNGR01 (sample SAMN13153383, study PRJNA577476) | soil metagenome | isolation source: 80 cm soil or saprolite under Garry oak tree replicate 2 | place: USA:California | collected 2016-06-15
TCGAAGCTGGTGTTGTTCTCGACCTGGATGGTGCGCCCCATGATCGTAAGCGTGCCGGCAGCCGCGTCAACCCCGTTGCTATCCAGTGGCCCCCTGATTTCCGGCTGAAACTCGATACTTTCATATTCACCGGTATCGGCGGCGGCATCAATCTTACCCGAGACCTTGACGATCATGCCGACGCGCAGGCTCCCCTCACCGGCGCTGGTGTTGTTTTCGAATCTGAGCTTGACGCGGTCGTCGGCAAGCCCGGCCTTGCGGGAAAACTTGATGCCGTTGACGTCGACGCTGCCAAAACCAATGATGGTCCCGGTCGCCACCTGGGTGCCGCCGCTGTCGGTCGAGCCGCCGCCGGTGGTGTTGATGCCGCAGGAGGTCAGACAAACCAGCAGGAGCAGGCTCAGCAATTTGGAGTAACACGCTCTGATGTATATTTTTTTATTCATGACAGATCTCCCTTTTAAACGGCAAGGCCATCCATGACACTTTCCGGCTGCTTACCCTAATTTTCATGCATGCTAATTACACAGCATAAAGAATGCCATAATCAGTGAGGCCGTAACACCAGAATGTAGCGTTGGACAGCGGGCGTGGGTTGATGACCCCTGTGGAAAAAATGGTCCCTGACGCAATCCATGCAAAAAAATTGGCAGGGGGAGGTCGGCCATGCAGCGGTTCAAGACAAAGAGGAAGGACTTTACTCCGGAGCGGGGACGGAAACATCGCCAAGCCGCTTCTATTCGTAAATATCCATTTTTGCACCCTTGGCAAATCTGCCGGTAACTATTCCAGTCTCAGGGGAGTCGAACTCGCAACTGAAGACATGATAAAACATCGACAACGCATCCTGAGCCGTAAGCCTGAACAGGAGGTAACTGTTATTATATTTGGTCCATTCTTCTTCGATGTTTTCGGTGGTGATGAATTCGAATACCGCCCCGAATTTATCGCCGACCTTCGACAGGGGACGGATATGAAACAGTTTATTGCGGGCAAGGGGTATTTCGATGACGTTATAGCCGATCCCCCCCTCCACGACAACCGGCTGGATCAACAGTAATTCGGCGACGAGTGAAATCGCATCCCGCTTACCGGCATTGATAACTTTGAACGCGAAGACCGTCTGCCCCTCAAAGACGGTCTTCGCAATTTTTGCGGAAAGTTTCAGTTTCGGTTTCATGCGGTACATCAGAAACACGAAAAAAACGGAGGCGCAAACGGCACTTACAAAACCTGTGATCAGGCCGGTAATGATCATATCAGTCATGATAAATCCCCGTATCACCTGGGTGCACCGTGCTAAAATGTAAGATGTTTTTCATATCGGCAGCAATCATCAAAATTACCCTTACTAATCCGTGATATATTCCCGGGCCTTGAGCGCAAGCGCGTTGAATCCTACTTTTTTGTCTTTTCCGTACAGGTTGCTGCTCAAAATTTCCAGGATTTCTTTCCGGTACATTCGCCGTCTGAGCTCGTAGGCATCGGCTTCATGGCCGACGCCGCAGTAAAGCTTCTTGGCCTTTTCAAGGTTGCCGTTTGCTACCGTCAGTTTCATGGTCAGCTCGCGTACCGCGGCATCGGCGCATTTTTGATCATTTTCCATTTCCTTCGATGTATAGCCATGGCTCTTGGCCCGGCTTGGCATCATCTGCCAGACCCCGATCGCCCCCTTGGGAGAAGACGCCTTGCCGGAAAGCCCGTGGGATCCTGTCTCAGCCAGGGCAATCTCCGCGATGTCGATCGGCATGAAGGGGGTCCCGAGGGTTTTCAGGTAACAGAGGGCGGACAAAAAGCGGGCTCTTTGCGGTTCGGTTCGCAGGGCAAAGGAAGCCGCGATTGCCGGCACTTGCCGTCTCCTCTCCTCCAAGCTGCCTCCTTTCTCCATCACCCGGCGAATTTCCCGGTCAAGTTCCGCTTCGGCAGCAGTCGCCTGCGCTTGCAGTGCCCGCGTATCCTTAATGTTTTCCTGTATGACCCGTTGATTTTTTCCCCCGTCAATATCCATTTCCCAATCGGGGCTCTGTACTTGAGACTGGGAAACTTTGGAAAAAATACTGAATATGACCAGGAGCGATATAGCCGCTATAGGAGGCGCCGATTTTCGCATCTGTATAATCTCCTTTCTCTCTTGATTGTGGTTAAGCGGGACATCCACAAATAAATTACCACAGCTTTTCGGCATTTCAACTTTAGCCGGCTCTCCGCAACCACCGGGCTGACGACCGCTAAGAGAACGGCCGATCTGTTTTTTTGCGGCTGGCCGATTGCGTGGTAAAATAAACAACAAAATACCGATCGCGAAGCCCTGCGCAGCGGATGAGGAGAACCCAATATGGAAAAAAACAGGTTGGCGGCCGTAGATATCGGCTCGAACTCCATTCGTTGCGTAATCGTGGAGGTGGATGAACAGGGAAAATTTCGGGTGCTTGACGACGAGAAGGAGACGGTGCGCCTGGGGGAGGGAATCGCCAGGAACAACGCCATCTCCGAAGGCGCCTGGGAGAGAGCCATGACCGCCCTCTCCCGGATGAAAAAGATCATCGACGGCTGCGGGGTGATCGGGATCGAGACGGCGGCCACGAGCGCGGTGCGGCGGGCGGCCAACGGCGAGGCCTTCATCAAGGCTGTTGCCGACGACATCGGACTGAACATAAACGTGATCAGCGGCGAAGAGGAGGCGGAACTGGCGGCCTTGAGCGCCCAGAACAATATCGACATGGAGGGCAAAAGCTACGCCATGGTCGATATCGGCGGCGGAAGCGCGGAAGTCATCACTTCGCTGGGAAACCATATCGACAAGATCTATTCCCTGGAACTGGGGGCGGTCGTTCTGACTGAAAAGTTCCTTACCGGCGATCCGATCAAACGGGAGGATTTCCTCAGGCTACGCAAGCATATCCGCAAAACCCTCAAGGGAGCTTTTCCCGCCGAGGAAATTCCGCTCCAGTGCCTGCTCGGCTCAGGGGGGACCATTTCATCCATCGCCGCCATGGCGATGGCGCAGAACAAGATGGAATACGGCTCCGTTCATGGCGCCGAGGTTTACCACAACCAGGTAGTACATCTGCTTGCCAACCTGTTGAGTATGAATCTGAAGGAGAGAAGGGAGGTGCCGGGATTGCAGCCCGAACGGGCCGACATTATCGTGGCCGGAGTGGCGGTGGTGGAAGAGCTGATGAGGCACCTGAAGACGAATCTTTTGAAGGTCAATGAACGGGGGATCCGGGAGGGCTTGATCCTTAAGGGGTTGAAGAAGCGGAACCTCCTCCCCGCGGAGAGCAGGCCGAGGAACTGGCGGGATTCAATCCTTGAATATGCCCGGTCCTGTTATCATAGCGACACTCACCCCCTCCACGTGACAAAGCTGGCTTTGGAGATCTTCGATGTGCTGGCGCCCGAATTCAAGCTTGGCAGGAAAAAACGCCAGCTGCTTGAGGCAGCGGCTCTGCTGCACGATGTCGGTTACAGCATCCGCTATTCGGACCACCACAAGCATACCTATCATCTGATCCGGCACTCCGACCTGTTCGGCTTCACGCCGCGGGAACGGGAGATCATCGCGCAGGTCGGCCGTTATCACCGGAAGGCGCTGCCACGTAAAAAACACGACGCCTTTGCCCGGCTGGCAACCAAGGATCGGCTCCTGGTCAAGAGGCTCGGCGGTATCGTACGGCTTGCGGACGGCCTTGACCGCCGCCGCAGCAGCATGGTTACCTCTCTCGATTGTTCCCTGTCTCCATCCGCCTTCCGGATAATTCTCAAGGGGGAAGGCGACGTCTCCGTGGAACTTTTCGGCGGGAGGAGCAACGGCGATCTCTTTGAAATGGCATTCGACAGAAAATTGGTCCTGGTTGCCGCCTAGCGGGTCAGGATACAGTTGCCCCCGAACAGGGAAATGCCGATAAAGCCGCGCAGATCCAGGCGGTGGGGCGACACCAGCCGGAATTTGCCCCGGTAGGTCTTGCCGTTATCCGGATTATAGATGATCCCGTTTTCCCATCGTCCATCGCCTGCAGCGGTGAACCCTTCCATTATTTGCAGGCCGAGCATCGGGCGGTTCTTCAGCGCCGGATCGGGGTTGTTACGGTCAACCTTAGGCAAACCGACCGGTCCTTCCTTTTTGTCGGTATAGTTCGGCTCCTTCAGCCAGGCGATTCTTACGCAGATCTTGTCGCCGCATTTAAAAAACTCCAGTTTCGACTCATCCTCCGGAGTTTTCCAGAGTCCGACGACAGCGTCGGAACCGGCGCCAAAGGCAACGCTTGCCGCCAGCAGAATTGCCGTTAAGAATATCCAGATCTTCATAATTCTCCCGTCGATTATTTTCGCATCAAAATTTGCGCTTGCCCCATGACGTGCTAGACTCTGATTGCCGTATTACATCCAGTTTATATAAACAGGTACCAGCATGTCAACCAACCGGGAGAGTACAGCATGGGTTCCAATGGTGAAGATACCGTTGCATCGTTGAGGTTTCCGGTTACGCTCCTGGTTATCGGTTTTCTTGTTCATTTGCTGCAGGACGTTCTGATTCCGTTTGCCGTGGCCTTTTTGCTGGCGTATGTCTTCACACCGGTCGTCAACCGGCTTGAGCGGCACATGCGTCTTCCCCGCATCATAGCGGTTTTTCTGCTTTTCCTGCTCCTTGCCATCCCGCTTGCTCTGATCATCTATTTCAACGGGCCGGCACTGGCACAAAATATCACGCATCTGGCTGAAAATGCCCCCGATCAAATCACCCGCTTTATTGCAAAACTTTTGGGCTCTGAACAGATAGCGATTTTTGGACAGAAATTCGACGTGCAGGTAGTAGCACCCTACCTGATTGCACGGATACAGGATTTGCTGGGTGCTCCGCTCGGCGTGGCGCAAGTGGCGTGGTCATTAATAAACGCCATTATAGACGCAATTATTACGATTGCGGTTTTCTTCTATTTCCTGGCGGGCGGAAAGGGGCTGATTCATGGGGTACTGTCCCTGGTACCCGCCAATAAACAAGCCCACATGCAGGAGTTAGTCAACAAGGTTGATACTCTCATTGGCCGCTTCCTCCGCGGGCTTGCTATCGTGGTTATTTTCACGGCCATCGTCGTCTGGCTCGCCTTCAATTTCGTGTTCAACATCCCCTATGCAGGGTTTCTCGCGTTGACAATCGGCCTGCTGGAACTCATTCCGCTCTTCGGGCCGATTGTCTCGGGGGTTCTGACAGGCATAGTTGCCCTGGCCCAGGGCAATCTCATGTTTTTCTGCAAGGTCATCTCATTCTATCTCGTTCTGCGCTTCACCAACGATCAGGTGATAAGCCCCATCGTCCTCGGTAAGGCCGTAACATTATCCCCGGTCGTTGTCCTCTTCGCCTTTTTAACGGGGAGTACCCTGTTTGGCTTTCTTGGTCTTCTCTTTGCGGTTCCCGCGGCGGCAATCTTCAAGATAATCCTCGATGACCGGAACAGCGGATGAAGCGGATCCTCGCCCCCCCATGACTCCTCACGCCCCCTGAACCTCCTATTGCTCATCCGGAGACCTTTTCCCCGTTGGACAACAATCAGACACTCATCCCGCGAAACCGCCTGACCGCTTCAGGAATAGCCTCCTCCCGGATATTTCCGAACGCCAGCCGCAGGTAACCCTCCAGACCGGGTCCGAACACCTCACCCGGGAGGCAGAGGATGGCGGCTTCGTCTACCAGCCGTTTCGCCGCCTCGCGGCCGCTGCAGCCGGTGAACGGATGCCGCACCCAGGCGAAGAAGGCGCCGCTGGCCGCGATCCGGAACCGGTTGCCGGGACGCATGAATTCGGCGCGGAACAGGTCGTGGCGGCGGGTCATCATATCCCGGTTGGCGACGACCCAGTGGTCGAGGTTCTCAACGCCGAACTTGACCGCATGCTGCGTGATGCGCGGCTGGCAGACCGCCATGCTGTCCTGAGCCTTGAGGGCATGATGAATGAACTCTCCGGAAGCGGCAAGCAATCCGGCGCGATAGCCGGTCAGGGCGTAGGTTTTGCCGAACGAGGCGATCTGAACAAGATGGTCGCCCCAGGCCGGGTCGGAGAACAGCTCGTGGGGGCGGATACCGCCGGGGATGAATTCATTGTAGGTCTCATCCAGAATCAGGGCGATGTTGCGGCGCCGGGCAAGGTCGAACAGTTCCCGAATCGTATCCGGCGGGGTAATGACGCCGGTCGGGTTACTGGGGGAGACCATCAGGATCGCCCTGGTCCGGCCGGTGATCAGGCTTTCGATCGTAGCGGGGTTGGGGACTCCCCCTTCAGCCTCGACAAAAGGGGCGTACACCCCCCGGATACCGAGGATGTCGAGGGCCATCGGATGATCGAAGTAGCAGGGAGACTGCACGACGATCTCGTCACCGGCACGGCAGAGAGTCACGATCGCCAGCCAGAACGCCTGGCTGGCGCCGATCGTCAGGCAGAGATTGTCCGGCGACAGCGTTGCGCCGTATTTCCTGCCGTAATAGCCGCAGACCGCCTCGCGCACCTCCGGCAGCCCCTCATCCGGTGAGTACTTCGACATCAGCGGATCGCTCAGCAAGCGGGAGAGGTGCTCCGTCAGTTCCGGAGCGGGAGCGTAATCCGGCACCGCCTGGCAGAGATCGACCAGTTCCAGGCCATCAAACGGACGCCCGGCGACCCACCGTTTTACCTCGGAAATAGGGGGGAAGTGGACGCTTGAAATAAGCGGTGACACTATCATACTCATCAGCCACTCCTTCATGTACAAAGTTCCGGGCGCTTCGCCCTGAAATATACCAGAAATGCCCCACCCCGCGTGCACAATTTTCTGTGACTTGAACCACAAGCTGGTAACCAACACTGTTGAACTTGAGACTGCTAATAGAGCGTTGGAATCATCCGGGTACGCCGTCTCCCATGACCTGCGTCAGCCCTATTGGGGATAGTAAGCTTTTACGGATAGCACTTGAAAATCTTGTTGGGAATGTTTGGAAATATTCATCAAAGAGGGAAGAAACTTTAATTGCATTTGGGAAGACCGTATTTAATGAAAATCCAAGGCATATCTGGGCGGAGGGAGAACCAGGGATAGGAGCAACATTCTTTTTTACTCTTTGAACCGCTTACGCAACACCAAACTGATGTAACTCTGCTCTGTTTCTGCCTGCTCATCAATCACGTATTGCGAATACACCTTTTTGTGAGCTTGATTTGCGAAAGTACTGTTCCGGCTTTTGATATTATCATGTGAGTCGTTCCTATCCGTGTTCAGATATCGTATTTATTACACTTGAACGATACAGGCAGGACCATCGAAACGTGTATTGTTCACAAGATCTGGTACAGGAAAGGCAACCATCTGATCGGGCGGAAATGGTTGATATAACCTCTCCAATTCATGTGGGTCATGCATATTACAGTTCAACCAAAGATTGTAACTATCTGACTGAAGAACTACTGGCATCCTATCGTGAATTGGTTTCATTATTTCATTTGCATCAGTTGTGAGGATACAACATGTTTCAAGATCTGATCCATCCTCTGTTTTCCATCTCTCCCAAAGTCCAGCAAATCCCATTACTGAACTGTTGGAAAGACGGACGTAATACGGTTGCTTATGGTCTCCATGTGACTGCCATTCGTAGAACCCTGATGCAGGAATAATGCACCTGTTGTATTTGAGAGCTTGAGCAAACATAAGCTTTTCATGGACAGTTTCAGAACGAGAATTAACAGGTGAACGGACTATCTCTTTGGACCAACTAGGGATTAGTCCCCACTTCATGAAGTCCAGCTTGTTGCGATCTTCAATGTGGCGCACAGTAGCTACTGCCAGACTTGGAGCAATATTATACCGTGGTTCGTATTGTGGGATATCCTGCAAGCCAAATACCTTAGCTATAACTTCTGGGGGAATGTTTAGAGTGAAGCGACCGCACATAACTTTCTCCTTCAGTGGGAACGGAATTTATCTATATGCAGAGTATTGCATGCGATATCAAGTCAACATGTTTACCACAAAGATATTCACTGTCATGATTCAATTAACAAACTCTGCTCCGTAATGTTCAAATAAAAAATATAAACACCGTATTTGCAGCATATATTCAGTTCCGGTTTAAGTAGTTTTTAAGTATGAACTTATAATCAAGCTTGTTGTGTGTTTCGTTCTCATCCAAATATTCAGTATAATATCCAGTAAATACTGGAAGATTGCCAGCAAGAGCCAAATCTTCAAGCTTGTTATTAAGAACGTTATAGAAATTATGAGTTTCGTCTTCATGAATATGTCCACCTAAAGCCCATCCGTAAAAATGCTTTGATACTATACAGTTGATATATCCTTTTACCATACCTTCTCCTCGCCCTACATTGATCATAAAAATTGCATTAAGCATAAAGCGAACCAAATAGTGAACCAAATTGTAACTGACCGTCATAGTTGATGAATCAGATGATATGAATGCAACTCAACACAGATATATTAAATATCTAGGTTGCCAATTAAAGGTATTAATTACATTAATGAGCAAAATATTTGGCTAACTGACCACAGCCACTGATCCTCAAACCCTATCTCATCTGCAGCATCACCCACCTCCAGTAACCACACTCTCGTATTTAACAACTAAGATAACGTTTCACAGAGCATATATGGAAGCCACGATCTATACTCCATCTGCCATGACACATTCTGACCCACAAGTATGTTACCTCCAGAATTATCATCTACAGGGGTGCATGAATGATGCAAGTATGCTGCACTCTACCAAAACCCGATTACAATGATCTGTGCTATGAGGATAAGCAGAGGTTTGGCTATCTAGTCAACCAATTGAGGAAACAAGGACATGATCTGAAGAAAGCGCAGGAATTAGCATATCAGAGGGTAACTTGTGACAGCATACCGTTTGAGCCTGAAGGTCGGTGACATTCCGAGCATAAAAAAAGAAGCAACTCCAAGGTTCCCTCTAACATAAGTTTTTCATTCTTATATTCGGTACTTGTCTTGGTGCTACTTCTTGATTTCAGTATACTCTTCTCAAATAAAAAGACAAGAACTGTCTTCTTAGGACAACCCTTTACATAATCCCTTCTGAACCGCCCATCATGTAAGAAAAACATTAAAACCCGTCATATTAAGCATAATGGGGGCACGCGAGGATTCGTGGGAAAATTGGCAGAAATACCAATGCAGGGGGGACCAGGGGATATCATGCTGTAGCGTTTGACTTAACCTCATGCTTCCTCAGCCAAGCGTCTATTTCAGACTCATTCATCCTAACAGCCTCTATTGATGGGTTTACTGCCTGATATCAGTTTACTTAAGCCTCACGAAACGCACAAGCTGTTGAAATAGCATGAAATAGTTTATCGGTAAGGATTTTTTATCGTAAACGAATTATTCAAATTTATACCCACTCAATATTCCCTGGAGTTGCCCTCCTTATTTTCCACCAAAGATCTTTGAACTCTGTTGAGCCATAAACCCATAATGGCCTGTTGAACCATAAATTTGGAAATTTACAAAGTTATGGTTCAAGTCACATTTTCTGTGACTTGAACCATAAGCTGGTAACCAAAAGAAGCATAAAACGGCACGGAGTACAGGATATTGAGTTGTTTTACTGGGGTACCTACCTATTTGAGGAAGCATAATGTTGCCAGAAGTTCAAAATAGGATTTTCAACCAGCATTGAACTTTCCGCTCCTTGTTGAACCATAAGCTTGCCACTCCGTAATGAGACTTATTCAGTTTTTTGGTCACCCTGTTTTCAAAAACTTACAAAACGCAATTTTTTTATTGATACCACTATCATATATGATATCATGTTATCATATATGATAGTGCGGTGGTGAAATGGAAATAAAAATAGACATAAGCTGTGACGCAGACACTATTTTAAAAATGGAGCTTACACGAAATGGGATGACACATAGAGAGCTTGCAGAAAAAATGTCAAAAATCACAGGCAATAATGAAACCAAAGCCAGCATTGCCAATAAGTTAAGCAGAGGAAGTTTCTCAGCGGATTTTTTTATAAAAGCATTAATGGCTATGGCGAATAAAAGTTAAGTATGTTAAAAAACAATCGCGGGTCTGGGGGGTTAACTTGATTACAATAAAAAGTATTAATAAATTTGACTTTGGAACAGTCCCAATTGATCCATTTTGGAATACAGGTGTTGAAAAAGAGTTGAAAATGCACAGGATTCATGCGTACCCTGCGAAATTCCCATCATTCATAACAACGAAAGCTCTGGGCTATGCGAATCAGCAACATCATGAGGTAAGAACAATTGCGGACATCTTTTGCGGATGTGGGACGACTGCCTTTGAAGCGAGGCGTAACAATATTGACTTTTGGGGTTGCGACATCAATCCCGTCGCTACCTTGATTGCAAAAGCAAAAAGCCGTAAATACCAACAATGGAGACTTGATAGATATTTCGACGCAATTTTAAAGCGCTTTGAATCTACTCCAGTTTTGGACCTTTATTCCTCCGCCAACGAACGATTGCAATATTGGTATTATCGGAATCAGTTTAATGACCTTGCTCAATTAAAGTTTGCGATTCTCAACGAAACACCAGCAAATAGCGATTATAATTTGTTCTTTCTATGTGCTTTTTCAAACATATTGAAGTCAACGTCCGTCTGGTTGACAAAATCTATTAAACCCCAGGTTGACCCGAACAAGAAGGCTGCGAACGTGCTATCTGCATTTAAGGAACAGTGCCGTTTTATGTTTGCCGCAAATGATGAAAGCAATGGGCTTGGAAATGCATCATCTGAAATTGTCACTGGTAGCTTTCTTAACAGCAATATGTCTGTTCCTAAAGTTGATATGATAGTCACTAGTCCTCCTTATGTTACCTCCTATGAGTATGCTGATCTTCATCAACTTTCATCTTTATGGCTGGATTTTGTTGACGATTATCGCAACCTTAGGGAGGGTGCAATTGGTAGTCTTCATCATGAGTACAATTTTTCCCGAGAATGGAAACGGCTGAATAATACAGGGAGCAAGATTGTTTCACTGTTCTTGGATCAGCACAAATCGAAGGCCCGTTCAGTTGCGAAATACTTTCTCGATATGCAAAAAGTTGCAGAGAAGTCATTCGAGATGCTCAATGAAAATGGATTGGCCCTTTTCGTAATTGGAAACACAGAATATAAGGGTGTGCGAGTTGATAATGCAAAACACTTGGCTGAATCACTAAAGTCAGCTGGTTTTAGAAAAGTACAGGCAACAAAAAGAAAAATCAGTAATAAGATTCTGACACCTTACCGGGATGAACTTGGCAAGTTCTCGTCTGATGCAAGCGGGCGAAAGGTCTACAGTGAGGAATTTATCCTGATTGGGAGAAAATAAGATGAGGACGACCAGTACGGTAAGACAACCCGTAAAGCCCAGTGTGGGAAAAGCAGTAAAACTCAGAATTAGACCTTATGCCCGACTTCTAACCATGTTGGGTGAGCAATTGATAAAAAATGAACGCATCGCCCTGATAGAATTAATAAAGAATTCCTATGATGCGGATGCTAAATGGGTAAAGGTTTCCTTTTGTGGTTTTGGCGATGGCTACAAAATCTTGCCTGGTTCAAAGATTGTTATAGAAGACTCAGGGCACGGCATGACGGCCGATATTATTAAAAAACATTGGCTGAACCCAGCGACGCCGGAAAAGAAAATACGAAAAGTCATTAAAGATACAACCGATAGTGGCCGTGTGATCCAGGGGGAAAAAGGCATTGGTCGCTTCGCAGTCTTGAAATTAGGACGAAAAATTGAAGTAATTACTCGTGCTAAAAAGGAAAATTCTGAACAAGTCGTTAAATATGACTTTAGTCAATATGATGATGACTTTTTGACGCATAACGGCAAATCTAAAGAACTATTTATTGAAGACTTGTCGGTTTTGTTCACAAAAAGAACACCACGGGTTATCAAAGACGATAAAATACTGCTTGGCGCTCGCAAGGTAACGCGAGTGCCTTACGGTACACGTATTGAAATTTCAAATTTAAAAGGTAGTTGGACAGAGAAAAAAATAGAGGATATCTATCGAGACATTAGTCGCCTACAATCTATTTTTGTCGAGCAGGCAGCAAAAAGAAACACAGAATTTGAAGTACTTATCTATTGTGATGATGAAAAGCAAGATTTTGAAGAAAAATATTTTGAGAAACTTAATTTTTTATTAAATGAAAGGGCTGTGTTACGAATTGAGAATGGTTTGTTCGACGATAAGGCCTTTTCATTTTCTTTTGATTTGAATGGCCTTCCTATGAGTTTTGACTTATTAGATCCAGCACTAACGGGGCTAACTGTATTTAATAAGCGATTTGGAAAAGCAGGAGAGTTACTGAAAGATAGATCCATTGAATGTGGCCCATTTAAATTCGGATTCTATATTTTTGACTTTAGCTCTAAAGCACCTGCTAAATTTCAACTTGATAGAGAAGATAAATTAAATTTAAAGAAGCACAGGATATATCTCTACCGTGATGGAATAAGAGTTTATCCATATGGAGAACCAGATGACGACTGGTTAAGTATTGATGTAATGAGAGGCACCATAAGTGCTGGCCAATTTTTGAGTAATGATCAGGTTGTTGGATATGTAAATATATCTCAAAAATTGAATCCAAGGCTCAAAGATAAAACAAATCGTGAAGGTCTTATTGAAGAAGGAGAAGCAACCCAGGATTTTATCACCCTTATTCAGTCCATCCTTTTTTATATCAGGCATAAACCATTTAAACGTTACCAAATTGATCTTGAGAGCAAAAAAAGTCAGGACGTCTTTAGAACTAATCTTATACAGAAAGAGTTCGATGAGTTAAAGAAAACCGTCAAAGACAATAAAAATGCTCAGGATATTATTGGCAGAGTAGAGAAGGAGTACAAAGCTGAACGTCAATATTTAGTTCAGCGAGCCGAAACAACTGAAGAATTGGCTGGTGTAGGACTTTCAGTTGAGACCGCATCTCATGACATAATGGCAATTATGGGTAAGGTTTATGCGAACATAGATGGTCTTATACAGGATTTGATGGCTGCTGACGAAATAGATAGTGATTTCGTTTTAAAAGAGCTCCAATCAATTCGTGGTGGTATGAGCTTTATAGAGGCTCAACTAAAAGACATACAGCTGCTATTTAAATCTTCAAAGCAAAAACGAAAATCAATTCGAGTTAAAGAAATTGTTGAGAAAGTTGAGCGTATTTACAAACGGCTGCTCATGAAGGAAAAAATTACTCTGAATATTCAGTGTGATGGATCTCCGCTGATAGCTAAAACTACGGATGCTGTCCTACTGCAGTTACTTCTTAATTTATTTGATAACTCAGTTTATTGGTTGATGCAGACAACCCAAAAGGAAAAAACAATTGTAATAGTTTTGGATGGGAATAAATGTCAAATGACGTTTGCTGATAACGGACCTGGAATAAACAATGATGACTCCCCCTATATTTTTGAGCCTTTTTATTCAGGCAAAGGTGAAGAGGGCCGAGGACTTGGCCTATATATTGCGCGACAATTACTTGAACGAAATGAATATTCAATTGATTTGGCCAAGTTAAAGTCAGAAAAGGTTTTATCTGGTGCAAACTTAATAGTAAATTTTTGTTCAGAGGAGAATTAGATGGATGTGGCTGAGTTGTTCAAAGGGGTTGCAGTTATTATTGATGATGAAGTAGGCTCTTCCAATCCTGCACTTGAAAATATTCTGGCCCAAATCAGAGAACAGAATATCCCATTATTGACCTATAAAGCCATTCCAACTGAACAAACTACCCAACATTTTCAAAACTTATCATTTTTATTGCTGGACTGGCGGCTTATTAAACAAGAAATTTCATCAGGCGATTTGGAAGCAGGCAATACAATCCCAGCTACCTTACAAAGCGTTGAAGCAACTGAACATATTGAGTTTATAAAAACACTCAAAGAGGTTTGTTTTTGTCCTGTTTTCATCTTTACTAACGAAGACAAAGATGATGTTATTTCTAAGCTTGAGGAAGGTAATTTATACACAAGGGATAAACCAAGTCATATATTTATCAAGTCAAAAGCAGATCTACAAAATGACACCAATCTTTTCGATGTGATCCGTTCTTGGTTGAACGAGAATCCATCAGTGTATGTTCTTAAGGAGTGGGAAAGAGAGTACCAAAAATGTAAAAATAAACTCTTCACCGATTTTCAGGATTTGAGTCCTGTTTGGCCGCAGATTATCTGGAAAAATTTCCATGAGGACGGTGGTAATAAATCTCTAGAATTAGGTGAATTGATTTCTCGAAATCTCCACACAAGGATGACGCCATTTGAATTTGATGATGAATTGTTGGATCAAGATGGCGGCGTAGTTGACCGTAACGAACTGCGAAGTGTGCTGGAAGGGGAACGATTTTTGAAAGGACTGCACCCTGATGCCATCTCGACGGGAGATGTCTTTAAGGAATCATATCAAGAAGGGAATACTGAAAAGTACCGCTACTGGCTTAACATTAGAGCGCAATGTGATCTGGTGAGAACAGTCAATCCAATGCTCTACTGTATTCCAGGTGACATTCTGACTCAAAAGGCTAACGGGAAAATTGACAACATTTCCTTCAACAATGGTGAATATCTAGAAAAGAACCATCATGCTATTGTTCCGTTTATTGATGATGGTAAGATAATTGAATTTAAATTTACTGGTTTTGTAATGCGCGATGTAAACTCACTAAGAACTGATAAAATTACGAGAATTGGCCGTTTGCTACCTCCATACATTACAAAAATACAGCAGAGGTATGCTCTTTATCTTCAGCGACAGGGCCTGCCTAGAATTCCTGATGCAGCAATATTTTAGCGAAGGTCATCAAACTATTCTTCACAATTTTTCAACAGCTTCTCCAGGCGACACAGAATGTTGTCAATGCCTCAGGGGTCGTGGACAAGCGACAAACCTGTTCGAAATGCCATCAGCAAAAGTCTTCATATCTGTCGGCGTTGCGGAAGTTGAGAGCCAGCGGTAATCACACTCAAACGGTCCATCTCTGGCTAGGCCATACGTAAAAGGCCAAGGGGGTGCTTTTGGCACCCCCTTGTTATCCAATCTTAAATGGTATCGGATACTATTAATGCTGCTATAGCTGGAGATTTTCCGGATATATTGAATCTGACATTCGGCGAATCGAAGTCAGGCTTCCAGTCGAAACCCATGTGAATTGCAGCGGCAATAAAGGCTCCATTGCTCACATAGTAATCGTCTCGTCCTGATTTTTTGGCCCAGGCCTCCACCATGTGCTTCAGTCTATAGCTGCTAAATGAAGTATTAATTGTCTTCCGTTGATTGCAGTCTTGGAGCCATTCACAGCAAAGACTAAATTCTCGGAGGCCGGATTGTGAAAATGCTTCTCTTTGGTTTAGAAAAATTTCCTTATTTTCCTTTGCAGTCTTCTTCCTGTCGATGTGGAAACTACATCGGATTCCAAAGTCAATCAGGTGTGGCTCTTTTCCAATAGCAGTCAAGAAATCCTGTTTTGTCGGCTTTATTATCTCTCCAAACGTCCTCATCTTCACTTGTTCATACCAATCGTGGAGATACCTACCTTTGTTTTTGCCGACTCTTTTAACATATTTGAAATTCATCTTTGCCCAAGCACAGAGAGCTTCGAATGCTGGGGTTTGAAAAAAAGAAGTATTGGCCTCTGAATAATGGCCCCGTGGTATACCGAATTCATCTGTTATTCTATCGACATCGCTTTCGGAGAATTCCTTGAGATGTATCTCCGTTTGCCACCTTTCACCGTACTTTGCAATGTAGTACCCTTCAGATTTTCCTTCAACACCATTTTCCAAATAAATAATAGAACATACCCCAATATCAACGGAACCATCCATCCCAACAATGTAAGGTCCTGAACTACCAAGAGCGCCATGAAACTGAAGACCAGCAATAGTGGAGGAGTAGAATCTGTTTGAAACAGCCATATAAGGGGGGTCATTACGGTGTATCTTCCAAAGCGAATTTTCAAATTCCGTCACGAGTCGTTTATTATTCCATCTGCCATGCAAAGCAGCATAAGCCTTTGCCGCCCTGCCGTAGCTTACGAAAAACCGATCAAATCCGCTTTTTATGACCTTTAACGTCAGTGGGTCAGTATAAATGCTCAGGTTGTGGCCAACGGTGTCGCTGACACTGTTGGTATTGATCGTAAGCATGTAGCATTGTTCTTGCCGTGTTTCGAACCGGGTTATTTGTGGTTCAGATTCGCTACAGATTTTGTCGCCTGAAAGGAGTTGCGCCACAACAGAAAAAGCCTCTTTTGGAAAGATAAAATTGAGGCTAACGTAAAACCAATCGTTTCCAAATCGAAACGAACTCATGGAAACATCAAGAAAAGGCTCACAGTAAGTCTCACCGTGTTGTTGATACTGGGGTTCTATGCGCATTGAGATTCTTCGTGGGACCAGTCGTGCGTGCTTAGCCTCACCATCCTCAATTTGGGAAAGATCTACAATGACCTTCATATTATGTTTTTTAGCGGCGCTTTCAATAACTGGCACGGCTGTATTTTTTATGTAGTTATCGACCTCATTACAGTGATCTCCACCTGATACGGTATCTTTCAACTTGGCAAGGTATGAATGCCAGTCTCTCTCACGCTCTAGCCTTGAGATAATATTCAGGCAGTCGCTGTGTTTTATCTCTGGTAGTTGGAGTTTAAGAATTGATTGGAGGCGTTTGGCTTTTTTCTTTGCTTGTGTGATGAGGGGAGAAACTGACACTAGTGAATTGGACATGGCTATACCTCCAAAAAGTTAAGGTTAGTTGCCGTCCGGTATTTCGTGTGCTCGCGTTGACGAACCGAACAGCCCTTTTTGGGAGTTCAGCTGTCGTTAGATTTTGGGGAAGAAAAAACATGATCAGTTTGCGGTTGCGAGGAGCTTCACCGTGGCGTTAACGCCTGCGAGCGATAGGACTCCGCAAAGCCCATGTTTTATATATAGAAAAACATAACAGAAGTCAACACTTGGTAGTGTCACTTTAGCTTAGTATTGCGACTACTGCATAATTGTCAACAGTGTTAAATCCTGAACGTCAGATTCAACAAAAGTCTAACTAACTTGTATACAGTCTAGCCATCTTTGAGAATTCACACGAAGTTGTAATATCACCTGATATCAATACCGCATCGGTACCGGACATATTAATACTGGTACACAGTCCTTCGACAGCATTGCGGCCAACGAAATTGGGGTGTATATCCGTGAGCCAAGCGAGTTTCATTTAATACCTCGTTGCACAAACACCAAAATTAGCTCGTAGCGGGCGAAAACCGGTATTCTAACCATGGCCTGATTGATTCAAGCGGTTTGCCCCCATAGCGATGCCATAATCACGCCTCACATTTTCGGAACCAAACTATTTTAATTATGAGCAGTACGAAAAAGAGCAGTGCCAACCCCGCTACGATTACCGGTGCCGTTGGAATGTCCAGCTTGAATGAGAGAAAGATTCCCAGCATACTCACCGCCACCCCTGTCAGCCAACCTGTCATCAGGATTTTCGCCGTCCCTTGAAAAAACAGTTTGCCGATCAAGGCCGGAATAACAAGAAACGAAAAAACCTGAAGAATCCCCGCCATGAGCACCGATTTAATCAAAACCAACGCAAAGCTCAGATAAAAGAGAAACTCCATAAAAATGCCACCTTTGCCTTCGAAGGTCAGGGCAAAGAACTTCTTTCGCATCAGAAAATGGAAAAGACCCACTCCGCTGTAGAGCGCCAGGGTTGATAACAGTTGCTGTGGAGTGACCCAGAGGATGTTGCCATTCAGGATGGTCTTGAACTCCTCCATGCCGTGAGGGCTTTTGTCCAGGATCAGGATGCTGGTCGAGAATGAGAAGATGTAGAGCACCCCGATGAATGCCTCGATATTCACTTGCCGCGAAGCATGCTTTGATAGTGAAAGGATAAAGGCACCAAGCAGGGCAAAGGCCAGGGAGAGCAGGAAGACCTTCTCTTCTCCAAAGATGAACGACAGGGCAATGCCAATGCCGATGAACTGGGCAAGGGCCAGATCGACAAAGATGACGCCTCGATGCAGGATGTGGATGCCGAAATAGGCATGGATCAGGATCAGCAGCAGACAGGCCAGAAACGGCAGAATCAGAAAAGAGAAGGCTTCCATCAGGTACTCCTGTAAATAGTTAGTTAAGAAATGTCATCAACGAAAAGCCGCCAGGACCTTATCCATGAAGGCGAACCAGTCATCGGTTCCCGGCAGGGCGCCGACATCCTGCGGCAGGGCGATAACTTTCACACCGGTCTTCGCGCCAAGGGATTCCGCCTCTTTGAGGCCATGAGATGAGGTCACCAGAATGCCGTTCGGCTTAGTGTTTTTCATCTCCTCTATCAGCTTTTCGATATGGGCCGCAGATGGCGGTATGCCGGGTTTAGGTTCCATGTAGTCAACAATCTGGAAACCATAATCGCTTGCCAGATAGCCGAACAGTTTGTGATAGGCAATGAATTTCTTCCCTTTAAGGTTAAGAGTCTTCCACTGCTTCTGCTTTTCATTGAACCTGGCTGAGAATGCCTTGTAATTGGCCTTATAGAGGGCGGCATTCGTTTGGTCCAGATTGGCCAGGGCGTTTGCCATACCTTCCGCGACACGGATTATATTTGCAGCAGAATAGTGATAGTGGGGGTTGCCAAGCGGGTGCACATCCCCCATGCTTCGCTCGACGTGTCCCTGCTTCTCAATAACGGAGATAAATTTCGAGCAGTCGAAATTACCCGGCTTACCGGGCATGATCTTGCTGTTCTTTGAAGACTCCATTATCAGAGGAAGATAGCCGATCTCCAGGTCAAGGCCGTTATACATGATGATGTCAGCCTTGCGGCCGGCCAGGATCATGCTCGGTTTTGCTTCGACATAATGCGGGTCCTGACTTGGTTTGATCAGGGTGGTTACGGTGATTTTATCTTTGCCGATCTCTTTGGCGATGCTACCGATCCAGGGAAGCGTGGCGACAACATTTAGTCCTGCAAAAGCAGGGCTGGATACTATGAGTGTCAGACATAAGGCAATAAGTGTATTTCGCATGTTGAAACCTCCTAGAACGTATGGGCGGGATGTGCGCCGATGGTAAATATGAACTGCAGAATCCCTTCGTTATTTACCCGGCCGACCGGATCTGACCGATCATGGGTATATTGGGCGCGTATGGTGCTAAATTCGGTAGGGCTGAACTCCAGGCTACCGGTCGTTCGCCATGGCTTGCCACTATGTGTCTGCTGTACATCGGCCAGCTTGAAGGTGTTGTCGAAAATTTCCAGACGGTCGTACCGAGTACCCACCCGCCATCGATCATAGCGGTAGAGCGCCTGCAGGTAGGCGCCATCCTGATGGCGTTGCAGCGAGTGGGATGTTGTTGTCCCGATTGAGTCTGTATGAGAGAAATCACCGTTCTGCACCAGATAGAGGTACTCACCCTGCAGCGTTACCCCCTGTCCGCCTTCTTTCCATTTCCAGACGGCTTCCATGCCGTACAAGGCGCCGTTGCCGCGCAGATTACCAGAAGTAGAGTCAGGGAGCAGAATGCCATTGCTTTCAGTCGAACCGAACAAGACCCAAGGACCGGTGTAGAGGGTAGAATTGTCGGATGTGTCGATGGATACCTTGGCAAAAGCTGAGAAGGCATGCGGTCCCCGGTTGGGATCATTACCGAAGAGCAGAGGGTTGTCACCCTGGAAGGCCTCGATCCCCAGTAGGGTGTAGACGGGTAATGGCGGAAGCCAAGTGAGCTGGACTCCGTTCTCACCACCTATCCCTTCGGAACCGAGAAAGGCTTTATAGGGAAGCGGAATGTCGGCAAAGTCCCATGCGTGCGGGTGCTGTGAGTTCAGCCGACTGGTGTTGCTTTTGAACCGACCACCTTTGACCTGAAATCCTTCCGGAAGAGAGGTGGTTACGAAGTAAGCTTCTTCCAATGTGGCTCCGGAATCGGTCACCGGTATGTTGACGTACAGATTGAAATAGGGGTCTACCGGGGCAAAGATAAACAGTTCGGCGGCATCCACATTGAAGCCGTTGCGCAGTCCTCGCCCCTCATTGGTGAATCCCGGTATCCCACGGGAATTCAATTCGCCATTCTTGATGTTAGAAACATAACCCTTAGTGTCCAATACCAGAGAGATATAAGGATTGGTCATAATCGCACCGCCAAATAGGCCGGTAAGCTTACTTGCATTTTCTTCGGTTGTCTGAGTCTCAACCGGTTTCTGGTTTTCCTTTAGTTCGTCGATGGTCTTCTGTTGCTCGCGGATAGTATCAGCCTGGCGGCCAAGCTCCGCATCCAGGCGATTAAGGCGTTCATTAGGATCATTCTCCGCACAGAATACGGATACAGGAATACATATAGACAGCAATACGACTGCCGCTAAATTGCGTGCACGCATACACGTCTCCTTTCACATGGTAAGGGAGTATAAATTGGAATCAGGTTGTCAGGAAATGTGAATTGAAATCAGGCTGGTGGTGCGCGGCTGGGGTAAGTCTGTGGAGCAGAAGTGGTAATTTGGACGATAGTAAAGAACGATTTGGCCTGACTTATGATGGGCGTGGGATTTATGTATGGTAGCGGTATTGAACAGTCAGCTGTCTGGTGATGGGCAACCGCGCAGACGGAACAGTCGGGGTGGTCATTCAGATCGTCGTGATGGTGAATAACAGCGTGGAGTTGCGTGCTGAGGAACAGCAAAAGCGCAAGTGTAGCCACGTGCCGTACTATGCCTGTCCGCAGTGAAAAATTACGCCTAGAATTGTGATTTGGGAAAAAATACATATTTTGCTATGAGAAGCTACTTTGGAGGTAATTGTCAAGCTGAATGTGACAGAAGTAAGGTGATTTAATTTTTACAAACAATATCAATCGCAAGTTGCGGTTTTGTATTGTGTTTACATTGCCTCGCCATCAATCACTTATTGCATTTTACAAACCGCATGACAGAAACACATCAAAAACAATCACGTATTACGCTTATCCGTGAGCCAAGCGAGTTTCATTTAATACCTCGTTGCACAAACACCAAAATTAGCTCGTAGCGGGCGAAAACCGGTATTCTAACCATGGCCTGATTGATTCAAGCGGTTTGCCCCCATAGCGATGCCATATCCGGAGAGTATCGTGCTCAAGGGGTAGTTCGTTTGATAGCATGCTTTCACACTTTCTCCCCAAGCATGCAAACCAGTCATTATGAGAATCCAGCCTATATGAACGGGGAGTCCCACCCTCCATCAGACAGGGAAACTGGTCAAGATAAGTTGGACCATCAATAATGCTGGATAGGTCCCTCATCAGGTTCAGTTCTTCGATGCCCTCGTGAACAACAATCCTGATTTCTCGCACTTTTGATTTTTTCATTTATCAATCTCCTGCAGTGGCTTAACTTTGTCAAAGTGGCAATAATATCGATCTTCTTGATGTTCCCAATGAAAATGGCCAAAATGCCACTCTCCGAATTCAAGCTTTCTATCCACTAAATCCTGAAGCAGCCTCTCAGTAGGATCCTTTGAATGCCTAGATTTATCAAATGAATCGAGCTGAGATTCCGGGCAGGTGTGAGAGATGACATAGTCAACCTTCCACCCAATCTTATTCAGATTTCGGTAGGCGTTATCGTAATCTTCGTCCGATGGGACTTCTTCTGGCCACCAGTCAACTCCTTCGGTACGCCCCTTGTTCCACTCACGGCCAGCAAAACCATACGATGAAAGCGGGTCGCTGATCCATCCAGGATCTTTGTCATGACTCTTTGCACCACCGAAAGCCAATAAGGTTTTCCCCTCGATGGTGAACACTTCCCCGCGCTTGAGGTAATACACATTCTCCCGAATCTTGTAGGCCTTGCCGCCGAAAAGATCCACCAACGGAAATTCACCACCAAAAAGCCGGGCAAAGTTTTCATGATTTCCGTCAACAGTTAGCCAAAGCAGCCGCCTCCGCAGTTGTGACTCCAAGAAGAAATCCTCATTGCGTTTATGCTTCGCGTTAGTGTGGTAGTCTGGCCACCAGACGCCGCCAAAGTCTCCGGTACAGATTACGATATCTCCGCTCTTGGCTGGCTTAAATACCGCAGACGATATGTGGTATGCTGTCGCGCCTCCGTGGAGGTCCCCTGTAATCCAGATCATGTTTTTTGCCCTAGTTCCACATTATTCTTTTTGCGTTATTCTTTTAGATAATGGTTAGAGAATAACCCTTCGCATTTATGCCTGCCAGAATTCCTTCGTTACAACATCACAGCAAGTAAGCACGCCTTTGCCAAAATCTCCCTGCGGATTAAGATGATCGTGTCATTCACGGTGCTTTTACCGACACAGCAGGTTCTTGCCGCATCGCGCCTGCTCAGGTTACACGACCATACAAGGCGGAGTATCTCTCGTATCTTTCGCATGGTAACTCTTTCTCTCGGCATCACACCCTCCTTTGTAATCAAACAAGAAAGGGAGGATACCTGTTGGAGTTACCCCGCGACGACACTCTCAAATTACACTGGCCGGATTGCTCCGGAATGGTGGCCGGAATCGAATCGGAATGCTGGCCCGGATTCGGCCGGAATACGCAGTAAGCTACTACAGAATAAAGTTGGCTACTATAAACTTGATAATGTACTAAAAAAAGGTACAATATGTATGACGTGGACTGTAACGTAATAGCCGAAAGGCAGAAAAACAACAGGCTAAACTTCCAGCTCGTGTCAAAATCGTACTGGATGCTTTGATATACGAAATTAAAAACCTTGGCCCACGCGGCACATGGACAAACTACTCAAAACTTGATAGTGACCGCCATCATTGCCATTTAAAGGGCAACCGACCTACGTTGCCGTATGGCAAGTTACTGACAAAACCATAAAACTTGTGGAGATAATTTATGTTGGCACACACGAAAACGCACCCTACTGAAAGCATCCGTTTCTATGGGACACCACAAACCATTAACCGCTTGCGGAAATACGCCCGTTCTGCCGGGGCAATAGAAGCCTCTGTCGACTCTGTGCCAGCAGAGGAAGTATCGCCCGATCTTGTCACTAACGCGCATGGAGTATATCTGAAAGGTCTTCGCTACCGTGAAGAATTGACTCAAGTGCAGCTTTCCGAAATAACCGGGATACCACGCCGTCATATCAGCGAAATGGAATCAGGTAAGCGCACTATCGGTAAGGCAAACGCCCGAAAACTTGCCGATGCTCTAAAAGCTGACTATCGGTTGTTATTGTGATTGCGGCATAATCTTCGTCATTCATCATCCAACTGGCATTCGTCAATGTCGTTTTCGTCGAAAACAACCTCTTCCACCGAGGTCTTCAGCGGTTTGATTCTCCAAGGAGACTCCAGGCAGTATTCCGGCATGCTTACGCGTATGTTGGAAAATGCTGGCTTACCTGTTTAAAGAATAACCCTTCGCATTTATGCCTGCCAGAATTCCCTCGTTACAACATCACAGCAAGTAAGCACGCCTTTGCCAAAATCTCCCTGCGGATTAAGATATACGCCAGAGTCGACATTGATCAGGTAGGGTGATGACCCGGGAACATCAAAATAATACGAGTGGCCGCGTACTATTATCCTGTCTTCAAAACCACTGGTCTTGATAAAATCATCCTCCCAATCAGTAATCCAGAGAAGATCTTCAGCGGTTTGATTCTCCAAGGAGACTCCAGGCCGTATTCCTGCATGCACAAAGAAGAAGTTCTTTCCGTCAGCCATTTCCTCATGAAACAGCTTAAGGCTGGCAAAAAACTGGACATGGTCTGCAGGAAGATCCTCGAAGGACTTGTATTGAGTTAATGTCGATGTACCGCCGTTTGCATAAAATATAGTTGAAAAATCCTTTCTATATGGCGAAACCTCCGCGATCGACTTGTATTGTACGGCTTTTTTCGAGTTGCCAAATTCAACCTGAGGAAGTATGCCGAGTTTTGAAAGCATCGATACAAGTAAATGGTCGTGATTTCCGGCTAGAAACACGGTATTTGGAAACTCTTTGGCAAATTCGATCAGGTAGTTAATTACCCCTGGGCTGTCCGTGCCGCGGTCAATATAGTCGCCCAGGAAGATCACTTTATCTTCCTGCACTGGCTGCACTTTGTCCATTAGCGCGCTTAGCTTGGCGCGATAT
>WNGR01001804.1_pt1 | contig 24167 bp, 22 predicted proteins | sample 5407581 | NCBI WGS metagenome assembly WNGR01 (sample SAMN13153383, study PRJNA577476) | soil metagenome | isolation source: 80 cm soil or saprolite under Garry oak tree replicate 2 | place: USA:California | collected 2016-06-15
GGCTGCGCGGTCGGGACGTTTTGCTCCGAGCTCCACAAGGCGGGCGGCTCGGTCGCCACCAGAGCGACCGAGATCTTCGCTCAACACCTGGCCTGGATCGAGAGCCAGTTTCGGGCACTCGGGAAGGGGAAAGACTCCAGGGGCCTTGCCGTGCACCTGCTTTCCGCCATGCAAGGCGTTTCGGTCCTGGCTCATACCTTTCATGATTCCGGTCTGGTGGCGACGGAGACGAAGCGCCTCAAGAGTTGGATTCAAAGCTTGTGAGACACCAGGCGGGCTGAACCCGCAAGCCCACTCGGCGAAGCCTGAAGCGAACCGAGTAAATTTGCGCCTTGCGATAAGTTAGACAACTGACTCTTAGGAGAATGAGGACAACCATGACAAAGGTACTCGAAGGCAAAGTCGCCGTTGTCACCGGCGGCAACAGCGGTATGGGCCTCGCCACCGCCATGCGTTTTGTTGCTGAAGGCGCGCATGTCGTCATCACCGGCCGCCGCCAGGAACAAATCGACATAGCACTCAAGGAAATCGGCAGCAGCAAAGCTATCGGTGTTCAGGGTGATGTCGCTAATATGAAAGACCTCGACCGTCTCTATGCAACCGTAAAAGAAAAATACGGCCATATCGATATTTTGTTCGCCAATGCAGGCCTCGCTAATTTGGCACCCATCGGCCATGTCACCGAAGAAAGCTTTGACCTGCTTATCAACGTCAATGTGAAGGGTCTTTTGTTCTCGGTGCAGAAGGCGTTACCGCTGATGAAAGAGGGTAGTTCCATCATCCTGAATGCTTCCATTGCTGGATCGACAGGCACGCCAGCGTTTGGTGTCTACGCAGCAACGAAGGCCGCCGTACGGTCCTTCGCCCGCAGCTGGACCTCCGATCTGAAGGACCGCAAAATCCGCGTCAACACATTGAGCCCCGGCCCTATCGCAACGCCGATTTTCGGCAAGATCGGCCTCAGCGAACAACAGGCGCAGGAGTTTGGTGCCAGTATCGTGCAGAGCGTACCGATGGGCCGCACTGGAACCCCAGAGGAAATTGCTTCTGCCGTGCTCTTCCTGGCCTCAAACGAAAGCAGTTACATCTCCGGCATCGAGCTGGCAGTCGATGGCGGTATGGCGCAAGTCTAAAGCAGGCAGAAAGGAGCTTCTATGAAAATTATTTTGATTGGAGCAAACGGAACGATCGGCGAACTGGTTCAAACGGCATTGGCGGGTGCTGGCCATGAGATAGTCAAGGTCGGACGCAAATCAGGCGATTTCCAAGTCGAGATCGAGAACCGCGAAAGTGTCAGGAAGCTTTATCAAGCCGTCGGCTCGTTTGATGCCGTGGCCATTGCAGCAGGCGAAGTCGCATTTGCTCCGCTTTCGGAACTCACCGCTGAAAAGTGGCAGTTTTCGTTGGGAAGCAAGCTCATGGGTCAGATCAATCTGGTTCAGGAGGCGATCCCGCTCATCAAAGAAAGGGGATCCTTCACTTTGGTTTCGGGCGTTCTCAACGACGAACCGATCTTCGCCGGCGTTGCGGCGTCAGCCATCTCGGGCGCGTTGGAAGGTTTTGTTCGCGCTGCCGCAATTGAACTTCCAAAGGGACTGCGTATCAATGTGGTGAATCCCACGATCCTAAAAGAATCCGAGGCTCAATTTGGTCCGTTCTTTCCCGGCGTGATCCCGGTCGAAGGATGGAAAGTTGGGCAAGCGTACAAACGCGCTATCTTGGGGGCACAAACCGGCCGCGTTTACAAAGTTGAATGAGGCTGAAGCTGCGATTTGCCGCGCAAATTCCTTGCCTATTCCGGACCAGCACGCCAGCCGACGTCAATTGGTCCTCTGGTTTTGCCGGCGCTCACGCAATCTCGCCGGCAGACGCTTCGGTCGAAGAGGCTCCGCGCAACGGCGATCTAGAGACCGCCAAGCAGTTTGGTAAACGCGTCGCCGAACTGGCCAGGAAGCTCAGCTGAACAGACACTCTACGCAATTGCGCGCAGAACTATCCCCAAAGTGTGTTAAAACCGTGCCCATCGACGTACGACTTAACGGATACGTGCCCATCCAACACGGGGCATGAACCTACTGTGGGATCGGAGTCGCAACACGATTTTTGAGAGACCGCCGCAAGGCGGTCTTTCTTTTTGATTTGGTAGATGCGTGATGTCCGCTCCTGATGGGAGCGGACGTAGTTGCCAACGGGGTTGAACCGCGGGGCTCTTCTTCTTCCGTTCCGTCCTGGTAAGGTGGCTTTTGCCATGAGCGAATCGGGCACGCGCAAGATCATCCACGTCGATATGGACGCCTTCTACGCGTCGGTCGAGCAACGCGATGATCCGACCTTGCAGGGCCGCCCGGTCGCGGTCGGCTATGCCGCAAAGCGCGGGGTTGTTGCCGCCGCGAGCTACGAGGCGCGCGCCTTCGGCGTGCGCTCGGCTATGCCGTCGAGCACGGCGCTGCGCAAATGCCCGGACCTTGTGTTCGTCCCGCCAAGGTTCGAGATCTATCGAGCCGTATCGCGTCAGATTCATTCGATCTTCGCGGACTACACGGCGCTCATCGAGCCGCTCTCGCTGGACGAAGCCTATCTCGACATCACCGAGAATCTCCGGCGCTTTCCCACAGCGTCTGCGACGGCGGCGGAAATCCGCGCCCGCATCTTCGACGAGACCGGCCTGACCGCGTCGGCCGGCATCTCCTACAACAAGTTTCTCGCCAAGCTGGCCTCCGACCGTCGCAAGCCCAACGGCCAGTTTGTCGTGACGCCCGCGATGGGCGCGGCGTTCGTCGAGGCCTTGCCGGTCGACAAGTTCCATGGCGTTGGGCCGGTCACCGCGAACAAGATGAACCGGCTCGGCATCTTCACTGGCGCCGATCTGAGGCGGCAATCGTTACCATTCCTGCAGCAGCACTTCGGCAAGCCCGGTCCTTGGTTCCACGCCATCTCCAATGGCGAGGACCACCGCCCGGTCGTCCCGGGGCGCCCGCGCAAGTCCTCGGGATCGGAAACGACCTTCTCCAACGACCTGACAGATCCGGCCGACATCGAGGCTGGCGTGCAGGCGATGGCCGATGAGGTCTGGGCCTGGTGCGAGAAGGCGCGGGCCTTTGGCCGGACCGTGACGGTGAAGATCAAGTACGCCGATTTCCAACAGGCCACGCGCAGCCGAACCCTGCCTGCGACCGTCACGTCTCAGGACGCCCTGCGCAACGTCAGCATCGGCCTCGTGCGGACGGTGTTTCCCCCAGCCAAAGGTATCCGGCTGGTCGGCGTGACGCTGTCTAGCTTCGAGATGGCTGGTCGGACCGCGTCCGAGCAACTCGAGCTCGGTCTGGGAATGCCTTAGCGCACGACCATGTCCTCGGTGATGTTCCCTTGAAGGACGAACAAAACACGTCGCTCGGCTGTGACAGAGGTCCGCCGATCACACGCCAATACAGCCGTTTCGTTGGTGAGTTTGTGGTGAGTTTGGCCTTCACGCGCTTTCGGACCATTTTGGATAAGTCGTTGATTTGATTGGCGCGCCCGACAGGATTCGAACCTGTGACCTCTGCCTTCGGAGGGCAGCGCTCTATCCAGCTGAGCTACGGGCGCCTTCCGGGTCTAGATAACCGAACGGCGCCGCAGCGGCAACGGCGCCGACGGGCACGCGGTTTCCCGCGGGTGGTGCCGTCGCCTCTCCCGCCCAGCCTCCTATATAATGGGGCCTCGACCTCAAGGAGAACCGCCATGCCGCGAGCTGCCGCCAAACGCGAGAAGAAGCCGGTCCTGCCCGCCAGCGAGGCCGCGTTCGATTGGCAGGACCCGCTCGACCTCGAAGGCGAGCTGAGCGAAGACGAGCGCATGGTGCGCGGCACCGCGCGCGCCTACGCGCAGGAGAAGCTCTTCCCGCGCGTGCTCACGGCCTATCGCGAGGAGCGCTTCGACCGCGAGATCATGGCCGAGATGGGCGCGCTCGGCCTGTTCGGCCCGACCATTCCCGAGGAGTACGGCGGCGCCGGCCTCGGCCACGTCGCCTATGGGCTGATCGCGCGCGAGATCGAGCGGGTCGATTCCGGCTACCGGTCGGTGATGTCGGTGCAGTCCTCGCTGGTGATGTATCCGATCTTCGCCTATGGCAGCGAGGCGCAGCGGCGCCGATATCTGCCCAAGCTCGCGCGTGGCGAGATCGTCGGCTGCTTCGGCTTGACCGAGCCCGACCACGGTTCCGATCCCGCCTCGATGACGACGCGGGCGGAGAAAGTGAGCGGCGGCTATCGGCTCACCGGCACCAAGATGTGGATCTCGAACGCGCCGCTCGCCGACCTCGCTTTGATCTGGGCCAAGCTCGACGGCAAGATCCGGGGCTTCCTGGTCGAGCGCGGCACCAAGGGATTCTCCACCCCCAGGATCGAGGGCAAGCTTTCGCTGCGCACCTCGGTCACGGGCGAAGTCGTGCTCGAAGGCGCCGTGGTGCCGGAGGAGAATCTGCTGCCGAATGTCAGCGGGCTCGCGGGCCCGTTCGGCTGCCTCAACAGCGCCCGCTATGGCATCGTCTGGGGCACGATGGGCGCGGCCGAGTTCTGCTGGCATCGCGCCCGGCAATATGTGCTCGATCGAAAGCAGTTCGGCCGGCCGCTCGCCGCCAATCAGCTGATCCAGAAGAAGCTCGCCGACATGCAGACCGAGATCGCGCTCGGCTTGGCCGGCGCGCTCCGGCTTGGCCGGTTGCTCGAACAGGGCCGGGCGGCCCCGCCCGCGATCTCGCTGATGAAGCGCAATAATTGCGGCAAGGCGCTCGACATCGCGCGCATGGCCCGCGACATGCACGGCGGCAACGGCATTTCGGAGGAATTCCATGTCATGCGGGTGCTGTCGAACCTCGAAACGGTGAACACCTACGAGGGCACGCATGACATCCACGCCTTGATCCTCGGCCGCGCGCAGACCGGCATCCAGGCGTTCTACTGAATGTGAGCCTCCGCCTGGCCACGATCGGATACGAGATAGCGAACGCGGATGAAGGTCGACGGCAGACATACCCGCAGCATCTGGGTCGAGGCGGACGGCGCGGCCGTCGGCGTGATCGACCAGACACTGTTGCCGCATCGCTTCGCGACCGTGCGGCTTGCGATGCTTGCCGACGCCGCGCGCGCGATCACGACCATGCAGGTGCGCGGCGCGCCGCTGATCGGGGCGACCGCTGCCTATGGGGTGTGGCTGGCGCTCAGGGCCGATGCCTCGGATGACTCGCTCGAGCAAGCCTATGCGACGCTCATCGCCACCCGCCCGACCGCGGTCAATCTGAAATGGGCGCTCGACGAGATGATGGCGGCGGTGCGCAACCGTCCGCGCGAGGAGCGGCTAGCCGCTGCGCTGCGCCGCGCCGCCGAAATCTGCGACCAGGATGTCGCCATCAATGAGACGATCGGGCGTTACGGGCTCGAACTGATCGAGACGATCGCGAGCAAGAAACCGCGCGGGGCGCGGGTCAACGTGCTCACCCATTGCAATGCCGGCTGGCTCGCCACGGTCGACTTCGGCACTGCCACCGCGCCGATCTATCTGGCGCATGACCGCGGCCTGCCGATCCATGTCTGGGTCGACGAGACCCGCCCGCGCAACCAGGGCGCTGCGCTCACCGCCTGGGAGCTTGGCCGCCATGGCGTGCCGCACACCGTGATCCCCGACAATACCGGCGGCCACCTGATGCAGCATGGTCTCGTCGATCTGGCGATCACCGGCACCGATCGGGTCACCGCCAACGGCGACGTCTGCAACAAGATCGGCACCTATCTCAAGGCGCTCGCGGCCAAGGACAATGGCGTGCCGTTCTACGTGGCGCTTCCCTCGCCGACCATCGATTTCACGGTCGAGGACGGATTGACCGAAATCCCGATCGAAGAGCGCGGCCTGGACGAGGTCGCGACCGTGACCGGCCGCACCGCCGAGGGGCGCATCGAGACGGTGCGCATCATCCCGGAGGGTTCCGAGGTCGCAAATTACGCCTTCGATGTGACCCCGGCGCGCCTCGTCACCGCGCTCATCACCGAGCGCGGCGTCATCGCGCCGACCCGCGAGGCGCTCGCCAAGGCATTCCCCGGCCGCGCCGCGGCGGTGCGGCCGAAAATCGCTACGGCGGAATGATAGATTGTTGCTATGATCCACAGTCGCGGTTCAGTTGGTTCAGTGGCTGGGAGCGTTGCGTGCGTAAGTTTCACGATCACCACGGGACCATCGAGGTCCCGCTGCCGGGAATCATCCACTCGATGAGTCTCAGTTCCCTTGCCGCATCGCTCCCCGTCGATGGCCGGCAGTCGCCGACCGCGCTCGCGGTCGCGCGCGGGTCGACCCGGCTCCTGCATTCACTGGGCTTTTCGGTGGTGAGCGAGTTGCCGCTCGCGTCCGGCCGGCGCGCCGATCTGGTGGCGCTCGGCGGCAGCGGGGAATTGTGGATCGTCGAGATCAAATCCTCGGTCGCCGATTTTCGCGCCGATCAGAAATGGATGGACTACCGGCTGCACTGCGACCGGCTGTTCTTCGCCACCACGCTCGACGTGCCGTGCGGGATTTTCCCGCCCGACACCGGCCTCATCGTCGCCGATGCGTTCGGGGCCTCGATCGTCTGCGAGGCGCCGGAGCACCGCCTGCACGCCGCGACCCGCAAGAGCATGATGCTCTCGTTCGCGCGCGCCGCAGCGCTGCGCCTCTCCGCGCTCGCCGATCCGGAAGGACCCTACGGGGCCGAATTCTGAGTTCGGAGCCGCCCACATTCGGTCAATTCAAGGCCCATAATGGGACTCGGCCTCACACGCCCAGCCATCAGGGAAACGGCCAATCCCATAATTACACCTTATGATTGATCTTTTATGTAGCCTATCACCTTGGTTGATGATAGGATCGGGTCATGGCGGGCGGCCAGTTTCACGGAGCGTGAAATGATCAGGCGACCTGGCGATACGACCCCGGAACCACCTGGTGGCCGCGCTGCCGAGCGGCTGCGCATGTTCGAAGATGCCCGCCGGCCCCGAGACAATTCGCAAGACAAGAAGATGAAGAAGTCCGGACCGGGTCCGAAGAAGGGCAGATCTCCAAGCAAGGGAGTTTCATCCCATGAGAAGCAAGATCGACGCAAGGATTGAACGGCTCACCAAGGGCAAGAAACCCAAGTCGCCGCTCGGCGGCAAAGCGTTGCAGAGATTATTCACTTATCTCGGTGAGCGCGACCCCAAGCTCAACGATGACGTGGTCGCGACCATCGCCGTACCGAAGGCCGCGCGACCGAAGTTCGGGCTCACGAAGAGAGCCTTGCGTGCCAAACCCGTCAGCGCCGCCAGGGCCGCCGCACGGGGGCGCAGGCGACAGGCACCGCCGGCCGCGAAGCCTTTCGCCGCGGCGATAGCCAAGGCTGCTGCTGCGCTATCCAAAACCAAAGGCCGGCCCCGGGCGGGGGTTCGCCGGGGCGCCGCGGCCATCCCGGCAGCACCCCCTTCGGTCTGGCAGGCGATTGGTCCATCGCTCATTCCGAACGGACAGACCTACGGAACCAACCGTGTCGACGTGATCGGCCGGGTGTCGAGCATCGCCGTTGATCCGAACAATCCGAAGCATCTGCTGTTGGGCGCGGCCGGCGGGGGCATTTGGGAAAGCCCGGATAGCGGGGCGAACTGGAAGCCCCGCACCGATCAGATGCCGTCGCTCGCGATCGGAGCGATCGCCTTCGATCCGGCCGCCCCCAGCAGAGTCTATGCCGGAAGCGGAGAAGGGAATTTCTATGCCAATCTGGGCGCCGGCGTCTACAAATCCACCAATGGCGGCACGACATGGGCCGTGTTGGCATCGGCGCCTTTCGTCGGCGTCGGCTTCTACGATCTCGTCGTCGATCCGAAGAACCCGACTGTTCTCTATGCCGCAACGACCAATGGATTTTACAAATCCGCCAATAGCGGAGCGTCGTGGAGCTTGAAGCGCGCAGGCAGGTGCTGGGACATCAGCGTCCATCCGAGCGGAGGATCGGCCGAGCTCCTCGCTGCATTCGTGGACGGGATTTTCGTGTCCACCAATGCGGGCAACACCTTCACTAGCGTCGCTCTTCCCTCGATGCCGGCCAGCGCATGGGCCCGGTTGGCCGTCGATCGCGTGATGGCGGCGCCTGACATCGCCTATGTCTTCGGCGCTGCCGGCGCAACAGCATATTTATGGCGGCGAACGGGGACCACCTGGACGAAGATCACACCATTGCCGGGGCTGGACATCAACCAAGCCTGGTACGACTGGTACGTCGCTGTCCGGCCGGACAACCGGGGGCAAGTCTATCTTGGCGCGATCGACGCGTTCCGCGGAGATCTCTCCGGCTCTAGCTGGGCGTGGACTGATATCACCACGCAGGGCGGCAAGAGCATACATCCGGACCAGCACTGCCTGACTTTCTCGCCAGGCAATTCCAAGATCATCTACGCCGGCAATGACGGCGGGATTTTCCGATCAACGAATAGCGGTGCGAGCTGGACGCCCCTCAACAAAGGCCTCGGGATCACCGAGGTCGAATACCTCGCCAGTGACCCGAATACGTGGAAGTGGCTGATGGCGGGGACCCAGGACAATGGAACGATCCGCTTCACCGGCTCGGCGGCGTTGGTGTGGGATCATATCGCTGACGGGGACGGGGGCGATTGCGGAGTTAATCAGCTCAATCCGAATGTGGTCTATCACTCGTTTTTCGATGTGACGCTCGAGCGTTCCGATAACAAGGGAAATACTTGGACCGGGCTTTCGCCTCCGAACCTGCCGTCCCTGTTCTACCCGCCGGTCGAAGTATTCGGGTCGACAGTCGCGATCGGGGCCGCTTCTCTGGTGGTCACCAGGACCGGTGGTCAGCCGTGGTCGACCGTTCCGCTCGGCCTCTCCGGTGGAGAGTTTTCGTCTGCCATGCGGGAGATCGACGCCAACACGATTTTGGTCGGCACCACGACCGGTCGCATGCTGAAAGTTTCATGGACCGGAGCAGCCTGGAACAAGGTCCAGCTCACTTCGCCCGCCCCTCGCTACATCAGCTGCATTGCCGTGGATCCGAGTAATCCGCAGCGATTCTGGGTGACAATATCGCAGGTTGGCGGCGGCTTGGTCTATCGCTCGGACAATGGAGGCGCCGCCTGGGTAAATTGCACGGCGGGATTGCCCAACATTCCGATGAATGCGGTGGTCGTCGATCCGGCGAACTTCAAACGGGTGTGGGTTGCCGCCGACGTCGGCGTCTATCAATCCCTGAACTTGGGCTCGGCCTGGGCAGCTTTCTCAAACGGGCTTCCCAATGCCATGGCCGCCGACCTGTTGTTCCACAAACAGGATCGTATCCTCGTCTGCGGCATGCGGAACCGAGGCGCATGGGTGGTGCCGGTGCCCTGAGCGGTGAGCGAGGGAGCAAGTAGGAGGTCACAATGGACTTCATCGAACAACTTTTCGGCATCTCCCCGGACGGGGGTGATGGATCAACGGAGCTCATGTATTTCGTCGTATTCGTGGCCATCGCGCTCGCTCTCTCATGGCGGTGGATCGCGCGGGCCGTCAGGGGCAAGAGCCCCGGTCGATAGCGGGCCGCGATCATTTGCCCGAAGTCTTCGGCAATCCGTGGGCTGACTTCGGCGCGCGCTTCGCCAATATCCGCTGCCGAATGCCGGTGCATGTTGAGCTGGGCGCGTCAGCGCCGCGTCGACTGGGCCGGCGCTAGCGCACGGCGGCTCCGCGCGCATAGCGCGTGCTGTAGGGCTTCGGCGCAAACTCCGGATGATATCGGCATGGACCATCGAAGGCCATGAGCAGTTGCTCGCACCTCGCCGCGATCGATTGCGGGGTGGGTTTCGCGCCCTTCTCGATCCATTGCATCAGCGCATCGAGCGCCGCGGCGAGCTCCGGCCCGCTTTGTCCGGTGTGCTGGTTTTCATCCGTATAGGCCTGCACCAGCCGATCCCCGCTGTGGGCGGCATGGACCGCGTCGCGATAGGCGGACTGCACTTCGACGGCGACCTGCGGGTCGTTGATCGATTCTTTGGCATGGCGGCGAGCAGATAGCCGCCGGTCTCGTGCTTTGCGGAATAGCACGTTGCAATCTCGGAGACCGCCGCGGGGCACGCGGTCGTGGCCGGCAGCGCGGCCTTTGGCCCGTCCTGGGCGGAAACCGGCACCGAGGTCAGCGCGAATGTGAGCAGTCCCAAGCCCGCAGGCCCGAAAGATCGCATGTGTTTCCCCCTCTGTGCTTGATGCACACACTTGATGCCCGGCGCGCATGCAACATGAATGACCGCTGCCGGGCAGCCGAAAGGACTTGGCCGTGCATGCAAGATACGATTTCGGCGTTGGCCTGTAAATCGAGGCCGCTTACTTCGGCGCCCGCTTCGCCAGGATCCGCTGCAGCGTCCGCCGGTGCATGTTGAGGCGGCGTGCGGTTTCCGAGACGTTGCGCCCGCACAGTTCGTAGATACGCTGGATGTGCTCCCAGCGCACGCGGTCGGCCGACATCGGGTTTTCCGGCGGCTCGGCTTCGCCGTTGACCGCCAGCAGCGCCGCCACCACGTCGTCGGCATCGACGGGCTTGGAGAGATAGTCGACCGCGCCGAGCTTCACCGCGTTCACTGCGGTGGCGATATTGCCGTAGCCGGTGAGGATGATGGCGCGCGCGTCGGGCCGCCGCCGCTTGAGCGCCGAAATCACGTCGAGCCCGTTGCCGTCGGCAAGCCGCATGTCGACGACCGCATAGGCCGGCGAGGCGGTCTCGAGCTGAAGCAGGCCATCGGCGACCGATTCGGCCGTGGTCACGGCGAAACCGCGGCTCTCCATCGCGCGCGCGAGCCGCTGCAGGAACGACTTGTCGTCCTCGACGATCAAGAGCGTCCGGTCGCCTGGGACCGACGCTGCCCGGCTCTCGACCGTGGTCATGTTGCCTCCAATATTGCCCTTGCTTGGCTCGTCGGAACATTCCCGGAAAGATCAAGTCGGGCGGTGAAAGACCGGTCATCCAAACTTGAATTTCTTATATATTCGCAAGTCGTTCCCTGACAACCATGGAGCAGGGTAAATTCTTCGCAATCTTCGACAACAGGCGGGTTCCGAACCAGGAGGCGCTCACGACGCAAAGGCGCGCTGGTGCTCGAAATCGCCCCGGCCCCAGCGCACCCGCACGATCGCGCCCCGCTCCGGAAACGGCCGGTTCTCGAAGGTCAGCGTCGCGCCCGAGCGTTCGAGCAGCGTCTTGGCGATGAAGAATCCGAGGCCCAGCCCGCCGCCCGCCTCGCCGCCCAGGTTCATCCGCCGCCGCCGCGAGCTGCTGACGTAGGGCTCGCCGACCCGGTCCATGATCTCGGGCGCGAAGCCCGGACCGTCGTCGCTGATGGTGACGCCGACATCCTCCCCGCTCCACTCGGCTGCCACGTCGACCCGCTCGCGGGCGAAATCGACCGCGTTCTCCACCAGGTTTCCGAGGCCATAGAGGATCGCCGGATTGCGTCCGCCGATCGGCTCCACGGCGCCGTTGGGCGACAGCGCGACCTCGATGGCGACGCCGAAATTCCGGTGCGGCGCGACCACCTCCTCGATCAGGGCGGAGAGCGGCATGCGGTCGAACGGCTCGATGCTGGAGGAGAGCTCGGTGAGCTTGCCGAGGATCGCCCGGCAGCGCTGCGCCTGCTCGCGCAACAGTCTGATGTCGTCGGCGAATGGCGAATCGGGCTCGATCGCGCGCTCGAGCTCGGTCGCGATCACGGTGATGGTCGAGAGCGGCGTGCCGAGTTCGTGCGCCGCGGCGGCGGCGAGCCCGTCGAGTTGCGAGAGATGCTGCTCGCGGGCGAGCACGAGTTCGGTCGCGGCGAGCGCGTCCGCGAGCTGGCGCTCCTCCTCGGTGAGTTGCCAGGCATGCACGCCGATGAAGCCGAGCGCGAGCAGGAGCGAGAGCCACACCGCCATTGTGTAGATCGCAGGCAATTCGAGCGGCTCGTCGGAGTCCCACGGCAGCGGGTAGTGATAGAAGACGAGCGCGGTCGCGCAGACCGCGGCGAAGCCGCCGAGGATCAGCGTCATGCGCGGCGGAAGCGCCGTCGCCGAGAGGAGCACCGGACCAAGCAGCAGGTAGCAGAACGGGTTCTGCAGCCCGCCGGTGAGGAAGACCAGGATCGCGAGCTCCGCGATGTCGAAGGCGAGCAGCCACGCGGCCCGGTCTGGCTCGATCCGCTGCGTCATGCCGAAGCGCACGCGCAGCGCCACGTTGAGCCAGGCCGCAAGCGCGATCACCGCCAGGCAGGCCCAGATCGGCAGCTCGAAATCGAGCCCGACATAGACGACCAGCACCGCCGTGGTCTGGCCGATGACCGCGAGCCAACGCAGCCGCACCAGCGTGTCGAGACGCACATTGCGCCCCGGACGCACCGCGTGCTCGTGCAGGTCGACCGACATGGGGCGACTCTAGCCTGTCACCGCCCGTCCATGGAACGTGCCGGCCCCGTGGTCGATTGTCACGACGGACGACGGACGACGGACGACGGACGACGGAGGACGGAGGACGGAGGACGGAGGACAGAGGACAGAGCATTGAGTTCACGGGCCCCGTCCGCCATTTTCCGTCCTCCGTCCTCCGTGGTCCGTCGTCTGTCCTCCTCTTGCGCGCAGGCGCGGTCGGCGTCACATCTGCGAGACCCTGGGAACGCATCCGAGCCATGCTGGTGTCCGCCCCGCCTGCCATCGCCGTCGACGATCTGGTGAAGGTCTACAAGACGACCCGCGCCGTCGATGGCATCTCGTTCGCGCTTCCTCCCGGCTCGATCACCGGCCTCCTCGGCGGCAACGGCGCCGGCAAGACCACTACCCTGGCGATGATCTTGGGGCTGATCCTGCCCACGTCCGGCGCCGCGCGGGTGCTGGGCGCCGAGATGCCGCGACAGCGCTACCAGGTGCTGCACCGGATGAATTTCGAGAGCCCCTATATCGACATGCCGCATCGGCTCACCGTGCGGCAGAACCTCGCGGTGTTCGGCAGGCTCTACGCGGTCGAGGATCTGCGCGAGCGGATCGCGAGCATCGCCGATGAGCTCGACCTCCTCGAGTTCCTCGACCGGCCGACCGGCAAGCTCTCGGCCGGGCAGAAAACCCGGGTGGCGCTCGCCAAGGCGCTGATCAACCGGCCCGAGGTCCTGCTGCTCGACGAGCCGACCGCCTCGCTCGACCCCGACACCGCCGACTGGGTGCGCGGGCGGCTCGATCGCTTTCGCAAGGAGCGCGGCGCGACCGTGCTGCTCGCCTCCCACAACATGACCGAGGTCGAGCGGCTCTGCGAGCGCGTCATCATCATGAAGCGCGGGCGCATCGAGGACGACGACACGCCTTCGCACCTGCTCGCCCGCTACGGCCGCGAGACCCTGGAGGAGGTCTTTCTCGACGTCGCCCGCGGCCGCAGCGAAGCGGCCCGCGAGGCGGCGCAATGAGCGCGCAGTCGACAAGTCCGCTGACGCTGGCGCCCCATCGCGTGGGGGCGATGGTTCTGCGCTATCTCTATCTGTTGCGATCGTCGTGGGCGCGCATTCTGGAGCTGATTTATTGGCCGGCAGTGCAACTTTTCGTCTGGGGCTTCCTGCAGCTCTACATCGCCCAGAACGCCAATTTCTTCGCCCGCGCCGGGGGGATGTTCATCGGCGCGGTGCTGATGTGGGACATCCTGTTCCGCGGCCAGCTCGGCTTCTCGGTGTCGTTCCTCGAGGAGATGTGGGCGCGCAACCTCGGCAATCTGATGATCAGCCCGCTGCGGCCGATCGAGTTCGTCTGCGCGCTGATGATCATGAGCATCGTCCGGCTTGCGATCGGCATGGTGCCGGTCACGCTGCTCGCAATCTTCCTGTTCAACTTCAATATCTACAGCCTCGGCTTCGCGCTCGCGCTCTTCTTCCTCAATCTGATCCTGACCAGCTGGTCGGTGGGCATCGTGGTCTCGGGCGTGGTGCTGCGCAACGGCATGGGCGCGGAGAGCCTCGCCTGGACAGTGATGTTCGTTCTGATGCCGCTCACCTGCGTCTATTACCCGGTGACCGTGCTGCCGGCGTGGCTGCAGTGGATCGCGTGGGCGCTGCCGCCGACTTATGTGTTCGAGGGCATGCGCGCGCTGATCCTCCGGCAAGAGTTTCGGCCCGACCTGATGGTCGAGGCGTTCGCGCTCAATGCGATCTATTTCGGCGCCTCGGTGCTCGTGTTCCTTGAGCTCCTCAAGAGCGCCCGCCGCGCCGGCTCGCTGCTGCAGACCGGCGAATGACGTGAAAGTGAATGGTTCTGCGCTGCAGCAAACCCGGACCTGATGCGCTCGGGCCACAGGTGGCTGGGAATCCGCGGCCAAAAGCCCATATGTCGTAAGCGGATGGCAATACAATCGTGGTTTAGGTTTGACGCTGTGCAGGAAAAACGCCACTCTGTTGCGCTGCAACAAAAAAGGTCAGGGGCTGGGGCAATGGCGATTGGGGAATTCGGCGGCGCCGCAGCCGCGACGGGCAGTCATGGCCCGATGTATGCGGCGCCGGCCTACTGGCTCTACGAGATGAGCCAGGCCGCGCTCAATCCGGCCCGCGCCTTCGCCGATGCCGGCCGGCTGTTCTTCAAGAACCCGGCCAACCCATGGGCGCACACCGAGATCGGCAAGACGGTCGCCGCCGCCTGCGAACTGTTCGAGCGCTCGACCCGCCGCTACGGCAAGCCGGAGTGGAACATCGCCTCGACGGTGATCGGCGGCGAGCGTGTTCCCGTGCACATTTCCGCGGTCTGGGAGCGGCCGTTCTGCCGCCTCCTGCATTTCGAGCGCGCGTTCGAGCATCCCCCGCGCCGCCCGCAGCCCCGCCTCCTCATCGTCGCGCCGATGTCCGGCCACCATGCCACCTTGCTGCGCGGCACCGTCGAGGGTTTCCTGCCCAACCACGACGTCTACATCACCGAGTGGGTCGACGCGCGCATGGTGCCGCGGTCGCAGGGCGGCTTCGACCTCGACGACTACATCGACTACCTGATCTCGATCCTGCACTTCCTGCGCGGCGATACTCACATGATCGCGGTGTGCCAGCCTTCGGTGCCGGTGCTGGCCGCGGTCGCCCGCATGGAAGCGGATGGCGATCCGCACGTGCCCCATTCCATGATCCTGATGGGCGGTCCGATCGATACCCGCGTGAATCCGACCGAGGTCAATACGCTCGCCGAGCGGCGCGGCAGCGAATGGTTCCGCCGCAACGTCATCACCAAGGTGCCGTTCCCGAATCCAGGCTTCATGCGCGACGTCTATCCGGGTTTCCTGCAGCTCAACGGCTTCGTCAGCATGAACCTGGAGCGCCATCTCGAGGCGCACCGCAACCTGTTTCTCAACCTCGTCAAAGGCGACGGCGATTCGGCGCAGAAGCATCGCGAATTCTACGACGAGTACCTCGCCGTGATGGACCTTTGCGCCGAGTTCTATCTGCAGACGGTCGATACCGTGTTCGTGCGCCACGCCTTGCCGAAGGGCGAGATGACCCATCGCGGAGTGCGCGTCGATCCGGCAAGGATCCGCCGGGTCGCGCTGCTCACGGTCGAGGGCGAGAACGACGACATTTCAGGCGTCGGCCAGACCGAGGCCGCGCATGGGCTGTGCGTCAACATCAGCTCCGATCGCAAGGCCCACTGGCTGCAGCCGAATGTGGGGCATTATGGCGTCTTCAACGGGTCGCGCTTTCGCGCCGAGATCGCTCCGCGCATCGCCGACTTCATTCTGTCGAACAACGGCACCAGCGGACGCAGCATGGGCAAGCGCGCGGCGGCGGACGCCAATGGCGCGGCCTCCAAGCGCAACGGCTCCGCGCCTGCGGCGGCGCAAGAGCTTGGCGGACCCGCCGGCGCCAGTCCGGCGAGCCGCGTCCCGGGCGGCCCGCGCTGAGCAATTCGCGCCGTCGGAGAGGGCCTGAAAGCCCGTTCCACCGAGGCTTTTGCGTGATTCGTCCGCCCGTGCTCGCCGCCGTGCGCGCTTAAGTTATTGTTTTTATTATTGATTTTGACGCCGCGCGGCGGGGGGTCCAGGCGTGACTCCGCGCCGCCAGCCGAGGAGGCCGCCCCAAGATTCTATGAAACCGGATTCAAATCTTTCGAGACTCAAGCTATTGTAGCGCGCGGCGCAGCCACACCCCAGCCCTTGGCGAAGAGTATTATTTGTCATCAAGCATGCTGCGCCCCCTTGCCGTTGTGGCAGTATTTCGTCCGGGGTTGTTTCTCGGTGGACCGTCGACCATGTCGTGGCGCGCATTGCTCTATCGCCGGCCGAGCGAACCGCAGGCGATCGAGGTCTTCTTCGAGCGGGCGGTCTATCTCGTGCGCCTGCGCCGGCACCGGCAAGCGCGCCGCTATACGCTGCGCATCGATGCGGCGTCGCGCGAAGTGGTGCTGACCATGCCGCCGCGAGGCAGCGTCAGGGAAGCGCGCGACTTCGCCCAGAAGCACGGCGGCTGGATCGCGGCGCGGTTCAAGCGTCTGCCCGAGGCGGCGCCGTTCGCGCACGGGATCGAGGTGCCGCTGCGCGGCGTGGCGCACCGCATCGTGCACCGGCGCGGCGAGCGGGGCACGGTCTGGACCGAGACCGACGAGCGCGGCAACCGGCGGCTCTGCGTCGCCGGCGAGCCGCCCCATGTCGACCGCCGCATCGCCGATTTTCTCAAGCGCGAGGCCCGCCGCGACCTCGAAGCGGCCAGCCGGAGCTACGCGGGGAGGCTCGGCGTCAAGATCACCCGCATCTCCGTGCGCGACCAGTCGAGTCGCTGGGGCTCCTGCTCGAACAGCGGGGTGCTCTCGTTCTCCTGGCGGCTCATCCTCGCGCCGTCCTTCGTGCTCGATTACCTCGCCGCGCACGAGGTCGCCCATCTCGTCGAGCTCAACCACTCGCCGCGGTTCTGGCGGCTGGTCACCCGCCTTTATCCCGACGCCAGGTTCGCCAAGGTCTGGCTCGACCGACACGGTACCGACCTGCACCGCTACGGCTTGCCCGAGCGGCGCGGCGGCGCGGACGAGGTCTGAACTCGCCGCATTGCCGGTCAAGCGGGTGATGCGCGTCCGTCGCTGTCGCCGCGGATTCCCGCCATCCCGGTTGCCTCTCGTTCATCATAACGGCGTTTTTCCGCTTGACACGAATTCGTCCTTTTCCGATATTTCTGTCATGACAGAAACAACTGACAAGACCGTCAAGCTCCCGGACACGGTCGAACGCTTCATCCTGCATTGGGGCGACATGGGCTCGCAGTGGGGCGTCAACCGCTCGGTCAGCCAGATCCATGCGCTGCTGTATCTCTCGGAGCGGCCGCTCACCGCCGAGGAGATCGCCGCCACGCTCGGGCTCGCCCGCTCGAATGTCTCCAACTCGATTCGCGAGCTGATGGCCTGGAGCCTGATCCGGCGGGTCCCGGTCAAGGGCGACCGGCGCGAGCACTTCGAGGCGGAAACCGACATCTGGGAGATCGCCATGCGCATCGCCGCCGTGCGCAAGGAGCGCGAGCTCGATCCGGCCGTGGCCGCGCTTCGGGCCTGCGTGGCCGATGCGCAGCGCGATCCCAAGCTCGATCCGGTCGCCGGCAAGCGGTTGAAGGAGATGCTGGCCTTCGTCGAGCAGATGGACCGCTGGTACGCGCAGATGCTCACCGTGCCCAAGCCCAAGCTCGCGGCGCTCATCCGCCTCGGCACCCGGATCGTGAGCCTCATTCCGCTCGGCAAGCGGAGATAGCGTGGCGAGGAGCTGGCGATGGGTGCGCAAGCAGCGGCGCTGGATTTTTCTCCAAGGCCGGTCATCGCGCCAGCCGAGCTTCGCGATCTGCGCTTCCGCGCGCTCATGAGCGAAGCCGAGTGGGCGGCGCTGCCGCCGCCGATCCGCCGCCGCTTCAGCAAGCGCCTCGCCGGCGGCAAGACCATCGTTTACGTCGGCGAAGTCCTGGAAACGTGGCTGAGCCGGGCCGGCTGGTGGCTGGTGCAGGCGGCGCGTCTCGTCGGCGGGCCGCTGCCGGTGACGCGCAATGTCCATGTGCCGAGCGTGGTGACCGTGACCGAAGACAGGGCGACCGGCGGCCAGATCTGGACCCGGCTCTACACCCGCCGCAACGGCTTCCCGCAGGTGATCCATTCCTCGAAACGGTTCGCGGGTCCGACCGGGCTCGAAGAATATGTCGGCCGCGGCGTCGGCATGACGCTTAAAGTCTATGTCCGGGAAGGCGCGTTGATCTTTCGCAGCCAGGACTATTTCTTTGAGCTCCTCGGGCGCCGCGTCATCCTTCCGAAATGGCTGTGTCCCGGCGCCTTGTCCGTCACCCACGCCGAGCTTCCCGACCAGAAGTTCAGCTTCACGCTGCAAATCATCCATCCGCGGCTCGGTCTGCTGGTCCGCCAGATGGCCATCTTCCGGGAGGTGGCGCCATGACCTCCCCGCTGCTCTGGACCCTCGTCGGGGTTCAGCTCGCCATCGGCCTGTTCGACATCCTCTACCACCACGAACTGACCGAGCGGCTCGCCTGGCGGCCTTCGCAGCGGCACGAGCTCAGGCTGCACGCCGCGCGCAACCTCCTCTACGCGGCGCTCTTCCTCGCGCTCGGCTGGTTCGAGCCGCGCGGCGTTTTCGCCATGCTGGCGATCGGCGTGCTGGCCGCGGAAGTCGTCGTGACATTGATGGACTTCGTCGAGGAGGACATGAGCCGCAAGCTGCCGGCAAGCGAGCGCGTCACGCACACGCTGCTCGCCCTCAACTACGGGGCCGTTCTCGCCTTGCTCATTCCCGTCCTCGTCGGTTGGGCCGGGCAGGGGACGGCCTTGGTCCCGGTCTGGCATGGCCTCGGCAGCGCGCTCGCTGCAGTGGCGGCCGTGGGAGTCCTCCTGTTCGCGCTGCGCGATGTTGCCGCCTCCCGCCGCGCCCAGGCGTTGCGGTGCGGCCATGCCGGCGAGCTGATGCAGGCGCTGGCTGGCCGACACCATGTCCTGGTTACCGGCGCCACGGGATTCGTCGGCCGCCGCCTGGTCGAGGCGCTCACGAGCGCAGGCCATGAGGTCATCGTGTTGGCGCGCGATCCCGCGCAAGCCGCGACCTTGCGGCCGCCGCTGCGATGGGTGACCAGCCTCGATCAGATTGCCGGCGACACCTCGATCGACGCCGTGATCAACCTCGCCGGCGAGCCGATCGCCGACGCTCTGTGGACGCGGGCGAAGCGCCGCCGCATCCTGAGCTCGCGTCTGCGCATCACGCGCGGCGTCGTCCGCCTGATCGGGCGGCTCGGCCAGCGCCCTGCGGTCCTGATCAGTGCCTCGGCGGTCGGCTGGTATGGCCTCTGGCAGGATGAATCGCTGACCGAATTCGACGGCGGCAAGCACTGCTTCACCCACCGCGTCTGCGACGCCTGGGAACGCGCGGCCAGGAAGGCCGAGAAATACGGAACCCGGGTCGTGCGGCTGCGCATCGGGCTGGTGCTCGGCAGCGAGGGCGGGATGCTCGGCCGCCTGCTGCCGCCGTTCGAGCTCGGCCTCGGCGGCCCGATCGGCAGCGGCCGGCAGTGGATGTCCTGGATCGAGCGTGACGATCTGGTGCGGCTCATCGCCCATGTCATCGCCACCCCCAAGATGACTGGCGCCGTCAACGCGACGGCGCCCGCGCCGGTGACGAATGCGGCCTTCGCCGAAGAGCTCGGGCGCGCGCTCCGCCGGCCCGCGCTGTTGCGGATTCCGGCTTCGTTGCTGCATCGGCTCGCGGGCGATCTCGCCGACGAGCTTTTGCTCGGCGGCCAGCGCGTGTTGCCGGACAAGGCGGAGGGGAGCGGATTCAAGTTCCGCCACGAGACATTGCGGAGCGCCTTGGCGTCGATGCTGGGCGGCAGGATCGCCGGTCGTGGGACCGAAAACAGCCGCCCGCCCGGAATGCAACAAGCGGCCTAACGGCATTCGTAGGTTGGGTCGAGCTCTTGCGAGACCCAACATGGAGATTGGGTGTTTGTGTTGTTGGGTCTCGTGAAGAACTCGACCCAATCTACGAATGAATACGCCCTCAGCGCCGGCCGAACAGCTTGTCGATGAGCCAGCCGTCGAGGCCGCTGCCGTGGTCGCTCGGTTGTGGTTGCGGCCTCGCGCCGGGCGATCCGCCGATGGCCGCGGGTGGCAGCGGGATGTTTAATGGCGGCGTCGCGGCGGCGAGCGCGGGCCCGGAGAGGCCGGGGAGATTGGCGACCTGCACGCCCTGGTGCGCGGCCTTCATGAAGCGGTTCCAGATCTCGACCGGCAGCCCGCCGCCGGTCGCCTTCTTGGTCGGGGAGGAATCGTCGTTGCCGAGCCAGACCCCGGCGACGAGGTGCGCGGTGTAGCCCACGAACCAGGCGTCGCGGAAATCCTGCGACGTGCCGGTCTTGCCGGCGGCCGGCCAGCCCGGAAGTTGCGCCTTCTGCGCGGTCCCGATGCGCAGCGTCTCGCGCAGCATCGTGTTCATCATGCCGACGTGGCGCGCCTCGATGGTGCGCCCGAAGTTCTGCGACGAACGCAGGTAGAGCGTCTTGCCTGCGCTGGTGCGCACGCGCTCGACCACCGAGGGAGCGATCGCGATGCCGCCATTGGCGAAGGGCGCATAGGCCGCGACCAGCTCGATCACCGAGACTTCGGACGTGCCGAGCGCGATCGACGCGTTGGGGTCGAGCTTCGAGGCGATGCCGAGGCGATAGGCGGTCTTGGCGACGGCGGTGGGCCCGACTTCGAGCGTGAGGCGCACCGACACGGTGTTGAGCGACATCGCCAGCGCCTGGGTGAGCGTCACCGGCCCGAAATATTCGCGGCCGTAGTTCTCCGGCTTCCACCCCCTGAGCGCGATCGGCTTGTCCTCGCGCACGCTTTCGGGGGTGAGCCCGCGTTCGAGCGCGGCGAGGTAGACGAAGGGTTTGAAGGCCGACCCCGGCTGCCGCTTCGCCGCCACCGCCCGGTTGAACTGGCTCTCGGCATAGTTCTTGCCGCCGACCAGCGCGCGCACCGCGCCTTCCGGTGTCATGGCGACCAGCGCGCCTTGCGCGACGTCGAGCTTCGGGCCTTTTTGCGCGAGCTCGTCCGAGAGCGCCTTTTCGGCGGCGGCCTGCAGCGCCGGATCGATCGAGGTCTCGACCACGAGGTCCTGATCGAGCCGGCCGACGAGGTCGTCGAGCACGTCCATGATCCAGTCGGCGACGTAATTCACCGATCCCGTTCCGGTGGCCTTCTGCGCCCGGGCGGGTTGCACGAGCGCGCTCTTGGCCATCGTGTCGGTGATGAAACCGAGGTCGGCCATGGCCGCGATCACAGCCTGCGCCCGGCGTTCGGCGCCGTCGGGATTGCGGCTCGGCGCCAGCCGCGACGGCGACTTGATCAGGCCGGCGAGCATCGCGGCCTCGGCGATCCTCACCGCCTGGGCGGGCTTGCCGAAATAGCGGTGCGCCGCGGCATCCACGCCATAGGCGCCGGAGCCGAAATAGACCCGGTTGAGATAGAGTTCGAGAATCTCGTTCTTGCTGAACTTGCGCTCGAGCCAGAGCGCGAGCACCACCTCCTGGAGCTTGCGCCAGAGCGTGCGCTCCTGGGTGAGGAAGAGGTTCTTGGCGAGCTGCTGGGTGATCGTCGATCCGCCCTGCGACACGCCTCGGCGCAGCACATTGGCGGAGACCGCGCGGACAAGCCCGATCGGGTCGACGCCGAAATGGCTGTAGAAGCGGCGGTCCTCGATCGCGATGAATGCTTTCGGCAGATAGGGCGGCAGGTCCTTGATGGTGACGGTGGCGCCATGCATCTCGCCGCGGTTGGCGAGCGGCTTGCCGTCGAGCCCGACGATCTCGATCGAGGGCGGACGCTTGGGAATCTCCAGCGACTGGATCGGTGGCAGGTTGGCGGCGGCGAAGGCCAAGACCCCGCCCACGGCGATGACCACCCACAGTCCGAGCACCAGGGCCCAATAGAGGAGCCGCCGCAGCGGCGAGCGCCCACCGCCCTTGCCCCGTCCACGGCCCCGGCCCCGTTTCGGCGCCCGCTCATGCGACCCGAGCCGGGGACCGGCAATCGGTCCGGCGGCGATCACGGGCTCGCGGCGCGCGCCGACCTTCCGTCCCAACGCCATGCAAACCGGCCCCGCGGCGTCCTGAAGTCCCTGGCCGGCACGGTAGATAGCGCGGTTTAAGGGGCGGTTACCGGAGGCTGGCCGCGCCCTCGGTCCCCGACTTTGATCCAGCCGCGGTCCGCCGAGCGCGAGTGCGTAAGTCCTGCAACACCACAGAAAATTCGGCATAACGAGGGGGATTGGCCGCCCCAGGGACTTCCATCGGGCGGATTTCCCGCATAGGGTTAACGTGGCCGGGAAAGTCCGGTGGAGGTATCTCTGGGGGGTATCATGCGAAAGATTGCGCTTCTGCTCGCTGCCGCTTTGGTCGTGTCCGCGCCTCTGATCGCGGCGGCGCCGACGCTCACCTACGCCGCCGCCAAGGCGAAAGCGAAGGCGGCCAAGGGGAAACAGGAGGCCCCGAAAGCCGACCCGAATTCGGCCTTCTTGAATGCCCTCGCCGACTTGGGAAACAGCTTGTCGCAGCCTTGGCCAGCTCCCGATAGCGGTAAAGGCACGAAGGCTAAGAAGGGCAAGAAGTAGGTCCCAAGTTCCCTCGGATCGCTGCCACGGCAGGGCGATCATCGCGGGCGGGCTGAAGGTTGTCCTGAATCGGTTCGGCCGCGGGCCAGGTCGCTCGCGGCGAGCCGCATTGTTTAGATTCCGACTGAAGACGCCGGATTTTGCACTTGGCGCCCCGTCGGCCCCCATCCGAACGTCGGGTTGCAGCCGCGGCCGTAACCGCTAGCCCGCGGCGGCGCTGCGCGCCGGCTTGGCCGCCGTCTCACCCAGCGGCGCGAAGAGTTGCAGCAGTGCGCGCCTGATCGCGGTCTGGCGGGTCGCCGCCGTGATCTTCGCCCCGAACAGGTCGGTGATGTAGAACACGTCGACGACCCGCTCGCCGAAGGTCGCGACATGGGCTGAGGCGATGTTGAGATTGAGCTTCGACAGGGTCGTGGTCAGCTCGTAGAGGAGGCCCGGCCGATCGAGCCCGGTCACTTCGACCATGGTATAGCGGTTCGACCATCCATTGTTGATCGTCACCTCGGGCTCGATCGCGAAGGCTTTCAGCCGCGGCTTCGGCGGCATCCGCTTCGCCACCATCTCCGGCAATTTGAGGGTGCCGCGCAACGCCTTCTCGATCGCGTCGGCGACTCGCGCGGCGCGGCGCTCCTCGTCCTCGTCGCGCTCGAACTCGCGCGACACCGCGATGGTGTCGAGCGCGCGCGCGTCGGTGGTGGTGAAGATCTGCGCATCGACGATATTGGCGCCCGCCATCGCGCAGGCGCCGGCGATGATCGCGAGCAGCCACGGGTGATCGGGCGCGAACACGGTCAGCTCGGTCACGCCGCGCGCGGCCTCGAGGCCGACAGCGGTCGCCAGCGATTTGTCCGCATCCTCGGCGGTGCGCACGAAACGGGCATGCGCGACCTTGTGCGGCAGGTCGACCTTGAGCCAGTAGGCCGGATAGTGGCGGCCGACATAGGCGTCCACCGTTTCCGGCGGCCAATCCTCGAGCGCGGAGCGAAGCTCGGCCTGCGCCGCCGCGACCCGCTGGGCGCGATTGACCTCGGAGAAGCCGCCGGTGAGCACCGGCTCGGTCTCGTAATAGAGCGTGCGGATGAGCTGCGCCTTCCAGCCGTTCCATCAGCCGTTCGACCGACTGGGCCACGCCGGCGAAGTTCTGGATCGTCACCCGGTCGGACAGGTCGCGCGACTGCGCCACGCTCGACATGACGAGATGCTGCTCGACCAGCCAGGCGATCGTCTCGGTCTCCGCCGGCGAGAAGCCGAAGCGCGGGCCCAGGCGCCGCGCCACCCGAGCGCCGGCGATCGAATGGTCCTCGATGCGCCCCTTGGCGATGTCATGCAGGAACAGCGCGACATAGAGAAGGGCGCGGTGCTGGGGCAGGATCGTGCGCATCAATTCGCTGGCGAAGCGGGTGTCGTCGCTGCGGCCGGCCTCGATATCCGACAGCATGCCGATGCAGCGCAGGAGATGCTCGTCGACCGTGTAATGGTGATACATGTTGAACTGCATCATCGCGACGATGCGGCCGAAGGCGCGCACGAAATGGCCCAGCACGCCGGCTTCGTT
>WNGR01003972.1_pt1 | contig 24163 bp, 17 predicted proteins | sample 5407581 | NCBI WGS metagenome assembly WNGR01 (sample SAMN13153383, study PRJNA577476) | soil metagenome | isolation source: 80 cm soil or saprolite under Garry oak tree replicate 2 | place: USA:California | collected 2016-06-15
CATGTGCGTCTTGGATACCGCGGCAGTCTGCAACAGCGTCGCTTCAGTATCTTTTTGGCCTTGGATGGTTTGTTTAACGCTCTCCTGCAGTTCCACCATTTCGCTGTCCACTGCTGCCACGGGTGGCGTTCCTAGCAAGGCAGCTCCCGAAGCCCCAGCCAGCATGGCAGTTGCCAGATAAACGGTCCATCGCATGCCCACGCCTTTACTCCCTGCCGCAACCCAAAGTTGCCCCATCGCATTCACCCCTTGTGGACGAAACAGTGCGGGAGATTAAGTTTATCAATCAGGCCAGGACGTGATTACTGCTCGAAGGGACAGATGCCGTAAACGTACCTCCTGTACGGCCAGTTTCCGAAAACGAGACTTATCGGGACTTGGCAGCTACTGCCTAGAGGCAGCGTTCGTGGCTGGCTACCAACCGCAATATTGCGGACGAGTATCGGGGGCCTTATATTCGCTTTGCCGTGAGTCCCATACCTGAGGCTGATGCCTTTCATTTTGTTCGTGCCGTTTTGGGCCTACGTAGTCTGGACTTGGTTCAGACGGCTCGGAGCAGACCAAGGGAATATTCCCAAATGGCGAGCTGTTGTAGCTTCAGTTGGCCTTTTCTCTGCGACCATTTCCACAGCCCTCTCGGCCTTTCTTTTCATCCACGCAGTCATAACCGGTGGCTATCCTTTTTATCACCCTGTTGAATTGTTCTGCATACGAGCAGGTAGCCTGACGGCATTACTCGGAATCGTAGCCGCCCTTTTGGGCAAGGCAAACGTGGACGCTCATGTTGCGGTGATTTCGACGCTGAATCTTCTGCTCTGGGTCATGGACGCAATGGGGCAGTAGGTCATGCGTTCGGAAGATTCAGGCGCACCGCATCTGGGGCATTGATTTAGGATTACTTCGTCTCCGTGTTCCGCCAGAATTCTTGTCGCGGTCTGCTCCCGAAATGCCTCGATTCCACCATTGGCCAGGCGCAAGGCCTCCCGATCATCTGAAAGTAAATCCCGCAAATGGGACTTGCTGCTTCTTGCCTCTTGTTATTTCTTTATGAACTCATAACCTTCGGTCCTCAACCCCAGCTTCCGATACTGCTCGCAGATGATGTCTTCCTTCATTTCGTAGCCCGGCGGCTGCAACTGGTAGACTTTCTTCCCTGTCCAGGGCCTCGCATAGGTCTTGGGATCGTCGAAGGTGAACTCGCGTCGATAGCGCTCTACGAGGTGCAGAGCATCGCTATGCGGATGTCCTAGAGTATCAATCCAGGTTTTGTCGTTGATATCGGTGGTGTCCACGACGAGTGTATTTCCATCATACTTGCCAATGGAGTGCCCCATCCACGTAACCGGATAGCCGTCGGGATGTGTTCGTCCGTCCGTGTAGATTCGGCGCACCCAGTGATCCAGCTCGGAGAGGATATAAACCACTTGCGCCGTCTGACGGATCTCGAAAGGGCGCGGGATCGTAAAGATGCGTGTCGGACCGGGCGGAAAACAACTATTACTTGGGTCGGAGTCGTCTCGTCCTTTTAATCTTCGATCCGCTACGTCCTTCCGGTTGGCCTTGTATATCTCCATTGCGGCAGGCTGCAGCGATGGCTCTTGCTTGGTAAAGCCGAGGAAAGGCGCACCGCTCGCATCATCATCAAAGATACCCTCAGCAGTGCGCCCTGCGCTTCTGTTCCAGATTCCAGACAGGTCCGGTATGCTCTTTGCCGTTCCCGGCTGCTTGGCCGTCTGAGCGAGTAAAGCGGCTGGGAAGGCGAACGCCAGGATCACAAGGATCGAACCAAGGAAAGCGCTGCGCATTTAGAAGCCCCCTTGCCTCAACAGCCACACCGATCGGATTAGAGGAACACGCTCCATTCGAGCTTCTTACAGCGCAAGCTCCACTTACCGTGGACTGCGCTCACTTCGCCGGAGCCGGTCCGCAATCGGCTCCCACGGTGAGCGTGGGAGCGTTACCCCCAACCAGCTTGATGAGGCTCATGACCTTGGCGCCGTTTTTGAACGCCGCTCCGGTAACCGTGATCTTGTCCCCTGGCTTCAACGTCTTGGCATTCCAGCCAAAGCGGAACAGCCTCTGCGGAGAACCCGTTTCGGCAATCCATTTGTCGACGTTGCCATTCTCGTCTTTCACGTCAAAGTGAATCTGCACATGGGGATTGGTAAAGAGGAACTCTGTCACGGTCCCTGTCACGGTGACGGCATGCTCCTTGTCGTATTGCACTCCACCATGGTGTGCGAACATCGGGCCCGAAACCATGAGAAGAATCACCCCAGCGGCCAAAACAGCGAACAGCTTAGTTTTCATTCCGCCCTCCAAACGACCGGCCGATTCGGTCTGGTCATCAATCCAGGGAGCCAGTTGCCTTCTGGAACGACTCCTTTACGACAAAAAACCGGCGAAACGCGTTTAATTTTTCGCCGAGTAATGCGTCCCCATCTCCAAAAGTTCCTCGCAGAGAGCCACTTCAATGAGTAGAGTGCCCGGCGCAAGCACATCGTGAACTGTCTTTCTTGTCCAGGGCTGTTTGTAGGCCTTCGGATCGTCGATGGTGTACTCATATTCCAAGGTATTGTTCACCCGCCGGAAGCGCTCCACAAGGTGCAGAGCGTCGCTATGCGGATGCCCGACCCGGTCGATCCAGCTTCTGTCATTGATACCCACGGTGTCCACGACGAGCGTGTCTCCCTCATACTTGCCAATGGAGTGCCCCATCCACGTGCTCGAAAGACCCGCGGGATGTTGTCGCCCATCCATGTAGATGCGCCGTACCGAGTGATCATCATCGAAGAGCAGGAGCACCATGTCCGGAAATTGGCGGAGCTCAAAAATGCGGAATCTATCGATCAGTAGCCTCGATGGACCCCCCGGCATACAGGCGCCGAAGTTTGGATCCAAGTCTTGTCGTCCAAGGTCGTTTAGCTCCGTTCCCTCCCTGGCGGCCTTGTATTTCTCCTCGGTCCAAGGCTGCATCGGGGGCTCCGCAGAGCCATCCCCCACGGGCTCCCTCGCTACTCCGAGTAATCCGCTGCAAACGGTCGCTATCCCGCATAACGCGGTCTGAGCCGTGACGGGTACCAGGCGGTGCCCTTCCCAACTTCCAGAAAGGTCCGGTATGGCTTTTGTCGCTGCCGGCCCCGTCCTCGCCGGGGCTTGAGCATGTACACCCGGCGAGATAGCGAGCAGCGCTAACACCACAAGGATCGAACCAAGGAAACAAGTTCGCATCGGGAAATCCCTCCTTACCTTCGAGATGACATCCGCGTCTCGAGTTCGGAATCTCGCCTCTCGGCAGTCGCGAACGCGCTTCAGATGTGCCTTTTGGCGTTGATCCTACGCCTAGGCCCTCAGCGATTCAATATCAAAATGTTGGAGTGAAACGGTTGTTAGTTGTGTACCAAGGATTTCGGCAACAACTGACGGTCGCCAAAGAAGTTGACTGCAATGGGCATCATCGGAATCACATTGGTGCTCAGTGCAGGCCATCATCTCTTTCGGGTGAGAGTTGTGAATTCAAGATGACCTCGTTCAAAAGAGGACAATTAACCGACAATTTCCTGACAGCATGTTTACAAGTTACAGACAAACGTACTCGTCGAGGATGCTACACAATGCGGTTTCAGGTGAGTCAAGGTGAAAGGAGTGACCATGAACAGCTCGCACTCGTTTGGACGCATCGCCGCATCGCTGTTAATCGGCGGCGTCATTTTATTGTCGGGGACGGTGTCGAAAGGACAGAGTTCCAGCGAATTCAATCGGCCTGGCAACATCCTCATCACCGACCAGTTCAACAATCGCGTCATCGAAATCGATCCGGCCGGCAATATCGTCTGGCAATTCGGAAATGGTCCGGGGGACACGTCGGCGAACGCGATCGTCGGCACGAATGACGCCGAGCGCGTCGGGAATTTCACGCTGATGTCGGGCACTGGTATCCCCGCCGGCGCGACCACGAACTGCAAGAGGTCCGGCTGCGTCGATAACCGCGTGATCCTAGTGGACTCGAATGGGAATATCGTGTGGCAATACGGTGAGTTCGGCGTCACCGGATTCGGACCCAACCAGCTCAACACGCCGGTGCAGAACACCTATCTGCCGACGAGCGGAAACGTGCTCATCACGGATCAGGGCAACGAGCGCATCGAGGTACGGCGCACGGACAATGCCATCGTCTGGCAATATGGGGAGAACGGCGTCGTGGGCATGGGTCCCAACCAGCTCAACAATCCCAACGCCGCCGAGCTGCTGGCCAACGGCAACATCCTCATCTCCGACGAGAACAACAACCGCGCCATCGAGGTCACGCACACCGCCCCGAGCAAGATCGTCGCGACCTTTACCGCCCGCGGCAGCGTCAGCGGAGTCGCTTTCGCGAGCCGGCTCCCCAACGGCCATACCCTGCTTACCGACTTACCGACTCGAACAACAGTCGCATCGTCGAAGTTGATCCCAACGACAAAGTGTTCTGGCAGTACTTCACCAACACGCGTCCGGGCAGCAATCCATCGCCGCTGCCGACGCGCGCGGTGCGGCTGGCCAACGGCAACACCCTGATCAGCGACCGATTCAACGACCAGGTGATCGAGGTTAATCCCTCGAAGGCGATCGTGGCCAGCTACGGCATAATCAACGACCCGGGCTTTAGCCCCAGCACGGCCATTCAGACGAATGCGCCCTACAGCGCATATGTGATCGGAGACTATACCGGCATCACGCCGCCGTTTTGATCGCTTCGGACCCTCAGTACCCGGCGAGCGGCAGGCAAAGCTCCAGCCTTCTCGCTTCGCTTGACGAAGTGTTCTGCGGCTGTTGACAATCTGGCGTTCAAAAATACCTGGATCAGGCTGAAGCCTCGCGGGCAAAGCGCTAGGAGCAATATCGCATGGTTCTCTCCGTCGGCTCCCGCCAGTAGGCCAACTCCGATAAAGCGGATTCTCGGTAACTGGCCTTTGAGCTAGTCTTTGGTTCCTTTTGCCGGAGCGAAACGTCAAGCGTCTGGGCACCTCTTTTGGCGGTGTAGTCATTGTGTACACCGGCCTTGTTTTGAACAGTGGATAATTTCTAGCCTCTATATGCCCATTGATTCTAAGGCAGATAGATAGATTCATTTGGCCCCGCCCCTGCTCTATCTAAAGGCGAGGCTAAACAAAATGATCGGACCAAACGACTTGAAGGAAGCGCTGGGTGCCAAAAATAGCTCGGGAAGCAGGTCATCGGGCGCGACCGTTTGCGTGTACGGGTACGGCCGGTCCAAAAACCCGTTCTACAAGGAAGCGAAAGCGCTAAACGCGAACTCCAACGGATGTTTGCTGATCCTCAGCGCTGCCGTGAGCCGTGGACAGAAACTGCTGCTCATGAACGGCACCCGGCACAATCCAACGGAAGCGGAGATCGTCAATACACGCTCGCTGAGTGGTCAATTGTTCGAAGTGGAGGTCTCCTTTCCTACACCGCGACCCGATTTCTGGCAGCCGCTTCAGTAAGAGCGCGGGCATGACCCGACACTGTTTAGCCGGTACTGGGTCATCAGTTGACCGAAAAGCGACTAGGCTTCGCCTGGACAGGGATGGAAGAAAGCTGCGGTGACGGCCGCTTGAAGCATGAATAACTTAGCGGCCCCTTTGTTAGGAGCTGACTTCTCGGGACCTACTATTGATTGAGGCGTGTGCCCGCCGGAGCGGCTTGCTTACACCAGCACGGGTTCTTTGGCCATTCTCACGTGGCCGCTGTTGTAGTTCTTTCCACACGAATCGCAGAACAGCGCCCGGTACGTGGTGCCATCTTTCGCGCTGGCGTTCGGTAAGGGGTTCCAACCCTTTACCTTGGTGAGCTTGCCAGTTTGCGTCAAAGTCTGAAACAGGTGCTCGCAGATGTAGTCCATTCCATCCGCCTGGGCCTTTTGCGCGTCGCTGAGCTTGTGGATCCAGATCGTTTGCGCCATGTGGCTCCTCCGGGTTCAGGCTCACTGTGGCACATGCGCAGACGCGCAAACACCTGCCCGGAGGGACAGATGTGCTCCGCTGGCAACCAGGGTGACAATTGAGGCCCACCCTGGTGGGTTCCGCTAACGTCCTAATGGCCGGTAAGCCTCCTTATCAGTAGCTATCCGGCCTCCATGAAGCGATCCGCCAGAGAATAACTTCCGAGTTGCCGACTATTCGCCCGGAATCCTTGCGTCTCATGCACGCTGTTTGCACCTTGTGTGACACTTTGCGAGAAACTGGCGAGATGGAGGTTATCACAAGTTTGACGCACGCCCAGACCCCAGTCCGAAGTGCTAGACTGCATTTGGGATCGGTCGGGGAGATTCTAAGAACCCATGCAACCGCACAATCCAATCGAGCATGTTGTGATCATCGTTAAGGAGAACCACAGCTTCGACAATTACTTTGGTTCCTTCCCCAGTGTAAACAGTGCAAAACTTCCGCCGGCGCAAGACCCGCCCGCCGGCGGCGACCCGCCACACGTCTCCGCTGGAAATGCGGCCACGAAGCAATCTTCCGACTGTGGCAAATCCATGACAAAGTAGTGCGCCTTGGATTTCACTCCGGAGACGATCACCCAGGCTTCTCCGAAGTCCATTCAGCAAGACTGATCTCGACAAGTTAGAGAGCAAAGGCACACGCGTAATCGTCCTTGACCGCTACTACACGGCAGAACACCTCGCCGCTGCGCGGGATACCTGCAGGGCAATCGACACAAAATCAGCGATGGCAAACTTCCTGTACGTCGATAACTCCAACGTCTGGATCGAGGGCATGCACGTTGCCACGGCGGTCCATGGATTGGCACCCGATGTTTGGTCTGCTGTGACGAACCGCATCTGCGATTACGGCTGGAAGATCGATTTCGGCAAGCTCCACGAAGTGGGAATCGAGCAACGAAGCCGACAGGATGCCGGCGTTAAACAAAGTGCCGCCGAAGGACCGACAAAGGAGCGGCCCGCGTCGTGGCGCTGGCGCCAGATAGATCCGCGAGGCAACCCTGGGGGTGCGCTAATCAAAGTTTGGTTCAAGGAGTTTACCGTACTAGCTCCCTCAGGTGAATCACGTATCGACAGGTTACTACCTACAGGGCTAATAGTACGCCCCTTCGTCCCACGTCTTGCTCAACTGTACCCCGCTTGCAGCGAAGGAGGCGGCGCGTGTTGCCAAAGTGGCGTGCAGGTCGCTGTTTGTATCCCCTGTTCTTACTGGTGGTTATCGTGGCGGTGCTGTGCGGCTGCACCGGGGGCGGCGAGGCGCCAGCGGCTGAGACGACGCAACAGGGGTCCAGTTCGCAGAATAATCCCATGCCGGCGATCAGTTCGCTATCGCCCTCGAGCGCAACTGTGGGAGCGGCGTCAACGACGGTCACGATCATTGGAAGCGGCTTTGTGCAAGGATCGGTCGTGCAGTGGAACCAGAACAACCGGCCAACCAACTTTGTGAGCGCCACGCAATTGCAAATGACGCTGACAGATGTGGATTTGGCGGCCGGGCAAGTGGCGCAGATTTCGGTTGTCAATCCCGGCCCGGGGGGCGGCGCATCCGCAGCGGCCACGTTTACAGTGAACAATCCGACGCCGCAAATCATGTCAGTGTCGCCGAGCACGGTGACCACAATCAGCGGAGGCTCGACGATAACGGTGACCGGCAGCGGATTCGTGCCGACATCAACGATCACGTGGAACGGCGCCAACCGCGCGACGAAATTTATGAGCGCTACGCAACTGCAAGCCACGTTGCTGGCCAGCGACGTGGCGTCGCCGGGGACAGCACAGATTGGGGTATCGAATCCAGCGCCGGGAGGCGGGACTTCATCGACCACACAGCCGCTTACAATTGTCTCTCCCCCACCTTCTCTGACGCTAAACGCTTCGCCAAATCCTCTCCTCGTCTATCCCAACAGCACGGTCACCTTACAGATTGGCGCCCAGACAAAGAATACATCCGCGATACCGAGCGTGACGCTCGGACCATTACCGCCAGGAATCACCACGACAACAACCTTTCCTCTTGCGATCCCGACCGGAGTGGCGTCCATAAATTTCCAAGTGGACTCAACGATCGCCGCAGGCAACAGCTACAACCTAGCCGTTTTCGGGCAAGCCGATTCGGCAAGTGCGTCCATTCAGGTGCCGGCGGTCGTGCAGAGCAATCCGCCGACCTTCTTCTTCGCAAGAGGGCTTTTCTCGGAGGTCGGCGTGCCGTTCGGTGGCTCGGGCCAAATACAGTTTATGGCGCTGCCCAATGGGCAGGCCAATCGCAAAACGTGTCAGTGACGCTGAATGGAAGTCCTCTGGCGCCGACGGGTGGGGCGAGCATCAGTTTCCTGGTGGATGTGACACCGCAACCCGGCTCTCTTCCGGATAACCGGACCGACTACATTTCGACCGAAGCCACTCCTTACGCGGCAGTTTATGATCCGTTGCACCGGCTGATATTCGCGAGCGTCGATGCGTGGAATCGCGTGGACGTGATTTCCAGTGTGACGCACGCGAGAGTCGCGCGCATTCCCGTGCCCGAACCTCGCGGCATCGATATAACCCAAGACGACTCCACCGTGTGGGTTGCAACCGGGTCGCGGCAATTGTTTGCGATCAATACAACGAGCTTGGCGTTGACCCGATATCTCGCTCCAGCCCAGGGTCCGCCCAATTCGCCCCCTTATTGGGAAGGCAGCCAGCTTCTCGTGCTCGCCGATGGCACGATGATGATTGTCCTGACGCCCGGCAAGTTCGCGGGGATTTCTGGAATCGCGATCTGGGATCCGGCCAGCAACACGCTCACGTTTCCCACCGCTCCAATGGCGGTAGTCACGGATGGATTCTACCGCTCGGGCGATGGCAAACGGGTCTATTTCATTGCCAGTGATTCGGGCCACGCTGTGTTCTATTACGACGTCACAACCAAGTCGTTCAGCAGCGTTTATCACTTGGCCGGCTACACGAGCGCGGCGGTGAACATGGACAGTTCGCGCATTGTCGTCAGCGATGTGAACGGCACGAACATGTACGACGGCAATTTCAATTTGATTGGCCCGGTCCCGGGACCGGGGTTGGGAGGACCGATATTTTTCGAGGGGTCGGTCTTCAGTGCGGATGGGCAGTTTCTTTATCAAGAGGTGGCGGGTTCGATTCCGCTGATTCTCAAAATCGACGTGAATACCTTAAGCCTGTTGAGTGTGGCGCCGGCGATGCCGTTGATTGCGGTGATGACGTCCTCTACGCCTAACCTTCCTGGTCCGCTTGCCGTGGATGACACGGGCATCCTGCTGGGCGTGGAGGATTATGGAATTGCGTTCGACGATGCCACGTACGCGCAACATTACGCGACTACGATGCCGGGAACACCTGGCTTTGTGCAACACATGGAGCCGTATTTCGGTCCATTGAGTGGCGGAACGACTTCAGGAGGGTTCGGAAACGCTTTTTCGCTGACGCCCGACGTGTGGTATGGGGCGAACCGGGGAACAACGAGCCTGAATTCGGCGAATACTTTGACGATCACGTCGCCACCCGGGAGCGCGCCGGGTCCGGTAAATATCAAGATGCTTTTTCCGGACGGAATCGAAGTGTTCGATCCGCTGTTCTTTTCTTATGGACCTTACCTTCAATACGCGCCAATTTCCGCAGCAGCACCGCAAGGAGGCGTGCCTGCAAGCGTGGTGGGTTACGGGATGCCGGGTGACAACGTGACCGGAACTTTGACGATCGGTAACTCGACCGCATCGCTCGGAGCGCCTGGGTTTAACGGGCTGCCATTCGCCGGGACGCCATTTCCGAACAAGCTTCTCAGCTACACCGTACCCGCTGGTGCGCCGGGCTGGGAGGACGTCACGTTAACCACGCCGGAGGGCACATCGATACTGCCCAAAGCTTTTTTCTATGCAAGCAGTGTGACGGATTATGCGTCAGCAGATAAATTTAACGCCGTGCTTTATGATGAAAACCGGAAGCAAGTGTACCTTTCGGCTGGGGATCACATTGACGTATTTTCCGTCGCGAAGAATCGATTCACGACAACGCTGAACCCACCGAGCAGCACTTCGGGAGGAGCGAAGCAGTTCGCGGGGCTCGCATTGACGCCAGATGGGAGTCTTTTGCTTGCGGCCAACCTGCTGGATGGCTCGCTGGCGGCGATCAGTCCAGACACACCGAGTACCAACTTTGTGATACCGATCGCTCCGGCCGTAAACAGCGGGAATCCGGGCTGCACTATCGGGCCGCTATATATTGCTGCGACGGTAAACAACGAGGCTCTTGTAGCGCTGGGAGGAATCCCCGGGATCGCTTGTGGGCCTGGAGGATCGCTCTACGTCGTCGACTTAACGACGCATGCGGTGTCTCGATTCTCTTCGGCGAACGAACTCTCCGCTACGAGAGACGGCACGAAAGTTGCGGTTAACGCTTTATCGACCCGCGGCAGTTTTTGTATCTACGACCCGGTGGCAAAGACATGGAGCTGCAATAACGCTTTTCAGAACTACGGAGCCGAAATTTCCGGGGACGGCCAGATCGCGGCATCGCAGTATGTGCTGACAGATTCGTCGGCGAATGTGATCGGGCGCCTGGCGCAGCCGGATATTTACTACGCAGCGCTCAACACCGGCGAAGTGTTACATCTCTTTGAGCCGCGACTGAATGACTCGGGGAGTCTCTACTACCTTGCGTATCCAAATTTCTTTGACATCGTGGATGTGCGGCATGGGATTCTGCGCCTGCGCTTCTCGTTGAACGAAACGATCCTCAACACGGCGGCTCCGATGGCGATAGACTCCGCAGGCCGCTTAATTTTTCTCATCACTAATCACGGCCTGACTGTCGTGGATCTGGGTCAAGCGCCGCTGTCGATTGGCTGGCTGAATCCTGCCGCTACGACCACAGGCAGTCAGGTTACGGTTCGAGGCAGTGGATTCGACTCCTCGACAACGGCGACGGTGGGTGGGCAGGCCGCAATCGTTACCTTCGTGGATGAAAATACGTTGACCCTGACGGTGCCCAGCCTACCTGCCGGACCCGCGACAATTGTTCTGACGAAGGGCGACGGAACGAGTTATTCGGAGCCTGCCTTGCTAACGATTCAGCGAGGCGAATTAAAGGCGGATTCCTCGCTCACACGCTGAACGGGATGGGGATTTTCGGGCAGCTTTGAAACTTGCAAGTGGGATCGTGCATGGGTTCGCCCCGGGGCGTCGCCCGCCGGCCCGCTCCCGAAAGGCCGCCGAATCCATGTCCGCATTGAACATAGGGGAGTCGAGTTCACGGCCACAGGGTTACTGATAACGTGACCGCAGAAGGAAACCTACACCCACGTAGACCTAATCGCTGAAGCTCATAATTACGCAGCCTTGAGAGCCGGCCTGGGCATCCAGCGCATATGCTTGAGTTCGTGATTTCGGCACTATGGTATTGGGGACGCTCGCCAGTCTCGCATGGGGCCTTTACGTCAGACCGTTAGTAACTCATGCGCCGGCGATTGCTACTCAAGCAGCGCTGACAGCTGACATGAGTCGTCGGCGAGCGGGACGCACCAGCGTGTTGACAGGAACTACAACGGCGGATCGACGCTGGCGAAGTGCAACCTAAACTTGAGGCGCGGCTTATTGTCGGTTCGCCAAGCGAGCGGACTCTCGAAACGCTCGTTCTCCGGCGCATTTTGGCGATGTCCGTGGCGGACGGGCTCAGACTCTTCAACGAGACGTTTGCGCGGTTGGGTATCGAGTAGCTAATACGTCCGTCACGACCATGCAAGCAAGCCGAATAGTCCCTTCCATCCGCGTCATGACTGGCTGGCGAAGGCGGTGGGAAAGCTATTCCGGGAGGAGTTGGCGAAACTACGAGTTGAGATCAACGAAGAGAAGAGTCGAATGGTGGATCTGGCAAAGGGAGGGAGCTTCTCGTTCCTCGGCTTTGAGTATCGACGCATCCGGGGACGTAACGGAAAGTGGCGACCCTACTACGCGCCCAAGCTGAAAAAGCGGACAGCGCTGTTGGCAAAGCTGAGAGAGGTGTTCCGCCAAAATGTCAGCCAGCCCGTGGCGCAGGTGATCACGCAGATCAACCCTATCCTGCAAGGTTGGGTGAACTACTTTGCGGTCGGCGATTCGAGTGAATGCTTTTCGTTTGTCAGAGACTGGGTAGAGAAGAAGGTTCGGCGACATCTGATGCGCGCCCGGGAACGAGGTGGCTTCGGTTGGAAACGGTGGAGTAAGGAGTGGTTGTACGGGAAGCTGGGACTCTATCATGATTACCGGCTTCGACGTCCATGGTCACTCCCGAAAGCGCAGCCAGCCGCACCTGTCTCATAAACCTTGCTGCGAAGCAAGCAGGTAAGCCCATTGCCGGAAATCGGCACGATGGGTTTGAGGTGGCGGAGACTGGAAACCGGCTTACGGTTCGGATACTGAGGCACTCCCAGAGGAAACGGGGAGCACCCGCTAGGCTGAACCTACGGAGCACGGCGCCAGTCTTCGACCCGACCAGGGACCGCGGGCTGGAGATGGCCAAGCACAAGACCTTCACGGTGGCCACGAATGTGAAAGTGTACTTCTGTGATCCTCATAGCCCTTGGCAGCGCGGCACCAACGAAAACACGAACCGGCTGCTGCGACAGTACTTCTCTAAGAGAACCGACCTGTCTGGCTATACGCAATCAGAGCTCGACAAGGTAGCGCTGCGTTTAAATCAACGTCCGCGAAAGACTTTGGGCTTTGAGACTCCGGCAATTAGACTGCGAGCTAGTGGTGCAACGACCCATTGAGACCGCCCCGTTTATCAGGAACTCGCTGCCACAAACCCGCTGATCTCGCTCTCGGCTACTGTGGCGGCAAAGTCCATTGTCCCGAGGCCTTGGCAAGCGTAGGATACGCAGAACCGAAGTTACGGTTAGCCCCCTAGTGTTGTAGGTCGAAGGTAGCGAAGCTCATGGTGTGGTCTGCCGGGCACTCTGTTTCGAAGCCGCTGTGCACCAGAGATGCGGAGTGTAATGGTATGCGACATCCTGCTCGCCAGGTTGTGAACCTGCTGCTCCTATCCGCACTGTTACCGGCCGCGCAGGCATTTGCCGGCGTTGGTTTTGCTTCCGGGCGTACTTTCCAGGCGGGAGCGAATCCAAACGCTATCGCGATCGGCGATTTCAATGGCGACGGCAAGCCCGACGTCGTTGTCGTGGACAACGGGGCGAGCAGTTCCAACGCGCAGAACGTCAACGTGCTGTTGAACAACGGCGACGGAACGTTCACCAGGGTGGCAACGTCGCTGAATAGCATATTCGTGCTCGGGGTGGCCGTTGGTGACTTCAATCACGACGGCAAGCTGGATATCGCGTTTTTCGGTCAAACCTATTTCGCCGTGTTACTTGGCAACGGCGACGGCACATTTGCGCCACTCACCACCACATATCCGACCGGAACTTCGACCGGTAGCTACCCCATTTCCATTGCAGTGGGCGACTTCAATGGCGACGGGGCACTGGATGTGGCCATCGCACTGCTGAATGACAGTGCCATCCAACTCTTCTCCAATAACGGCAGCGGCACGTTCACGGTTCTTCCCGAAACTCCGACGTGTGGTAATCCCGGCTCTCTCGTCGTTGCGGATTTTAACGGTGACGGGAAACAGGACATTGCGGTGGCCTGTCAGACCGGAAGCGTGAGCATCCTGCTAGGGGATGGAAACAATCATTTTCAGACCTTGCCAGCGGGCGGTGTCATGCCGGGGCCGTATTCGATCGCCGCAGCCGACCTGAACGGCGACGGTAGGGCCGACCTCGTCACCGCGAATAATACAGGCTCCAGCGCGACCGTGCTTTTGGGGAATGGAGATGGAAGCTTTCGCGTCTCGTCGCCGATCCCGCTGTCCTCGCAACCATTCTCGGTGGTGATCGCGGACGTGAGCCGCGACGGCATTCCCGACGTGCTCGAGCTCACGCATGGCGGCAATGATCTGTTGGTCCTCGTCGGAAAAGGTGATGGTACATTTGCGCCCCCGACCTCCTTCCAGGCAGGCGGAGCTCCGTTGTCGTTCAGTGATCGTTCCCTGGTGGTTGCCGATTTCGATGGCGACGGCAAGCCCGACGTGATGGCATTGAACGACGGCACGCACGTTACGCTCCTGCTGGGCAACGGTGACGGCACGTTTGCCCCATCGGCCCAGACGCTGCAGACAGGCATAGGCGCAGGAACCACATGGGTGGCATTGGGCGATTTCAATGGCGACAGCAACATGGATTTGGTGGTCGCCAATTCCCTCACGAATAGCGTCGCCATATTCTTAGGCAACGCCCAGGCACAATTCACTATAGGCGCGACGTACGGAGTTGGCATCGATCCTGAGTTTGTCACCACCGCCGACCTGAACGGCGACGGCAAGCTGGATATCGTTGTCGTTTGTAAAGGCAATGCGAGCACGCCCGGCTCCGTGAGGATCTTGCTCGGAAATGGGGATGGCACATTCGCAGCGGCCACACCGCTCACTCCGGGACTGGCGCCAATCGCCGCCGCAGTGGGCGACTTCAACAACGACACCAAGCTTGACTTGGCGATTGTGGATGAAGGAGACGATACGAATCCCAGCGTTGTTGCGGTTTATCTGGGTATGGGCGACGGCTCGTTCCAAGGACCGACCGACTACAACGTGGGAGTATCTCCGCAGGCCATTGCGACTGGAAAGATCATAGGTGGAGTTAATCTTGATCTGGTTGTGGCGGACTCTCGGAATGGGGATCTCCGTGTACTGCAAGGCTTTGGCAACGGATCATTCGGCACCCAGACTTTTCTGACGTTGCCCTCAATCGCAGCCAGAGCTTCGGTGGCGGTCGCCGACCTGGATGGCGACGGTGAGCTTGACGTCATCGCTCCTTCAGCGAATGGCGTAGTGGTGTTCCTAAATCAGCTGAAGGAGACAGGGCAATTCGCGGCGCCTAAAACGTATGCGGCTGACCCAGGGGTTTTCCAGGTTGCGACAGCTGATTTTGACGGCGACGGCCATGTCGACGTCGTGGCCACCGGGCAAGACAGCGGCGTGGACCTGCTGCGCGGCAATGGCGACGGCACACTGCAGCCGAGCCTGGGCTTCGCCGCGGGCGTCTTTCCCTGGTCATGGACCGTCGCCGACGTAAACCATGATGGGCTCCCTGACGTACTAGTGGCGAGCCCGGGCTCTCCATCCACGGTCACGATACTGCTGAACGCCATGGGACAGACTGCTTCGATTAGCTCTTCGGCGAACCCATCGCAATTCCATCAGCCGGTGACGTTCACGGCAAGCTTCCTGCCCACCGTGCGCGAGCGCGCGAGCGGAACCGCGGTTTTTAGCGATTCCAATACCGTCCTAGCGTCGGTTCCGATCAACACCAACGGTGAGGCACAGCTGCAGACGCGACCTGCGGTCGGCGTGCATTCGATTTCCGTGAATTACAGCGGTTCGGACTTCGTGCCGAAAAGCGCTTCAATCACGCAGACGGTCACTCAGGCCACTGCGGTCATAGATGTAATCTCCTCCGAGAATCCCGCGCTGGTGGGCGCCTCAGTTATGCTCACGGCAACGTTCACCGGGCCATTTGGCGGGACGGGAACCGGAACGTTCGCCTTCATGGAGGGTGCGACAGTACTGAGCAGCGGGTCGGTGAATGCTTCCGGACAGGGGAAGTTGTCCAAGTCAGATTGGGCAGTCGGTCCACACAGCATAACTGTCAGCTATTCTGGTGACGGAAACTTCCTATCGGGCATAACTATGTTCTCGCAGGTGATCCAGAACCCAACCACGATTACGTTGACGTCTTCGGCTGCCTCGGTCCTGGTCGGGGCGAACATAACCCTAACGGCAGTCGTGACATCTGCTGCAGCGCCGCCCCCTACCGGAACGGTGGACTTCATCTCGGACGGGAATACCGTGATCGGGTCCGCTTCCCTTGATGGCAGCGGGCGAGCGGTTCTGAACACCTCATCCATCGTTGGTGGTGTTCATGCGATAACGGCGAGATATCGCGGCGACAACTTCTCAGCGGTGTCCACCACGCCGGCGACATCAGTCAGCGTTGCTGACTTCGGCATTACCGTCCAGCCAAGTGCGGCAACCTTGCGGGCTGGTCAGTCGGCCACGATCACCATCTCAATTACCGGCTTGGGAGGATTCAGCTCGCAGGTGATTCTGTCGTGCGGGAATCTGCCAGCCAACTCAACCTGCGCCTTCAGTCCGCCAAATGTGACCGCGGCTGCGTCTGTTGTCACATCAACGCTGGTCTTTCAGACAGCCGGGATGGCGTCGGAATTGTTGCCAGCGGCGCGCCCGAACTCGCGCGGTGGTGGGTTGTTAGTCGCGTTGGTCAGTTTTAGTGTGGTTGGTATTGCCTTGATGGGCGCAGGCTCGCGGAAGCGCCACGCGATGCTCGCGATTCTCATAACCGCCGTGATCGTTAGCTTGGTGTCCTGTGGTGGAGGTGGCAGCAACTCGTCGACACCACCTGTTCCGACCACTCCATCGGGCGTGACGAACATCACGGTAGTTGCCACTTCCTCGGTGAGTGGAACGACGATCACACACCAGGTGCCGGTCTCGATCACGGTCACTCAGTAGAGATACTTTTGCGCTTGCCCTAGTTCATCGCGGACAGAAATCAAAGGTGTGTCTAGCCAAAATTCTGTCCGCCTGTGATTTCAACAGGATACAGCGTTGCTCTCCACAAGGAAAATGCGATAGCACCTTCGGATGGTCGACGCCGTTGGGTTACTCGTAGGCGCAATCCTTCGTCTGTTCCGCACCCGTCGCAGACTACTGCTTGAGAACCTAGCTCTTCGTCAGCAGCTCCTGGCAATGAAGCGAAGGTATCCCCGGCCAAGGCTCGCAGCCCTGGATAAGCTGTTCTGGGTCGTGGCACGAAGGTTTTGGTCGGAATGGAAACAAGCCCTGATGGTCGTCAGTCCCGAGACCGTGGTCCGTTGGCATCGATCTGGGTTTGCACTCTATTGGCGTGCTATCTCCAAAGCGCGCGGGAGGATCGGCAGAAGAAGGATTTCGAAAGAAGTTCGCGATCTGATCTTTCGCATGGTGACAGAGAATCCAATCTGGGGCGCCCCTCGCATCCGCGGCGACCTTCTCATGCTCGGTTTCGACATTTCCGAACCAACGGTCTCCCGCTGGATGCGACAGGCACCACGAGATCCTGAACCCGCGAGGCATTGGCTGGCGTTTTTGCGCAACCATCGCGAAGCGATCGCCGCGATGGACTTCTTCACTGTACCAACGCTGACGTTCCGCGTCCTCTAATGCTTCTTCGTCATAGGTCATGATCGCCGATGCGTGCTGCATTTCAATGTCACGCGACATTCCTCGAGTGCTTGGATCGTTCAACAGTTGCGGGAGGCTTTCCCCGATCAATCCGCTCCCCGATTTCTAATCTTCGACTGGGACGGTAAGTATGGCTTGGAGGTACCCTTCCATAATCCGGTAAGGGAAGGTTTGCCGACGATCCTGGAGAGAGCCGCGGTAAATCAGAAATGCCCGAGAAATTAAAATATCAAAGACTTCAAATAGGCGCCGTCGCCGATCAAATTGCCGTCTATTTTTTCAGGAGGGAGCGCACCCGCGCCTCATCGGACATCGGAAGCCAATCGCCAGGTGTCAGGCACGTGTATGCGTCCACAGTGTAGCCTCCCAACGAAGCTGTGGCATCCCCCGAGACCTGATCCTTCTTCAAAATGAAGATTCCCTGCTGCTTCTTCTCGAACTTGGGGGCATTCGCCCAAGCCACGTCCCGGGATTGCGGAAAGCGGACAATCATCTTGTTCCTTTTGACTCTTGGGCCCTTAAGGATTGACTGGATTTGCAGCACTGCTTCATGCCAGTTCGCGCTGTGCTCCGAGGTACGATAACGCACGGCAGCGGACTTGGGGATAGTCCATCGGTGTACATCCGTGACGCGCCCTACGACCACGTAGTCCGCAGCCGCAACGCGGCGCTGCAGATCCTGGTCGCTGATTTCCTGTTGAAGCTGTCCGTATGTCTTCTCGCCAATGCCGGCTGCCGCAGCTGGTGTCCCGCCGCTAGGCAGAATCTCGTGGGCCACTTCCTTAACCGCAACGCCCGCGCCAAAAATCCAACCGTCTGCATAGAATGTTGCCTGCGTTCCGTCCTGGAAGGCAGCGGGGTCTTTCACCTCAACCGTGACATCGTCGCCTTTCTTCAGCGAAACGGCTGCCGGCTTCTTCAAAACCGAGTCCACACGAACGACAATGGTTTGCGCCGATTTCGGCACGCCGGCAAAGGACGTGGCCGCGACCTGGCTGACCGTGCCCGCAAAAATGATGCTCGATTGTTTGACCAGGTCAGCCTGGTTGTCCGTTGCTTGCGGCAATGCGCCAACCGCGAGCAGGCTCATCCACAGGATGCCTGCAAGGAAAAATCTCGAAGTATTCATACATCCTTCTTTCCCCGCGTCATGGGCTTCACGGCAACACCGGAACGCTGAAATAAAAGGGATCAATCGAAATCGCCACAGGATTGCCGGAACCGTCCGTGAGAGTCTTCGTGTTGAAGTCCGCGGTTCGCTGGTACGTTACTCCTTGCGGAAAATTAGCCCGGTCCGGCGTATTGTTCGCGCTAAAAACTCCGCGGAACTCATTCCCGACCGCAAGCAAGTAGTCGTAGTCCCCCAGATAGGGCAAGAACTGCTCCACGGGAGTATCCGCGGGGACGCTTGCGAGAATGGTGTCCTCAATCGTCGCGAAACCGTCCCGCGATTGCACCACATGTGTAACCCAACGGCCGCCAGCAAGTTGCTGGTAAAGAAACCCGGCAACGCCATTGTTAGCCACGGCCAGGGCAATGTTCGTGGCATTGCTGATCGTCGCATGCGGCAAGTCAGACTTGGACCAGGTCACACCGCGGTCGGTCGAGCGGCGCACATGGAGCGTGTAGATGTCTCCTTTGCGCCCACGATCCGCCCAACCCACGTACAGCGTGGCACTGTTATTCGGATCGACTGCGATGGAAAGGGTCGAACCGATTCGTTCCTGTCCCAGGGTGGGGGCATTCGACCACGGGATAGACACCCCCTTGACCACCAGCCGCCCGGGCAATTTGTCTGACGGGTCTTTGAGAGCCTGAAAAGCTTGTGGGCCGGTTGCTCCGGCATCATCCCGGACCACGACTACGTCGCTGGTGGCGACGGAGCCGTTGAACTTGCGCCAGCCGAAGAAGGCCGCATAGATCGTATTGTCCGGGGCCACGGCTGGGCGGACGGATGGCCCATCCTGCCCCATCGTCTTGCGGGATTCGATCGTATATGACTTGTAGTTCGCGCCGCCATCCAGGGATACGTCCACCGTTGCCGTGCGGCCGCTCGGCTGGCCGAGATCGTTTAGGCCCACATAAATGTGGTCGATATGGGAGAAGGGCAGTGCGCGGACGAAGGGTTGGTCGACGTTGGTGCGGGTAGATTGTACGTTCATAACGGCGCTCGAAGAAACATCCTCCGATTCTGACTCGTCGAGCGTGATGGATGCTGCGCAAGCGAGCGTGCCCGCGTGGAGGTCCCCCCGCGGATGGTTCTCGCCGGTGGACATGGCATGGGTGATGTCGCAAGTCATCCGCGGAACAGGAGTGATGGCGCTTAGCACCCAGGTGTTGCCCGCGTCCTCGGAAACATAGACAGGGGCATTTCCAGCACTCGAAATTGGGTTGGGAGTGAACGCCGAGGCGACCATGACCTGGGGATTATCCGCCTGGACTGCTAGGAAAGGTTCACTGTCTTGATTGGTCTCTCCGCTGAGGCTTGTCGGAATCAAATCTACAACCTTGGCATGGGCCGGTTCCGCCCCAGCTCGGATACTTGGAGGGGATTGTCCCCTCCCGAGCAAAGTTCCGACCATCAGAGCAAACACGGTAAGCGGCAGCACGTACGTCCAATGTCCAGCTCGGGCTCTCATGACAGTGGTCTCCCCCATAAGGTGGCATATAGCACGTCGGGCAGGCCAGCCGGTGAGCCGGGTTCCGCATGGCAGGCGTATGTCTTCTGAACCGTAATTAACCCGGCCCGTAAGCCGGGATTTCTGTTTCGATTTCCCTTCGACCGTTAATATATCCCGGCGTCCTCCTCGTACAATACTCCCTCCCCCTCTTGCGCGCCATTTGCTTCCCGTGGGAATCGGGAGGCGGGCCCTACTCACGGGCAAACCGGAAGTAATGCCTCTGGGTTGGCAGACGCCCATCTCGTCAGTGCTTGATTTCCTGACGAGATGCCGACTTGTCGGTACCGATCCCCATGTCGCAATCTGGATTACTTCCGGGTAGCCGACCATCCGCCCCGGGGGATGCCCCGTTATGTCCGGCTGCAACCGAGCACGCTCGGAACTATGCTGAGATCAAGCCGGATTGTTGGCGCTAATCTGCACCGGGAACCCGTCGGGATCAAGGACATGGAAACCGAAGCCGCCACCCTGCTGGTCAATCGGTGTGGCTCCCCGCCCCTTGAGGTCGGCAGTTACGGAGTCCTTGTTGAAGTTGTCGACTCCGATTGCGAAATGGTCGACTTTGCCTGGCGGATTACCGGGTCGCAGGACCAGAAAACCTTTCCCAAACGTTAGCTGGTTGTTCCCGTCCCGTTTGTTCACAGAGCAACCGAATACGCGTTGATAGAAATCGGTCGATCGCTGCAGATTGCTGACGAAAACGGAGAGGTGATTGATACTGTTTCCTTGGAATCCCGCCGCCGACGCCGTGCCAGAGCAGGCGGCCAACAAAGCCAATCCTTGAACCAACTCTCGCCGTGACATTTTCCTGTTCTCGTACGCCTCCAGAAGTCTCGAAATCGTGCTCTTCATGGAATCCTCCTTCTGATGGGAATCAGTGTAGCCGGAACATTATCATGAAAGCCTGCTCCTGACCTTCTGCCTGATGGCCACGTCTCGCGGCGCGCCGCTTGGTCGCTTGGGCCACTCCAATCCCGATAAACGGCATTCCCGGGACCTGGCCTTTCGCGGGGGGGCACATTCCGAGCAGGCGACTGATCAGGCGCTGAAGATTCTTCCAACTCTCAAGCGTTAGAAATCACACGAAGATGCGGCGCAAGATGCATCCCGAAAAATGTAAACCGGTCTTCATTAATACGGGCCAAAAGCCCCGATTGCAAGGCCCCGTGCGCTTCAGAACAGGAACTTCAGCGCAAACTGAATCTGCCGCGAAGAGCCGAAGTCGCCCGTGGGAACGCGCGTGTTGAAGATCACGCCAAAGTTGGAGTTGCCCAGCACGCGACCGGGATTCCCGAAGTTGGCATGATTCAAAATATCGAACGCCTCCGTTCGGAATTGCAGGCTCGTAGACTCCGTGATCTTCGTGGTTTTAATCACAGAGAAATCAGCGTTGATGAAGTTCGGGCCGGTGACGGCGTTGCGCGAGAGGTTGCCGAAATGCGTCGTGCCGGCGGTTGCGGGAAATACAAATACACCAGGGTTGGCAAACCATTGGTTCGGTTTGCCGGTGACCACCGCGGGACCGGTGACATCGGGACGCAGGGTCTGATTGCCGGTGAACACGGAGTTGCTCGTGACGATGTTGAGCGGGTTACCGGATTGGGCTTGGAAGATGAGGCCCAGCTCCCATCCTTCGCTCGCGCGATGGCCCTTGAATGGCACGTCATAGAGGCCACTCAATACTACGCGATGCCGCGCATCGAAATCGGATGGTCCATAATCGCCTCGGATATTGAAGCTATCCTGCAGGCCGGTTGTGTTGACGCTGGTAAGGGAGTTATCGTCGAGCGATTTCGAGTAGGTATAGGATGTATCGAGCTGGAAATTGTGAGAGAGGTGCTTGGTAACCGTGAGCCACAGCGCGTTGTAGTTCGAGTTCGAGCCGCTATCTACGTCGTTGAGATTGCTGCCTAGCATTGTCCCGGGCCGGATTGGGCTCGATGCCGATAGCGCGGCAAACGGTTGCGACGCCGGGCCCTTCTGATTGATGTTCCTCAGAATCCGCAGGTGCGTTCCTTTCGAACCGAAGTAGCCCACCATAACGCCAAGGCTCGGGCTGATTTCGTGCTGGATATTCAGGTTCCACGACTGCACGTAAGCATTCTGGAAGTCGGGGTTGATCGTTGCGGGAGCGACGCTCGCCGCGGTTGCCGAGCCCGTGTTCAAGAACGTGATTGCGTTCGCGGAACTGGTGGTCACCGGAAGAGCGAAAGGGGGATTGCCGCTCAGCCCGTTGACCGCATTGGTCACCGGCTGATCGGTCAGAATGGCATAGGCAGCTCGGACTACCGTCGTGCCGTTCTTGAAGGGATCCCAGGCGAAGCCCAGGCGCGGCTGCACGTTTTTGTTGTTCGTGCGATAGACCTGGTTGATGCCGTTCGTTCCGACCTGCACGAGCGAGTCGGTGGCCGGCACGAAGACGACGAAGCGGTCGCGCGCTTCGGTGGGCGAGGCGTTGTAATCATAGCGGATGCCAAGCTCAAATGTGAATGTCGGCTTCCATTTGAAACTATCCTGCACAAACAATCCCCAGGCGCCCTGTACGATCTTGTCGTTGGCGCTTCCGATGGTTACGTTGAAGCGATTGGCCTGATCGTTGAGAAAATTTGTAAGGGTGCCGAAGGTGTAGCTCCCGTCATTTTGCAGGATGTTGTTGTTGTAGAACCTGCGAACCTCGCCGCCGAATGCGAACGCGTGACGCCCTCGCAGCCAGTGCAGGGTATCGTTGAAAGCTGCTGTGGTGTCGCCTCTCCCTTGCGGCAAATTGGTCTCGCCGCCGATGTTCAGGGAACCGGCCACGCCATTTACGCCGACGATGATTTGCGGCAGGCCAATAGGCGCATTGATGCCGTTGGCAATCCCAAAATCGGCGGGGTTGAGCAGTTGATTCGGCGTGAAGAGGATGTGAATACGGTTATAGCCCGCACGCGCTTCGTTGGTAAGGTTCGGCCCGAAGATATGCACTTCGTTCAGGGTCACAATCTGGCGCCGGGCATGACGCGTGTCGCCCCAGCCGGGCAGGGTGTGGCCTGCGAGTGTCGGTTCTTGGCGCGTATCTTCCTGAAGAGCCAGGTAACCGTGCAGGCGATCACTTCCGCCCAGGTTGAATTGCAGGTCACCTGTGCCCTGATCAATTTGCACGGGCGCCGCAACCGCGCCATTGAAGGCGGGATTGCCGCTCGCGTCGACCCCGTTGGCATGCTGAATCAGCGGCAAAAGCTTCTGGATCACGGGATCGGTGACGGCAGCGCGTTGCGCGTCAGTCGGCACGCCGGTGGTGAGGGAAATGCCCTGGCGCTGCCGCAGACCTTCGTAGCTGGCGAAGAAAAAGGCTTTATTTTTTAGCACTGGCCCGCCAACGTCGGCGCCGAAATTGTTGCGCTTGAAAGGAGCCTTGGTGGCTGGCGCCCGCGTAAAGAAGTTTGCGGCGTCCAGCGCGTCATTACGGAGAAACTCGAAGACCTCGCCGTGAAAGTTGTTCGTTCCGCTGCGCGTGGCAATATTGATGATGGCGCCGGCGTTGCGGCCATACTCAGCGCTGAAGGTGGAATTATCAACCTTGAATTCCTGCACCGTGTTTATGGAGGGTTGGAAAGTAATCTGATTCTGCAGCTGATCGCTCAGATTAATTCCATTGATCATGTAGTTGACCATATCCTCGCGCAGCCCGGCGGTGTTTACGCCAAACGATCCTTGGCCACGCAGCGGCGCGGTCAAAAAACCGTTCTGCGGCGGCGTCACCGTCCCGGGACTGAGCAGCGTCAAATCCACAAAGTGCCGCCCGTTCAGCGGAATCTCCTGCACCGTGCGCTGCATGATGGTCTGGCCCACGGTCATCGTGCTGGCCTCGAGCACGGGAGGTTGTTCACTGATCGTCACCTCCTGCGTCGTTGCGCCTACTTCGAGCTTCACATTTTCGATGACGGTCCCGGAAACACCGAGCCGGAGTCCAGTGACTACCATCGTCTGAAAGCCGGGCGCGCTCGCCTCCAGCCGATAAGAGCCCACGGGCAGACCGGCAACCAGGTATTCCCCCGCTTCATTCGTTTGCGTCTCCAACTGCACGCCTGTTCCTTCGTTGCGTACCGTCACTTTTGCCTTTGCCACGACAGCGTCGGATGGATCGGTGACGGTTCCTTTGAGGATGGCGGTCGACTGTGCCCACAGGGCCGGGCCAAACGTCAACGCGAGCCAAACGAACAGCCCGAGA
>WNGR01003038.1_pt1 | contig 24159 bp, 21 predicted proteins | sample 5407581 | NCBI WGS metagenome assembly WNGR01 (sample SAMN13153383, study PRJNA577476) | soil metagenome | isolation source: 80 cm soil or saprolite under Garry oak tree replicate 2 | place: USA:California | collected 2016-06-15
CTCAGCAAGGTGACCGGGACCGCATGGGGCATGGCAGTGGGGCGGATACTGACCTCGGTGGCCGGCGCCGCGGCCGTGGCCCTGGCGGGCCTGCTCGTGCGCCACCGCGGGGCGGGAGCCACCGTGATCGTCTGCGGGATCTCCGCGGTCTACCCGGACAGCGTCCAGGCGGCGAAGACCGTGCTGGTAGAGCCGTGGCTGGTGCTGTTCTGCCTGATCGGGGCCCTGGCCGTGTTCGACCGCGACCATTTCACCAGCAGCACGCGGCGGCTCGCCTGGGGCGGCGCGGCGTTCGGGTTCGCCGCCGCCGTCGAGCCCTGGGCCATCTTCCCGGTGACCGTCATCGCCGTGCTGAGCCTTCGTGCGCCCCGGCGGCTGGTGCTCTACGTGGCCGGGGTCGCGGCCGGGTACGTTATTCCGGTCCTGCCGTTCGCTGCCATGGCGCCGGGCAAGTTCTACGAGGCGACGATCGTCGCCCAGATCGGCGGCCGGGCCAACGCGACCCGGTTCCCGTTCTGGTCCCGGATCCAGGCGCTGACCGGGCTGGCCGACCTGAGCTGGCCGCCGCACCTCATCGTGGCCGCGGTCGCGATCCTGATCGTGGGCTTCGTGTTCGGCTGCTTCGTCCTCGCGTACCTGATGACCGGCCGCGTGCCGCCCGCGCTGGACCTGTTCGCCGTAGGGTCGGCGGTCCTGGTGGTGGCCGCGTTCCTGTGGCCCGCCCAGTTCCACTACCACTTCGGCGCGTTCCTCGTGCCGTGGCTCGGCATGGCCATCGGGCTGGCGGCGTCCACGCTGCTCCCTGATCCCCGCCCCGCGTCCGGTGGCGACCGGACGGCCCCGCTCGCCATGCGATGGGGCGCCGCGGGCCTGGCCGCGCTGGCCATCCTGGTCATGGCCGGCTTCCAGTTCCGGTGGGAACGCGGCCAGGTGGGGCATGTGCCGGTGTGGGTGAGCATGGACGCGCAGCGGCTGATTCCGCCGGGAGCGTGCCTGCTGGCCGATGAGGTGTCGTTCAGTGTCATGGCCAACCGGCTGACCTCGGACGTTCCAGGCTGCCCGCTGCTCCTCGATGCCACCGGCACCAACTACGCGTTCTCACACGGGCGTGATCCTGAGACCGGCGCCGCCCGGTACCCCCGGGTGAACGCGGTGTGGAACTATGCCTTCTCCCACGCCCAGTACGTGTGGCTCTCGGGCCTGAACCAGCACCGTGTGGCCTGGACTCCGCAGCTTGAGAGCTACTTCCACAGCCACTTCACCCGGATCCTGCACCCCGGGCCCTGGGGCTCGCTGTACCGGCGCATCGGGCTGAAGCCAGCCGGCTGACTCCGGCCGCCTCTCCCGGCCTGGCTGCCGGGCAGAACGCGTTTGGCATGCTGATGGTGGACGCGCTAGAGACAGGCGGGATCAGGCGGGCGGACGTGCCGCTGGTCCGGCTGCTGGCCGGGCTGCTCGCTGACGCGCTCGCCTGAGCCCGGCACGCTGGCTGCCTTCGCTGGCGCGAGCAGTGACCATCGGCCGTTGACCCCACCACGGCACCGGATGACACTGAGGTCGTGAGGAAGGAACGGACGTGGCGGACCACATCACCATCGAGGACAACGATGACCGTCCCGAGCGGATGGTGCGTGATCCGGATCGCTACTTCGCCGAGGCCCGCCAGCGGGCCAGGCAGGAACTCACGCGTCAGGCACGCTGGCTGTTCCCGTCGCTGCGTCGCCGAAAGCAGCGTTAGGGCCCGCGAGAGACAAAGCGTGGATGCCGAGGATCGCTGCCAAGGCCAGCACGACGTGAGCCGCGATTCCATGGCGACTGCTGGTGGCAGTCTTACTTGGGCAGGTCAAACTCTCCGCGCTTGACCGCCGTGACGAATACAAGCCACTCATGGTCGGTGTAGTTGAGCAGGGGACCATCGTGGTCCTTGCTGTCGCGTACACGGATGCCGCCCTGCGGCAACGCGGCCACCTCTACGCAGCCGCCTACGTTACTGCCGCCGCCCTTGCGGAACTGCCCGTCACGGATCATCATCTGCAGGACTCCTTCGCATGTAATCACCGAGCGGGATGGCACGGTGCATGGCTATGTCGCGCCACCGGCAGCAGTCAGCTACGGTGCGCGGATCGGTCACCGCCTCAGCCCTGGTCAGGACGCCCCCGCTGTCGTAGCTCATGAGCACCACGAGGCACGAGTCCATCAGCCAGTAGTCGGGAACCTCATCGATTTCCCCTGCTTGATGCCGGGGGAGAATGCGCACGTCCTCGCCGGCCGCATAGCCATTGGCTTGGTAGGCGGCGATCTCGAATTCCATGTACTCGGAGAGCGGCTCGGACACCACGTGTACTCGCGACATGATCTTGCCATCGCGGAGGGCCTGGCTGATGAAGTCAAACCACCATTGATTGCGGGGGACTGGCATGCCCTCGCGGAATCCCCGGAACGTCTCGCGCTCTCCAGGATCATCGTAGTAGTCCAACGTCTCCAGCCTGTAGCTTGTGTGCTCGAATAGCTCCGTAAAATGATCAAGGAACCAGGTCGGGTCGATGTCCCCGGCCGGGGGTCGCGTGGCTGTCGGCGAGTCCATGTGGAACAGACTAAGCTAAATACTCGTTTTGGACTAGTGCGGACTTGGTTCGGACTTGGGGAGGTAGGGAAGTGGCGGGCCTGGCCGGGGATCGTGAGCGCCTTGCTGCCGCGCTCAAGCAGCTACGGCTGCGGTCGGGCCTGTCCGGCGAGGCTCTGGGGAAGGCGCTCGGCTGGTCGCAGTCCAAGGTCTCCAAGTTGGAGAATGGCGCTCGCGGCGCCTCTCCTGATGATGTGACCGCGTGGATGAGTGTAACCGGCGCTCAGATCGATCAGCGGGCGGAGCTGACCGCGCTCGCAGAGTCGGCGGCCAACCGGGTCGCGTCGTGGTGGCAGTCCCACGCGGGGGGCATCGCTGCACGGCAGGGCGAGATCGCCGAGGCGGAAGCCAGATCTGAGAAGATCATGAATTTTCACCCGCTCATGATCCCCACGCTTCTCCAGACTGCCGCCATTTCTCGGCGTATCACGGAGCTTGCGGCCGAGGTCACCGGGCGGATGGACGATGTGCCCGCCGCCACAGCCGCGCGTATCCAGCGCCAGGCTGTCCTGTACGACCGGGGGAAGCAGATCGACTTCGTGATCACCGAGGCGTCCCTTCACTGGCGGCTGTCTGAGGACCTGACGGTTATGGCTGCGCAGGCCGACCGGATCCTCAGCGTGGACACCCTCCCGAACGTCAGCGTCACCGTGCTGCCAGTTGACGTCACGGTTCCGGTGCTGCCCTACTCCGGCTTTGGAATATTCGAGGTGCCGGATGAGCCGTTCGCCGTAGTCGAGGCTCTCAACTCGGAGCTGATTGTGACGGGCGAACGAGACCTAGGCATCTACCGGACCGCGTTCGCCCGGCTTCAGCAGGCAGGCGTAACCGGCGCCGAGGCGCACGCCATCCTGCGTGCTATCGCGCTACCGGCGAGCTAAGTCTACGGAAGTGGATTGATTATGGACTAAGGTTGGCCTTACTATTGATTCATGAGTCAGTATCCACCAGCGCCGGTGGTACCCCCGAGCCCGCTCTTGAACGACCCCGCAGTCCGGCCCATTCCGCTGGGCAGCACCGCTGTGCGCGAACTTCTGTTAGCGGTCGCCGATACGCTGGCGCTGCCTAAGCCTGCCACGCTTGCCGATGAGACGACCTATCTCCGGTTGCACCGCGACCGCGCCCGTCTGGTCTTGTTCGCCTGCCGCCGGATCCTCATCGACCGCGATGCCGATGACTGGAATCTAATGGCCGCTGCGGACGGCCTGCGCAACCGTGCCGGGGACTACCCGGACGACACTTACGATCACGCGGCCGGGCATGCGGCCGAACACTCGCCATGAGCATGACCACGCGGCAGTTGGAAGCCGCGGCCATGTCCGTGTCGTGTCCCGCCCACCGCGTCGCTGAAGGTGTTCCGTGCCAGGATGGTTCGGCCGGTGTCGTGTGCATGACCCGCCGGGAGCTCGCCGATGCGCGCCGTTGCCTCGCCCAGCTGCCTCCAGACGATCAGCTCGCCAAGCTTAGCCATCAGGACGTTCTGCATTGCGCGCTATGGATGCGTGACGCCGCCCTCGCCCTCGACGGCTGCGTCCGCGCCGCCACAGGAGAAACCACATAACCAACCCGCGGGACACAGGTCAACGATCTAGGTGGCCTGGGCGGCGCTGCGCTCCTGGGCGATTGTGGCGTTGGCGAAGCAGGCCCAGATGGCGTGGTCGAGGTCGAGCCGGTCGCCGTTCCAGGCGGGGATGATGGTGTCGGGCGTGATCGTCGCGTTGTGGCAGGTGCTGATGTCGCCGTTGGTGGCGGGCAGCTGCGGGCTGGCGGGGATGGTGGTGCCGCTGGTGGTGGTGAAGGTGAAGCCGCCGGGCTTCGCGGTGATGATGTAGCCGCCTTCGTGGACGATGAGATGGTGGGCCCTGCAGAGCAGGATGAGGTTGACCAGCTTGGTTTCTCCGTGTTTGGCCCAGTGCACGATGTGATGGATGTCTGTCTTGCGGGACTCGCATCCCGGGAACTGGCACCGGTACCGGTCGCGCTCGCGGACGGCCCGGCGCAGCGCGGGGGGCGGGGTGCGGTGCCGCCGCCCGACATCGAGCAGGTTGCCGGCGTGGTCGTGCAGCATCCAGGTGATGGTGGCTGAGCAGGCGATCGCCTGGGCGGTGGCGGGGCTGATGGCCGGGCCGTCCTCGATGTGGCAGCGGCGCGGATGGGCGGGGTGCCCGGCAGGACGGGTGCCGGAGACGCCCGATGGCGTTTCCGCGGAAACGCCATCGGCGTCCTGGGTGGCGGGCGGGCCGGCCAGGGCTTGGGCGCCGACGTGCACGATGACCTGGTAGATGTCCGGGTTGGCGGCGGTCGCGGCCTTGTCTGCCAGGAAGGCGCTGGCGACGTCGACCAGGGCGTCGGCCAGGCTGGCCGGCGTGGCCGCCGCCTGCTCGGCGGGCGCCTGATCGGTGCCTGCTTGCGTCTTATGGTCATCGTCGCCGTGCGGATGCACGAGGTCTCCGGCCGCCGCGCGCAGGGCCTGCAGCACGACCGCGCCGTCGGCCGGTGGCAGCCGGACTGTCATGGCCAGCGTTCCGTCCTGCTCGTGCCGCCAGGTAACCCGGCGCATCATCGCCTGGCGGTCCTCGGCCCGGCCAGCTCCGCCAGGTCTGCTTCGGTGGCCGGTGTGGCGATCCGGGTCAGCGCCCGGATCTTGGCGAATGACATCCGCCCGGCGGCGAACTCGGCCGACAGGACGGGCAGGGTCGGCAGCGCGCGGGCCACCCGGATGTGCTCGCGTGCGGTGCCGGCCGTGAGCTGGCACTTCCACGACAGCCACGCCGCGCAGGAGGGAAGGTCCCACTGCGCCCATCCCTGCCGCGCGTCGAAGTCGCCCAGCAGGACCAGGAACCGGTAGGTTGCCGCGGTCAGGTGCCCCGCAAGCTCGCAGATCTGCGTTTCGAGCCATTCCAGCGGCGGGCTGGCATTGTCGGCTGTACTCGCCGCCGTGGTCTCTAGCTTGCTACTAGAAGTAAGTTCTTCGATCATGTGTTCGATCATAGCGAGAGGCACTGACAGTCATGCGGCTCGCAGTCATGCAGGGGCATCGGACATCGTCGGTGGTGCGCCGGCTCAGCTGCCGAGCCGGCGGCTGGCAGGCCAGGGCCTAGAACGTGGACAGGGATGCTGGGCAGGTCATGGGCTTAATGGTCGTAGGCAACGAGCGGGTGCTACATAGGTGCGCGGCGACCCTGTCGCGCACCGCGCCGCAGCAGCCGCGGCCGCCTGGCTGGAGGGCAGCGCGATCGGCCGCCACAACTTCGAGGACAGCGACATCGTGCTCGGGCAAGGTGACGCCAATCTGGCCAACTTCCTGTGGGACGGCCACCGGGTGCGCCTAGTTGACTTCGAGGATTCTGGCCCCAGTGACCGCTCGTTCGAGCTCGCGATCCTGGTCGAGCACCTATCGGCACGGTCAGACGACCAAGTGGACGACGACAGGTTCCTGGCTCTGTTCGATCTAACCACCGCAGAGCGTGCCAGGCTGCTCCAGTACCGGCGCCTGGCCGCCCTGTTCTGGCTCATGGTGCTGCGGCCAGGCGGCCTGGCAAGCCACCGCGATCCGCACGGCGCCCTCAGGCGCCAGGCCGAACGGCTCATCGCCCTGCTGAGCTGAGCCGCCTTGCCCATCTACATCCACGGCCGCGCACAGATCACCAGATCTGCCCGCTACGGTCGCCACGCTGAGCGACGGGGGCCCGCCAGATCGGCGACCATGGCATACGCGCGCAGGGCGCTAACAGGGGGAATTCTGCCAGATTTTGGAACGCCGACCGCGGTCATCGCGCGTGGCGTCTCATGCTCAGGCCAAGTGATCCTGGCACTCGCCCAGCTAACGAAAGAAGTCTTTGGGTAGGCCTCCCACTGCTTCCCAAGCAAGCTTTGGAAAGCTATCTTTGCATCTATGAATGACGCGGAGAAGTCGGTCAAGCGGCTCTCGGACCCGCGCGCGCTGCGGGCGCTCGCCCACCCGATCAGGCTGTCCCTGCTCGGGCTGCTGCGCACCGAAGGGCCGCTGACCGCCACGCGAGCGGGTGAGCTTCTCGGGGAGAGCTCCGCCAGCGCCTCGTTTCACCTGCGCCAGCTCGCCAAGTACGGACTGGCCGAGGAGGCGGGGGGCGGCCGGGGCCGGGAGCGGCCGTGGCGGGCGACGGCGATGTTCACCGACGTTCCGCGCGTGGCGGACAGCCCGGAGGTGGCTGCGGCCAGTGACCTGTTCCGGTCGGTGATCGCCGAGCGCTACTACGAGGACATGATGCGCTGGCTGGAGACCAGGTCCGGCGAGCCAGCGGAATGGCAGCAGGCGGATATCTTCGCCGACCGCATGCTCTACGTCAGCGCTGCGGAGCTCGCCGCGCTCGGTGCCGAGATAGAGGCCTTGATCAGCCGTTACGACGAGCGCCTGGCCCGGCCCGAGCTGCGCCCGCCGGGCGCGCAGCTCGTCACCTACCTGCACGCCGCCTTCTCGCGGGCCCTGCTCGGCGGCCGGGAGCGTGCCCCGGCTGCCGGGCGAGCCGGTGATGACGGGGGTGCCGGGAGATGACCGCCCGGCCCAGGAGGATCCCGGGGCTGCTGCAGGACCGGCCGTTCCGCCGCTACTGGGGCGCCCAGACGATCTCGATGTTCGGGGACCAGATCTCCTCGATCGCGCTCCCGCTGGTCGCGGTGCTCGCGCTGCACGCAGGCCCGGCCGCCATGGGCTACCTGAGCGCTCTGGTGTGGCTGCCCAGCCTGCTGTTCTCGCTGCACGCGGGGGCGTGGGCAGACCGGCACGGCCACCGCCGGGCCACCATGATCGCCGCAGACCTGGGCCGTGCCGCGCTGCTGGCCAGCATTCCCGTCTGCTACGCGCTCGGGGTGCTCACCCTCGGCCAGCTCTACGCGGTCGCCTTCGGTGCCGGGACCCTGAGCGTCCTGTTCACGGTGTCCGACGCCGTGCTGTTCGTCAGCCTGGTGCCCGCGGACCGCTACGTCGAGGGCAACTCGCTGGTGTACGGGAGCAGGGCCATGTCCTTCATCGGCGGCCCCAGCGTGGGCGGGCTGCTGGTTCAGCTGCTCACCGCCCCGTTCGCGGTGATCGCCGACGCGGTGTCCTTCCTCGGCTCGGCTTTGTTCCTCGGCCGGATCCGCCCGGCAGAGCCCCCGACCGAGAAGCCGGGCCGGGGCTCGCTGATGGCGGGAGCCCGGTTCATCATGGGCTCGGGAATCGTCCGGGCATCACTCGCCGCCGTCGCGACCATCAACTTCTTCAACTTCATGTTCTTCGCGCTGTTCGTCCTCTACGCGACCCGGTCGCTGCACGTCCGGCCGGGCCTGCTGGGCCTGATCCTGGGTGCGGGCGCGGTCGGCGGCCTGGTCGGCTCGCTGATCACCACCCGGCTCGCAGCACGGGTGGGCGTCGGCTGGGCCTACACCATCGGCTGCGTGCTGTTCCCTGTGCCGCTGCTGCTGGTGCCGCTGGCGGGCGGCCCGCACCTGCTCGTGGCGGGAATGCTGTTCGCGGCCGAGTTCGGCGCCGGGTTCGGTGTCATGATCCTGGACATCAGCATCGGCTCGATCTTCGCCGCGGTGATACCCGACCAGCTCAGGTCCCGGGTCTCCGGCGCCTTCCAGGCAGTGAACTACGGCACCAGGCCGGCGGGCGCGCTGATCGGCGGGACCCTCGGCGCCCTGATCGGGATGCGGCCGACGCTGTGGATCGCGACGGCTGGCGGCGTGACCGGGTTCCTGTGGCTGCTGCCGTCACCGCTGCCCAGGTTCCGGATGCCCGTGGCGGCGGCCCCCTAGAATACCTCCTATTAGAGGTAGCTTCTTGGGAGAGTGGCATTTGCTGATAGCGGAGGGAGCCGTCGTTGTCAAAGCAGCCCAGCCGCCGCGAGCTGCTCGCTGAGGTAAACGCGGAGGCACCCCGACAGGGCGCCGCGGCGGTCCGGCTGTCTATTGCGATCGCTCACCAGCTGGCCATGCCGCTGGCCGACGTTCAGTGCATGGGGCTGCTCGCCGCCGGGCCCTCAGCGCCCAGCGATCTCGCTGCCCAGCTTGGCCTGACTACCGGTGCCATGACCAAAGTGCTTGACCGCCTTGAGCACGCCGGGTACATCAACCGCTCTGCTGACCCTTCCGACCGGCGCCGTATTGTCATCACTGCCGACCCTGAGGGCCTGGCCGCGCTGGGTGCTCACTACGCCCCGATGGGCGAGAAGATGAGCCGCCACCTTGCCGGGTACACCAGCGACGAGCTGGCTACCATCTTGGCCTTCATGCGCGCGGGGCACCAGGCCGCCGATGAGGAGATCGCCCGCATCCGCAACGATGGCATCCGCCACGCCACGCGGCGCTCCCGTCGGCGAAGTGCCCCGCCGCAGTGAGGAGCGTGATTCGCGGTCTCCAGGTACCGCGGCGGGAAGCCCGGCAGGCGCTCGCCGTCGCTGGCTGGCAGAAGGGAGTCCCAAGAATGACGGACGGATCCGATGCGGTTGCCGACGTTGCCGCGACCTACTTCGACGCGTGGCAGCGTGGCGACTTCGCGCGCTTGCGCGCGATCCTGGCCGACGACGTGACCTTCGACGGGCCGCTGGGCCATGCGGGCAACGCGGAGGAATGCATCGCCGGGCTCAAGCGGATGTCGGAGATCGTCACCGACATCGTCATCCGCAAGACCTTTATCGACGGAGCTGACGTTCTGACCTGGTTCGACCTGCATACCGCCCAGGCCGGCCCGCTGCCGACAGCGAACTGGCGGCACGTAGCAGACGGCAAGATCACCTCCATCCGGGCGGTCTTCGATCCCCGGCCGCTGAGCCCGCCTTCCGGTCATTAGGAACTGACGGGGCGCAGGCCCCGGGGGCGGCCCCGCGCCAGGCCTGAGATCCTGGGCCGGTGCTGAGCGTGCGCAGGGCGGAGGCGCCTGATGCCGCCGCGCTCAGCGCCGTCGCGGCCGCGGCCTACCAGGACTACGTGCCCAGGATCGGCCACCCGCCCGCCCCGATGACCGCAGACTACGCCGCGGCCGTCCGAGCGGGCTTGACCTGGGCCGCGGTCGAGGACGGCGAGATCGTCGGGCTCCTGGTGCTCGTGCTGAAGCAGGATTACCTGCTGCTCGAGAACATCGCCGTGCTGCCGTCCGCACAGCGGCGCGGGGTCGGCGCCCGGCTGCTCGCCCTCGCCGAGGAGAAGGCTCGGGCGCTGGGCCGCGGCGAGATCCGCCTTTACACCAACGAGGCGATGACGGAGAACCTGGCCTTTTACCCGAGGCACGGCTACACGGAGACGCACCGGGCCGAGCAGGACGGGTTCCGGCGCGTTTTCTTCAGCAAGCGTCTCGGCCCGCGATGTCAATCCGATTAAGCCCTGGCTGTGGACGTGGCCATTACGCTAACCACGCCCCGGCTCGTTATGCACAGGACCCGGTTTAATGGGTCGCACCCGCCGCGCCGCGGGCTCCAGCCTGACGGCATGACAGACAACAAGCCTGCGGGTGAGAAGACCCCGCGCAGCAATGTTCAGCCCACCAGATCGATGCCCAAGATCAGAGTCGGCTCCGTGGCCGGATTCCTGGCGATCGTCCCGCACCTGCTGGGGTTCCGCCCGGACCGGAGCATGGTCGTTGTCGGCCTTGACTCCGCCCGGGGCCGGGTCGCCCTGGCCTTCCGGTATGACCTGCCGGATCCGCCGGACCCGGCCCGGTCGCGCGAGATCGCCGAGCACGCGGCCGGCGTGCTCGGCAACCGGCGGGTCGAGACAGCGATCGCCGCCGGATACGGCGCAGGAACCCTGGTGACACCGGTCGCCGAGCCGCTCCGCGCCGCCCTGCGCAGCGCCGGGATCACCGTGCGCGATCTGCTGCGGGTAGAGGACGGCCGTTACTGGTCCTACGTGTGCCAGGACCCGGGCTGCTGTCCGCCGGAGGGAGTTACGTTCGACGGGCCCGCGCACCCGGCCGCCGCGGCGCTCGCCGCCGCGGGAATGGCTGTGCTGCCCGACCGGGCGTCGCTGGCAGCCTCGCTGGCACCGGTGACCGGCGCGGCGGCCGAGTCGATGGGCCAGGCCACCGAGCGAGCGCTGCGCCGGGCCGGGGAGCTGGTCGCGTCGGCGCCGTCCGGTGAGGACGCCATGCGGCTGGTCGTTGACGCGGGCCGGGCCGCGGTCCGCGAGGCGATCCGCATCTACCGCGGCGGCGGCCAGATCACTGATGACGATCAGGTGGCCTGGCTGACCGTGACGCTCGCGGACCTCCGGGTGCGCGACGATGCCTGGGCCCGGATGGAGCCGAAGCACCGGGCGGCGCACCAGCGGCTGTGGACCGACGTGGTCCGCCGGGCGCGCGACCAGTACGTGCCGGCGCCAGCGTCCCTGCTGGCGTTCACCGCCTGGCAGTCGGGCGAGGGCGCCCTGGCGAACGTCGCCATCGAGCGCGCCCTGGCCGCCGACCCCGGCTATTCCATGGCCCACCTGCTCGGCCAGGCGGTCGACGCCGGCCTGCCGCCGTCGGCCGCCCGGCTGCCGATGACACCGGAGGAGGTGGAGGCGAGCTACGCGGTGACCGAGCGGGCCCGCCGGGCTGGCGCGCCGTCCTCCGCCGCGCCGTCCTCCGCCGCGCCGTCAGCGCGGCGCTCTGCGGGGCGGTCGGCAGGACGCTCGCCGGGGCCGTCGTCCGGGAGCCGGTCTGCGGGGCGGTCGTCAGCGCGGCGGTCGCCGGGGCGGTCCCCAGGAAGACGGTCAGCCGGGCGGTCACTGGCGGGGCGGCCGTCAGGGCGCCGGTCGCCGGTGCGGTCCTCAGGAAGACGGTCAGCCTGGCGGTCGTCAACGGGCCCGTCGTAGCCGCGGCGGTCACCGGCGAGGCCGGCCAGCAAACGGCCCTCGGGGTAGCACAGCGCCGCCGCCGGGAGATCAGCCATCCTGCCGCTGAGGATCACCCGCACGCTTCCCGGCCGGCGCGGTGCCCAGGGAGATGAAGCTCCTCTGCGCAGCGCCTGCGCGGCCACGGCCGCCGCCGAGCCGAACAGGGTCACGTTCGGCAGCGCCGCGGCGATCTCGCTGGCCGCGAGCTCATACTCGGTGCAGCCAAGCACAACCGCACCGCAGCCGGCTGGCGTGCGCGCGGCGGCGGCCGCCACGGCAGCGCGCGTCCCGGCCTCGTCTCCCGCGTCGACCGCATCGGCCAGGCCGGGGCAGGCAACGGCGGCGACCTGAGCCGAGCCCGCGAAGTCGGCAATGAGCTGGCGCTGATAGGCGCTGGCCGTGGTGGCCACGGTCGCCCAGATGGCCACCGCGTCGCTGTGCGCCGCAGCGGGCTTGATCGCGGGGACGGTACCGATGACCGGGATGCCGGGCTCGAACTCGGCCCGCAGCGCGCCGAGCGCGTGCACCGTACCGGTGTTGCAGGCGAACACGAGCACGTCGGGCCCGAAGGCGGCCGTCGCCCGGGCGGCCGCCAGCGACCGCTGCGCGATGTCATCGGGTGTGCGCGGCCCCCAGGGCATCCCGTCCGGGTCCATGGCCAGCACCAGATCGGCGTCCGGCCGCAGCCGGTGCAGCGCAGCAGCGGCTGCGAGCAGGCCAAGCCCGGAATTGATCAGCGCGATCCGCATGCAGCCCACTCTAGGAGGTCACGTACGCCGCCCTCGTAAACCGCGCCGCGTCACGGCACCAGGTCGTTGCAGGTCACGCGCTTTCCCAGTGACCCGCGCCGGGTCACGACCCCAGATAACTGTCGGCACCAAGCGGAAGGATGGCACCAGGATGACAGCGTCGGCTCCTGGAGGGCACCATGAGTGCTGTGAACATAGCCGAAGCCTGGCCGAAGCCTGGCGAGCCGTTCACCGTCGACGACCTCGAGCGGATGCCCGACGACGGCCGTCGTTACGAGCTGATTGACGGGATGCTCATCGTGAGCCCCGCGCCCAACATGCCGCACCAGCGTGTCGCGTTCCTTCTCGGCATGCAGCTGGAGGACGCATGCCCGGATGACCTCGTGGTGTTCGGTGCCGCCGTGAACGTGCGCTTCTCGCTCCGCAGCGCTCTGGAGCCCGACGTCGTCGTGGCCCGAGTCGCGGACGCCGAGGGAGCACGTGTGCGGCTCACCAGCACGCCGCTACTTGTCGCCGAGGTGCTGTCGCCTGATTCCGTACTGCGAGACCTCAACCTTAAGAAAGCCGCCTACGAGCGGTTCGGCATTCCCTCGTACTGGGTCGTCGATCCCGATCTGGACCAGCCGAGCCTGCGCGTCTTCGAGCTGCGCGACGCCTCCTACATAGAGGTGGCGCATACCACCGGCGGGGACCAGTTCAGCGCCCAGAAGCCGTTCCGTGTTGAGATCGTCCCCGACCGGCTGGTGGCCAAGCTCCGCCGCCGCTGAGCGCCGGGCCCGCGGCAGCCGTTTTCGTGCGGAAGCGCGACCGATAAACTCTCTTAACCGCTCGTCAAGCTCGGCATGGACCTTGCCCAGGATGTCCTGGAGCGTGCATCCTCGCCGTGAGGCCTGGGAACCGGCGACCTCAGGGGAGGACTGCGTGGCCGACGTCACTGGCACGAGAAGCCCCGGCACACCAGGAACGCGGCCCCCGGCCGCCAGAGTGCCTGAGGCCCACCGGGCGGCGGTGGCCCGGTTGCAGCGCGCCTATGCGGAGATTCCGCCCGGCAGCCGGGTCCGGCTGGCCAAGAGCACGTCAAACCTGTTCCGCTTTAACGGCAGCAGCCCGCCGGCCGGCCTGGACGTGTCGGCGTTCGGGCACGTGCTGCGGGTCGACCCGGCGGCCCGCACCGCGGTCGTCGGCGGCATGACGACCTACGAGGACCTCGCCGACGCCACCCTGCGGCACGGCCTGATGCCGCTGGTCGTGCCGCAACTGAAGACGATCACTCTCGGCGGCGCGGTGACCGGCCTGGGCATCGAGTCCACCTCACTGCGCAGCGGCCTGCCGCACGAGTCAGTGACCGAGCTTGAGATCCTCACCGGCGACGGCCGGGTGGTCACGGCCGCGGCCGGGAACGAGCATGACGCGCTCTACCGCGGCTTCCCCAACTCCTATGGCACGCTCGGCTACGCACTCTCGCTCACCATCGAGCTTGAGCCGGTCCTGCCGTTCGTGCACCTGCGGCATTTCCGTTTCGGCACCCCTGAAGCATGCACGGAGGCGGTCGCGCAGATCGCGCAGGACGGCAGCTACCGTGGGCACCGGGCGGACTTCGTGGACGGCACCGCGTTCAGCCTGGACGAGATCTACCTGACCGTCGGCGCCTACAGCGAGGTGGCGCCGTGGCTCAGCGACTACACCAGGGAGCGGATCTACTACCAGTCGATCCGGGGCCCGAAGGAGGATTTCCTCACCATCCGCGACTACCTGTGGCGGTGGGACACCGACTGGTTCTGGTGCTCTCGGGCGTTCGGCGTGCAGAATCCGGTGATCCGCCGCGCCTGGCCGCGCCGGTACCGGCGCTCGGATACCTACCGCAGGCTGGTCGCCTTCGACCGCAGGCACGGGCTGTCCGCGACGATGAACGCCCGGCGCGGCCGGCCGCCGCGCGAGGACGTTATCCAGGACGTGGAGATCCCGGTCGAGCGGGGCGCCGAGTTCCTGCGCTTCTTCGCCGGCCGGGTGGGCATGAGTCCCGTGTGGCTGTGCCCGCTGCGGCTGCGCGGTACCGACCCGGGGGGACACAGTGCCCCCCGGGGCAGTGCTTCCCCGGGGGACACCCCCGGACCCCCATGGCCCGGACCCCGACGGCCCGGAGCCCCCCGGAGTGAGCGGGCCTGGCCGCTGTACCCGCTGCAGCCGGGCCAGGTCTACGTGAACTTCGGCTTCTGGGGCACGGTGGCGCTGCCGCTTGGCGCCGCCGACGGCTACTACAACCGGCAGATCGAGGACGAGGTGACCAGGCTCGGCGGCCACAAAGGGCTGTACTCCACGTCGTTCTACTCCGAAGATGAGTTCTCAAAGCGCTACAACGGCCCGGAATATGCCAAGATCAAGCGTGATTATGACAGTCAGGGCCGGCTGGCCGGGCTGTACGAGAAGTGCGTTCGCGGGAAGTGACGAAGGAGACGGCTATGGCGCTGGCGGACGTATTCGAGAAGGTTGCCGGACCGGATGCCCCGGTGGAGTTCCACGCCTATGACGGGAGCAAGGCCGGCCCGGCCGATGCGCCGGTGAAGATCAAGGTCCTGTCGCGGGTGGCGGTGTCCTACCTGGCCCAGTCGCCAGGGGCGCTCGGGCTGGCCCGCGCGTACGTGTCCGGCCACCTGGACGTCGTGGGGGACATGTACTCCGCGCTGGCCCGGATGGCGCGGGCCCAGATGATGCACCTCGATTTTGGCGAACGGCTGCGGCTGCTCCGTCAGCTGGGCGGGCCGAAGGTCCTTATCCCGCGGATCCCCCCGCCCCGGCAGGAGATGCGCGTGGGCCGCAGCTGGCTGCTCGGGCGGCGGCACTCCAAGGCCAGGGACGCCCGCGCGATCTCGCATCACTACGACGTGTCCAACACCTTCTACGAGTGGGTGCTCGGCCCGTCCATGGCCTACACCTGCGCCTGTTACCCCACCGAGGACGCCACACTCGAGGAGGCGCAGGCCTACAAGCATGACCTGGTCGCCAGGAAGCTCGGGCTGCGCCAGGGGATGCGGCTGCTCGACGTCGGCTGCGGCTGGGGCGGCATGGTCATGCACGCGGCCCGCGAGTACGGCGCGCGCGCCCTCGGGGTCACCCTGTCCGAGCAGCAGGCGCTGTGGGCACAGGAGGCGATCAAGCGGGCGGGGCTGTCGGAGCTGGCCGAGGTCCGCCACCTGGATTACCGGGACGTGCCAGAGACCGGGTTCGACGCGGTCAGCTCCATCGGGCTGACCGAGCACATCGGCAAGGCACAGCTGCCGGCGTATTTCGCGTTCCTGCTCGGCAAGCTCAGGCCGGAGGGACGGCTGCTGAACCACTGCATCACCCGCACCGACAACAACGAGCCTGCGCGCCGGCCGGACGGGTTCATCTACCGGTACGTGTTCCCCGACGGGGAGCTCGAGGCGCCCGGTTACCTGGTCTCGCTGATGCACGACGCGGGCTTCGAGGTCCGGCATGAGGAGAACCTGCGCGAGCACTACGCGAAGACGCTGGCGGGCTGGTGCGCGAACCTGGACGAGCACTGGGCCGAGGCGGTCGCCGAGGTCGGCGAGGGCACCGCGCGGGTCTGGCGGCTGTACATGGCGGGATCGCGGCTCGGTTTCGAGCGCAACCAGATCCAGCTGCACCAGGTCCTCGGCGTGAAGCTGGGCGAGAACGGCGCCGCGGGCATGCCGCTGCGCCCCGACTGGGAGCCGGTGACCACCTCGGTCAGCTAAACGGGCCACCGCATCCCGAAGCAGCCGACCCAATGGTGTGAGAGTGCCGTAGCTGCTGAAAGAGCAGCAGTTAAGTGCCGTTCACCCTAATGGCTGGCGCGAGGATCAGCGCGCCGGTGAGCTAGCTTGGGCGGGGCGGTAGCTGTCGGCGACGGTGAAGGCCAGGTCTAGCGCCTGGCTGCGGTTGAGGCGGGGGTCACAGGCGGTCTCGTAGCGCTGGTGCAGGTCGGCGGGGGCGATCTCGTGGCTGCCGCCCACGCACTCGGTGACGTTGTCGCCGGTGAACTCGATATGAATGCCGCCGGGGTGGGTGCCGAGGGCCCGGTGCACCTCGAAGAAGCCCTGGACCTCGTCCAGCACGTCGTCGAACCGGCGGGTCTTGTGGCCGCTGGAGGCCTCGAAGGTGTTGCCGTGCATCGGGTCGCAGACCCAGGGGATCTCGATGCCCTCGGCGACGACCGCCTTGATCAGCGGCGGCAGCACGTCCCTGACCCGGCTGGCGCCCATCCGGGTGATCAAGGTGAGCCGCCCTGGCTCGCCGTCCGGGTTCAGCCGGCCGATGAGGGCGAGGACATCGGCAGGGGCCGCATCCGGGCCCAGCTTGACGCCAACCGGATTGCGGATGCTGCGGGCGAACTCGATGTGCGCCCCGCCGAGGCCGCGGGTCCGCTCGCCGACCCAGACGAAGTGCGCCGAGGTGTCATAGGGCAGGCCGGTTCGCGAGTCGGTTCTGGTCAGAGCCTGCTCATAGTCAAGCAGCAGGGCTTCATGGCTGGAGTAGAACTCGACCACGTGCAGCTCTTCCGGGTCAGCCCCGCAGGCCCGCATGAAGGCCAGCGCACGGTCGATCTCGCCGGCGAGCCGCTCGTACCGCTGGCCGGACGGGCTCTCGCTGACGAAGTCCTGGTTCCAGGCATGCACCTGGTGCAGGTCCGCGTAGCCACCGGTGGCGAAGGCCCGGCACAGATTCAGCGTCACCGCCGAGCAGTGATAGGCGCGCAGCAGCCGGCCAGGGTCGGGTGTGCGCGCCTGCGCGGTGAACTCGAACCCGTTGACTGCGTCGCCGCGGTAGGCGGGAAGCTCCCGGCCGTCGCGCGTCTCTGCGGGTCGCGAGCGCGGCTTCGCGAACTGGCCGGCCATCCGCCCGATCTTGACGATCGGCACGCTCGCGCCGTAGGTGAGCACCACGGCCATCTGCAGCAGCGTCTGCAGCTTGGCCCGGACGGCGTCGGCCGTCGCGCCCGCGAACGTCTCCGCGCAGTCGCCGCCCTGGAGCACGAACGCCTCGCCGCGGGCCACGGCGGCCAGGCGCTGCCGCAGCATGTCGCACTCGCCGGCGAAGACCAGCGGGGGCAGCCCGGCCAGCTCCCCGGTCACGGCCTGCAGGCGGGCAGGGTCAGGCCAGCCCGGCTGCTGCGCCGCGGGCAGGCCGCGCCAGCTGCCGAGGCCGGCCATTGAGACGGCGGTCGCGGTCACGGCCGCGCGGGGCCGGGAGGGAATGGGGGTGGTGGTGGGGGAAGACTGTCACCGGTCACGCTCACACGGTACTCGGCACTTCCTCCGCCACCGAGACGATCCACGCGGCGCTGGCCGAGGTCGCCGCCAGAAAGCGACGCGAGCGGCTCTTCGAGCGCCTGCGAACTCAGCAAGGCATCGACCCCACAGGCCAGCCCGTCGAGTGGGTCGTTCCGCAGGGCAGCGTTCCCTGACGCGCAACCTCACGAAGGCGCGGGGGAGAATGGCGGCATGGAGCCAGCGAGCGCGCGCCGGGACATCGTCCTGCTCGGATCCACGGGATCCATCGGAACCCAGGCGGCCGACATCATCCGCCGCAATCCGGGACGATTCCGGGTGGTCGGGCTCGCGGCAGGCGGCGGCAATCCGGCCCTGCTGGCCAGCCAGGCCCTGGAGTTCGGCGCCGAGGTGGTCGCGGTCGCCAGCGAGTCGGGAATCGGGGATCTGCGCCAGGCCCTGCAGGCCGAGGCCGCGCGGGCGAAGCCCGGCGGCGCGAGCACTCCGGCGGCGTTGGCCGCCGAGGGCGGGGCTGCTGCAGGCGCCCCGGCGATCGGAGGCCGGGCCAGGCAGCTGCCGAAGATCCTGGCCGGGGCGGACGCGGTGGCCGAGGTGGCGGCGTGGCCCTGTGACGTCGTCCTGAACGGGGTCACCGGGGCGGTCGGGCTGGCGGCCACGCTCGCCGCCATCGACGCCGGCCGGGTGCTGGCCCTGGCCAACAAGGAATCGCTGATCATGGGCGGGCAGCTGGTCGCCGGGCGGGCGGCACCGGGCCAGATCGTCCCGGTCGACTCCGAGCATTCGGCGCTGGCCCAGTGCCTGCGCGGCGGCCGCGCCGAGGAGGTGCGGCGGCTGGTGGTCACCGCCAGCGGCGGGCCGTTCCTGCACCGCAGCCGGGACGAGCTCGCCGAGGTCACGCCGGAGCAGGCGCTCGCGCACCCGACCTGGAACATGGGCCCGGTGATCACGGTGAACTCCGCCACGCTGGTGAACAAGGGCCTGGAGCTGATCGAGGCGCATCTGCTGTTCGGGATCGGGTTTGAGGCCATCGAGGTGGTCGTGCATCGTCAGTCGGTGATTCACTCCATGGTCGAGTTCACCGACGGCTCGACGATCGCCCAGGCCAGCCCGCCGGACATGCGAATCCCGATTGCGCTGGCCCTGGCCTGGCCGGACCGGGTTCCTGGCGCGGCCGGCGCGGTGGACTGGACCGCGGCGCACACCTGGACGTTCGAGCCGCTGGACGAGGCCGCGTTCCCCGCGGTAACGCTCGCCCGCGAGGCGGGCATCGCCGGCGGCACGGCCCCGGCCGTCTACAACGCCGCCAACGAGGTCTGCGTGGAGGCGTTCCTGGGGGGCCGGCTCCGCTTCGCCGGGATCATCGATACTGTGGCCCAGGTAATCTCTGAGCATAACGGCCGGGACCTTGACGCCGTCGCAACGCTCGACGACGTGCTGGCCGCGGACACCTGGGCGCGGGAGCGGGCAGGCCAGCTGACTGGCACCATGGACCGGGGCGGGCAAGGCGGGGAGGGAGAGACGGCGAGATGAGCTTCCTGCTCGGCGTGGTCATCTTCGTGGTTGCCGTGCTCATCTCGGTGATCCTGCATGAGGCTGGGCACTTCCTGACGGCCAAGAAGTTCGGCATGAAGGCCACGCAGTTCTTCGTCGGGTTCGGGCAGACCTTGTGGTCGACCAAACGGGGCGAGACCGAGTACGGGGTCAAGGCCCTGCCCTTCGGCGCCTTCGTGCGGATCACCGGGATGACCACGTTCGATGAGGTCGACCCGGCCGACGAGCCCCGCGCGATGCGGAACAAACCGCGCTGGCAGCGGGCGATCGTCATGGTGGCAGGCTCGTTCATGCACTTCGCGCTCGCGTTCGTGCTGCTGATCATCCTCGCGCTCGGGATCGGGATCGCGAACGCCAGCACCACGACGATCGGCTCCGTGAGCAGCTGCGTGCCGGCCAGCGTGAAGGCCCTGAATCAGGGTTCGTGCAAGAACAGCCTGGGCGCGGCCCCCGCCAAGAACGCCGGGATCAGGGCCAATGACAAGATCATCGCGATCGGCGGCAAGGCGGTGCACACCTGGGCGCAGCTGGGCACGGCTATCCGCGCCCAGCCGGCCGGCCAGCCGGTCTCCGTGACCGTGCTGCGCGACGGCAAGCGGCTGACCCTGACCGTAGTACCCGCCAACGTCCCCGGCCGGCACGGCTCCTACCTCGGCATTGACGAGGCCCTGGTCTTCCAGCGCACCAGCCCGCTCCGCGCGGTGACGTTCGCCGGCTCGGCCTTCGGCCAGGTCCTGACCGGTTCGGCGCAGGCGGTCGCGAAGCTGCCCGCGGCCCTGCCCGACCTGTTCGCCAAGGACCGGTCGAAGACCCCGGCGGGCAACGTGAGCAGCGTCGTCGGTGTCGCGAATATCGCGGGGCAGGCGGTTCAATCCGGCGGCGGATGGCGGATCACGGTCTCGGACCTGCTGCTGATCATCATCTCGCTGAACATCTTCATCGGCGCGTTCAACCTGCTGCCGCTGCTGCCGCTGGACGGCGGCCACCTCGCGGTCATCATCTTCGAGCAGATCAGGGCCTGGTTCGCGCGGCTGCGCGGCAAGCCCGACCCGGGCCTGGCCGACCTGCAGCGGCTGGTCCCGGTCAGCGTCGGCGTGTTCGCGCTGCTGATCGGGCTCGGCGTGCTGCTGATGGCGGCCGACATTTTCAACCCGGTTCACCTTGTCCAATGATGCGATTTGTCCAGTGAGGCGATTGCGCTATGACTGTTGATCTCGGCCTGCCCGAGGTGCCGCCCGAGCCGCTGGCACCGCGCAGGAAATCCCGCCAGATCGTGGTGGGCCAGGGAAAGCATGCGGTGCCAGTCGGCGGCGGCGCGCCCGTCTCGGTGCAGTCGATGACCACGACGGTGACCGCCGACGTGAACAGCACGCTGCAGCAGATCGCGGAGCTCACCGCCGCGGGCTGCCAGATCGTCCGGGTCGCGGTCCCGTCCCAGGACGACGCCGACGCGCTGGCGGAGATCGCCCGCAAGTCGCAGATCCCGGTCATCGCCGACATCCACTTCCAGCCGAAGTACGTGTTCGCCGCGATCGACGCGGGCTGCGCGGCGGTCCGGGTGAACCCGGGCAACATCAAGACGTTCGACGACAAGGTCGGCGAGATCGCCAAGGCCGCGTCGGCGGCGGGCGTGCCGATCAGGATCGGCGTCAATGCCGGCTCGCTGGACAAGCGGCTGATGGCCAAGTACGGCAAGGCCACGCCCGAGGCGCTGGCCGAGTCCGCGCTGTGGGAATGCTCGCTGTTCGAGGAGCACGGCTTCACCGACATCAAAATCTCGGTCAAGCATCACGACCCGGTCGTGATGATCAACGCCTACCGGCAGCTGGCGCAGCAGTGCGACTATCCGCTGCATCTGGGTGTCACCGAGGCGGGACCGGCCTTTCAGGGCACCGTGAAATCGGCCGTTGCGTTCGGGGCCCTGCTGGCCGAGGGGATCGGCGACACGATCCGGGTCTCGCTGTCCGCGCCACCGGTGGAAGAGGTCAAGGTCGGCATCGCGATCCTGGAGTCGCTCGGCCTGCGGCAGCGGGGCCTGGAGATCGTGTCCTGCCCGTCCTGCGGCCGGGCCCAGGTGGATGTCTACACCCTGGCCGACCGGGTGACCGCGGCCCTCGACGGGCTGGACGTGCCACTGCGGGTCGCGGTCATGGGCTGCGTGGTCAACGGGCCGGGCGAGGCCCGCGAGGCAGACCTGGGCGTGGCATCGGGCAACGGCAAGGGCCAGATCTTCGTGCACGGCGAGGTCGTCAAGACCGTGCCCGAGTCCCAGATCGTGGAGACCCTGATCGAGGAGGCGATGAAGCTCGCGGCGACCATGGAGCCCGCTGAGAGCTGATCCAGGACCGCCCGGGCAGCCGGCCGCATCGGGCAGGATGGGCGTCATGAAACACGTCCTGCCCGCCGTGGCCGCGGTCGCCGTCGCGCTCGCCGGGGGAATAGCGGGGTGCACATCCGGATCACCGCAGGCCTCGGCGACGTCACCGGCGAGTCCGTCCGGGCCGGCGTCGGCCGGGTCGTCGCTGAGCTGGCATTCCTGCACCGCGCAGGGGGCCCCGCTGCACTGCGCGGGCCTTAAGGTCCCGCTCGACTACCGCCACCCGGGAGGCAGGAAGATCACGCTGGCGCTGTCCGAGGTGCCGGCCACGGCCCCGGCGAGCAAGCGCCAGGGCGTGCTGCTGGTCAACCCCGGCGGCCCGGGCGGCTCCGGGCTCAGCCTGGCGGCGTTCGTGGCCGACGGCCTGGACCCCAGCGTCGCGGCCGAGTACGACATCATCGGCTTCGACACCAGGGGAGTCGGGTCATCGGTGCCGGCCCTGCACTGCGACCCGTCGTTCTTCTCCCAGGCCCGGCCCAACTACATCCCGGCCACCGCAGCAGACGAGCTCGTGCTCAAAAGCCGCGCGAAGGCGTACGCCGCGGGCTGCGAGAAGAAGTACGGCTGGCTGCTGCCCTTCATGACCACCGCGGACATGGCCAGGGACATGGACTCGATCCGGTCGGCCCTGGGGCAGCAGAAGATCAGCTACTTCGGGTACTCCTACGGGACCTACATCGGGCAGGTGTACGCCACGCTGTTCCCGCACCGGCTGCACCACATGGTGCTGGACAGCACCGTCGGCCCCAACGGCGTGTGGTGGACCGACAACCTCGACCAGGACTACGCGTTCCAGGGCCGGATACAGGCGTTCTACGCCTGGGTGGCCAAGTACCACGGCGTCTACCACCTCGGCAACACCGCGGCGCAGGTGAAGCGGAACTGGTACGCCGCGCGCGCGGACCTGGGGGCGCATCCCGTCCCCGGCCCGGCCGGCCGCCCCCTGATCGGCCCGGACGAGTGGGATGACACGTTCCTGATCGGCGGCTACGACAACGGGTACTGGCCCGGCCTCGCCACCGCGTTCGCTGCCTACCTGCGCGGTCACTCGACCAGCCAGCTGGTCGCCCAGTACCAGCAGGAGGGCGTCCAGAACGAGAACGAGTTCGCCGTCTACAACGCGGTGGAGTGCAGTGACGTGAACTGGCCCCGCAGCTGGGCCACGTGGGACTCCGCCACCAGGAAGGTCTACAAGACCGCGCCGTTCGAGGCCTGGGACAACACGTGGTTCAACGCAGCCTGCGCGTTCTGGCCGGTGAAGGGGCCGGCTAAGCCGATGCAGATCAACGGCGCCGGCCTGCCGGGGATCCTGATGCTGCAGGGCAACCTGGACGCCGCGACCCCCTACGCAGGCGCGCAGGCAGCGCACCGGCTGCTGCCCAGCGCCCGGATGGTCGTGGTCGAGGGCGGCGGGAACCACGGCCAGTCGCTGGCCCGCCCGCCCAATGCCTGCGTGAACGGCTACCTGAACCGGTACCTGGCCACCGGTGCGCTGCCGCAGCACCCCGGCCCGGTCAACGCGACCTGCCCGACACTGCCCGATCCCACGCCCGCTGGCTGACGCGGGGGTCCTGGGGGTCGCCCCCCGAGGCCAACACTGCCGATACGCTGGGAGCGTGCTACGCACCAGGGCATGGCGGTCGTCGTCGCTGCGCCTGCTGAATGATCGCGATCTGGACGAGGTGCTCTGCATCTGCGACCGCGACGCGATCACGAATGTCTTCGTCAGCTCGCGGGTCCACGCGGCCGGCGTGGACCCGGGCCGGCTCGGCGCCCAGATGTGGGGATACCTCGAGTCCGGCCGGATGGCGTCGCTGTGCTACTCGGGCGCCAACCTGGTGCCGGTGGCCGCGACCTCGGGCGCGGTCGCGGCGTTCGCGGAACGCGCCCGGCTGCAGGGGCGCCGCTGCTCGTCGATCGTCGGGCCCGCGGATGCCGTTCAGGAACTTTGGGGGCTGCTCGCGCCGTACTGGGGCCGGCCCCGTGAGGTCAGGCCGGTGCAGCCGGTCATGGCGATCTCCGCTGACCCGCTGGTGACCCCCGATCCGCTGGTGCGCAAGGTCCGGCTGGACGAGCTGGACACGCTGCTGCCCGCGTCCGTCGCCATGTTCACGGAGGAGGTCGGGGTCTCCCCGGTGGGGCCGGACGGGGGAGCAGCGTACCGGGCCCGAGTGGCGGAGCTGATCCGGGCCGGCCGCTCGTTCGCCAGGATCGAGGGCGGCCGGGTGGTCTTCAAGGCCGAGATCGGCGCGGTGACCCCGCTGGCCTGCCAGGTCCAGGGCGTTTGGGTTCCGCCGGAGCTGCGCGGGCGCGGGCACGCGGCGCACGGGATGGCGGCCGTGGCCGCCGAGGCGATGCGGTCCGTCGCGCCCGTGGTGTCCCTGTACGTCAACGATTTCAATGTCCCGGCGCGGGCGGCCTACCGGCGGGTGGGATTCACCGAGGCAGGCACTTTCATGTCCGTGCTGTTCTGACCGGCAGTGGGCCGTAGCAGCGGGTTTCCGCAGATCCCAGACACCTGTCGGGCCCGCCGCAGGTGCGGCGGGCCCGCCCCCCCTGTCACCGGCTTGCCACCTTGGATCCGGGGCATTCCCCCGTAAGGTAGCCGTTAGATGTCGCAGTTAGTGCGCAGCGCCGAGGATCGAAATGCCCGGGAACCAGAACCGAGAGCTCTTGACCGGGGCCGCATCGGCCGCGGGCCGCCGCGCCGCAGCCAGTTACCTGCTGGAACTGCTGGTGCGCCCGGGCGGATACCGG
>WNGR01002426.1_pt1 | contig 24153 bp, 24 predicted proteins | sample 5407581 | NCBI WGS metagenome assembly WNGR01 (sample SAMN13153383, study PRJNA577476) | soil metagenome | isolation source: 80 cm soil or saprolite under Garry oak tree replicate 2 | place: USA:California | collected 2016-06-15
TCACAAGCCGCTCTATCACGAGATCGTGCACCGCGCGCACAAGGCCGGGCTGGCCGGCGCGACCGTGCTGCGCGGCGTCGAGGGTTACGGCGCCGGGTCGGCCATCCACACCACCCGGCTGCTCTCGCTGGCCGAGGACCTCGCCGCCGTGATCATCATCGTTGATGCCGCGGACCTGGTGCGGGCGTTTCTGCCGCAGCTCGACGAACTCGTCGACGAGGGCATGGTCATCCTGGACGAGGTCGAGGTGATCCGCTACGTCGGCCGGTCGCACGGTGGCTAGGGCGCCCGCGGCGCCGGGGCCGAGTTCAGTGCTTCGACGACGTCCTGGATGTTTCGGTAGGGCGTGTTACGCAGCGGCAGCCGACGCAGCAGTTCGCAGGTGGCCGCGTCGACGCCGTACATGTCCGCCGTGGTGATGATCTCCCATCTCTCGGCGGGGAACCGCAGTTCGGCGAGGACCGTGCGGAGCGACTGGGCAGAAGGTTCGATCATGGTTGCCCCCGTGGGCTGGGCGAGATCCGAGCTGGTTGGAGTGTGATGCGTATCACTTCAACGGTCAAACGCTTCTCAGAATTCCCCAAGGGCGACTCGAGAGACTGATACCAGCCGAATCCAGCGAGTGAACGGAGAACGCACCGGTGACTGTGCGGCCCTGGGACACGATCGAGAAGCCGAGCCGCGCGGCCCTACTGCGGGTTCCCGAGATCACGGCCTCCTTCTGGATCATCAAGGCGCTGTCGACCGCCCTCGGCGAGTCGACATCGGACTATCTGGTCCACGCGCTGAGCCCCGTTGTCGCCGTTGGCCTCGGTTTCGTCGGTTTCGTCGTGTCGCTGATCGTGCAGTTCTCGATGCGCCGCTACGTCGCGTGGGCGTACTGGTTCGCCGTGGCGATGGTCGGCGTCTTCGGCACGATGGCCGCCGACGTGCTGCATGTCGGGTTCGGCGTGCCCTACATCGCGTCCACGGTGCTCTACGCGATCGTGCTGGCCGCCGTGTTCGTGACCTGGCGGCGCACCGAGGGCACGCTGTCCATCCACAGCATCGACACGGTGCGCCGCGAAGCCTTCTACTGGGCCGCCGTCGTGGCCACGTTCGCGCTCGGCACGGCCGCAGGCGACATGACGGCGGTGACACTGCACCTCGGCTACACGCTGTCGATCGTGCTGTTCGCCGTCGCGATCCTCGTGCCGTGCGCGGGCTACCGCTGGTTGCGCTGGAACTCGATCCTCGCGTTCTGGTTCGCCTACGTCCTCACGCGGCCGCTCGGCGCGTCGGTGGCCGACTGGCTGGGCAAACCGACCGACCTGGGCGGGCTCGGCGTCGGTGGCGGCCCGGTCAGCCTGGTGCTGGCGTTGCTCATCGCCGGCTTCGTCACCTACCTGTCCGTCACGCGCCGGGACGTGCAGCGGCGCCACCCGGCGTGACCGGCGAGAATGGCGACGTGAACGAGGGGCAGCCGAGGCTGCTGCTGGTGGAGGACGACCCTCAGCTGGTCGAGCTGCTGACACGCCTGCTCACCGGCGAGGACTACGACGTCGACGTCGCCATGGACGGCCAGCGCGGCCTGCACCTCGGCCTCACCCGCCGTTACGACGTGATCGTGCTGGACCGGGGCCTGCCCGCGATCGACGGCCTCGACCTGCTCAGCAGGCTGCGCACCTCCGGCATGATCACGCCGACGCTGGTGCTCTCGGCGCTGGGCCTGCCGTCCGACCGGGTCGCCGGCCTCGATGCCGGCGCCGAGGACTACCTGGCCAAACCGTTCGACGTCGACGAGCTGCTCGCGCGGCTGCGGGCGTTGCGCCGCCGCCACCTGGACACCGCGCGCCGGCTGCCGCTGACCGGCGGCTCGCTGGACCTGGACACCCGGCAGGTCGCCGTGGACGGCCACGAGCCGGTGCGGCTGTCGGCCAGGGAGTGCACCCTGCTGGCCACGCTGGCCGCCCGCCCCGCCCGGGTGTTCTCCCGTGACGACCTGCGGATGCTGGTGTTCGACGACGCCGGGATCGAGGTCGTCGAGACCTACGTGCACTACCTGCGGCGCAAGCTGGGCCGCGGCGTCATCGACACCGTGCGCGGCCGGGGTTACCAACTCGGCTCACTGCGATGACAGCCCGCTCGGCCGACGAGCAGGTACTGCGCCGGACCGCACTGCGGGTCGGACTGCAGACCGCGGCGGCCGTCGCGGTCACCGTCGTCGGCCTGGCCGCGGTCGCGGTTTTCGTGATCCTCCAGGGCCAACACCACGCCGACGACGACCTCGTCTCCACCGCGATCACCCGCACCGACGTGACCGACCCACCGGCCGGCACCTGGGTGGTCATCCAGGACGGCGACGTGCGGGAGGCCACGCCGGGCCTACCCCCCGGCCTCCCGGACACCGGCGAGATCCGCCTTGTCGAGGCCAACGGTATCGCCCGATCCATCGACACCACGATCCACCAGCGGGACTACCGGGTGGACACCGAGCGGCTCGCCGACGGCCGCGTGATCCAGGCGATGCTCGACCTGGAATCCGACCAGGCGGAGCGTTCCCGCATGTTGGTGGCGTTCCTGGCCAGCGGCATCGCCGGACTGGTGGTCGCCGCCGCGGTCGGCGCATGGCTGGCGCGGCGCGCGGTCGCCCCGATGGCCAGGGCGCTCGCCCTGCAACGCCGTTTCGTCGCCGACGCGGGACACGAACTGCGCACGCCGCTCACCTTGCTGAGCACCAGGGCACAACTGATCCGCCGCTCCGTCGGCGACGGCATGGACCCGGACACACTACGGTCCGATGTGGACGGACTGGTCCGGGACGCCCACCAACTCACCGACATCCTGGACGACCTGTTGCTGGCCGCCGACCCCCGCCGAATCTCGGACAGCGAACTCGTCGAACTCCCGCCGCTGGTCACCCAGGCCGTCGACTCGGCCCGCCCACTGGCCGACGAGCACGGCATCGTCCTGTCCTGCACCACAACGGACGAACCGCCCCCGGTCGCCGGCGCGTCGGCCAGCCTGCGCCGCGCCGTGATCGCCTTGCTGGACAACGCCATCCGCCACGCCACCAGCCACGTGCGGCTCACCATCGGCACCTCCGGCACCAACGCCATCATCGACGTGGCCGACGACGGCCCCGGCCTCGCACCGGACGCGGTACCAACGGTATTCGCCCGTTTCGCCACGTCACCCGTTGACGGCCGCCCCGGCACCCGCCGCCGCTACGGCCTCGGCCTCGCCCTGGTCAGCGAAATAGCCGCCCGCCACGGCGGCTCGGTCTCCGTCGTCGACACCGACGGCCCGGGCGCCACATTCCGCCTCCGCCTACCCGGCCGACAGCGTACGGTGCGTGACTAGAGATCACCGTCGACACGGAAGGCCCTATGTCGTCGCCACCACCGGGATTCGACGATTCGGCCGCACTGCGGTTTGTTGTCCTCAACGACACGCCGACCGGCGAGGCCGACACTGACGACCTGCTGGAGGCCACCCAGGTCGCCCGCAGCCTGACCGACCTGATCATCGCCTCGCGCGCTGCGGCGCCGTTCACCTTGGCCATCGACGCGCCGTGGGGAATGGGCAAGAGCAGCCTCATGCGCCACCTCGAAACCACGCTGGCCGCCGAGCCCGCGGTGTCCACGGTGTGGTTCAACGCGTGGACGTCCGGCCAGGCGAGCGCGCTGGAAGGCCTGATCAAGTCCGTGCTGCTGCGCTTCGATCGCAACATCATCCGGCGTGCCGTGCGGTCCATGTCGCGTCGCGCGCACCTGCTCGGTGTGTTGCGCGCGTCCGCGCTGATGGTCGGCAGTTTCTTCGGCCTCGGCCGGGTCGTGGACGAGATGTGGCGGACGCTGACCTTGGATGCCCAGTCCCGCAACCAGATCAAGGGCGTGTTGCGGGACGCGTTCAGCGAGTGGATCAAGAACGGCGGCACGCCGGACAACCGGCGCCTGCTCACGGTGTTCATCGATGACCTCGACCGCTGCGGCAGCGCCCGTGTCATCGAGATCTGCGAGGCGATCAAACTCTACCTGGACGTGCCCGGCATCGTGTTCGTGCTCGCCTGCGACCAGACTGCGTTGTGGCGGGCCGTGCGGGACACGGTCGGCATCGATGACGCACCCGGCGCGGTCGAGTATCTGGAGAAGATCATCCAGATCAACTATCGCATCCCGACACCGAGCACGTCCCTGGCCACCCGGCTGGTCAACGGCTATCTGGACCGGTCGCGCACGGAAAAGCTCTTCGACGAGTCGATGAAGAACCTGATCATCGAGCGGTCCGGCCGCAATCCACGCCGGATCAAGCGACTGATCAACAGCTTCGTGCTGGAGTACCACCTGAACCGGTCCTGGGACGACATCGGCGTCGAGAACCTGGTCAAAGTCGTGATGCTGCAACACTTCTATCCCGGCTTCTACCGAATCCTCACCAACCCGCGCGTCGAGGACCCGATCGACGAGTTCAAGCGTTACCATGAATTCCGCAGCGCGGTGAAGCAGGGTGCGCTGCCGGACACGGAGTGGCGGATCCTGTTCGTGGACAAGGACATCAGACCGCCCGACGGCGACATGACGGCGGAGGCGCTGGCCCACTTCCTCCCCGAGTTGGAACGTGAACTGCCCGTCGAGTTCCCGATGCTCGCCGTGGACCGCGATTTTGTCGCCCTGGTGCGGAGTTTCGACGGCGTCAACGCCGAGCAACTGCGCGGCTTGTTGCGGCGCCCGCTGACACCCAGCCTGGCCGTGGACTACGGCCGCGTAGAGGTCGTAGAGGTCGAGGACGTCGTGTTCATGAAGGGATGGCCGCAGACCCCGCGCAAGCCATTGCTGACAACGAGCATGGATTCCCCACTGGGCTTGAATATCCTGTGGATCGATGACCTGCCGGAGACCAATCGCCGGATGATCGACTTCTTGCACCGGAGTGGTGCCAACGTGTTACTCGCCGCCGATCGGACGTCGGCACTGGAGGTGCTGTCGCGTACGCGAACCGACGTTATCCTGTCCGACTTCACCCGAGGCGGCGATGTGAACGCAGGCATCGACGACTTGGCCTACCTGCGCAGGAAAGGCCTCTACGGCGGGCCGGTGATCTTCTGTTCCGGCCAGGGCTCACCGACCCGGCAGCGGCGCGCCGAGGAACTCAGCGCGCTCGGACCGACCAACGACGAGAACCAGATCGTCGACTGGATCAAGCAGATCGCCGGCCGGCATCCGTGATCAAGTCGAGCATGTCGGCCACCGGCAGGCCGGGGGAGCGGTGGCCATCGCGGCCGATCATGGTGTCCGCCCCCACGAGAGCGTTGAGCACGGCTTCCTCAACGGCCTGCACGACGGCCGCGAAGAAATCGTCCAGCCGACCCCACGGCAGGAAGCGCAACTGCTCGTAACCGGGCGGCCCATAAGGCGCGCCGATCGTGAGCGCACCCGGATTGGCCGTGGAGAACGCCAGGAAGATGTCCCCCGAGAAGTGCGACCCCGTCGTGCCGGTCCGGGCCAGGCCCAGCGGAACGCGGCGGGCCAGGGCCGTGCACTGGCCGGGCAGCAGCGGCGCGTCGGTGGCGATCACCGCGATCACCGAGCCGGCGCCCGGCGGCACCCGCCAGTCGGTGTCACGCATGGGATTGTCGGCGGTCAGGGCCGCGCCCACCGGCACCCCGCACACGGTGAGTTCCGCGCGGGAGCCGAAGTTGGCCTGCACGAACGCGCCGACCGTGTACGTGTCCTGGCCGTAGTCCACGAGCCGCGACGACGTGCCGCTGCCGCCCTTGAACTGGTAGCAGTTCATCCCGGTCCCACCACCGACCGAGCCCTCGGCCACCGGACCGGGGCGGGCCGCGTCGATCGCCGCGACCGCGTGTGACGGCTGGACGGTGGGTGCGTTGATGTCGTTGAGGTAGCCGTCCCAGGTCTCGGCGACCACCGGCAGCAGCCATTCCCGTGCTACCGAAGGCTTTTCCCGGTTGACCCAGTCGACAACGCCCCGGTGTGCCGGCCCGATCGCGTGCGTGTTCGTGATCAACACCGGTAGCCGCAGTGCGCCGCTCTCGGTGAGCCACGTCGTGCCGGTCATCTCGCCGTTGCCGTTGAGCGAGAACCAGCCGGCCGCGCACGAGACTTCGACGGCAGGGCGCGGCAGGATCGCGGTGACGCCGGTGCGGACCGCGTCGCCCTCGATCAGTGTGGTGTAGCCGACCGCGACGCCCGGCACGTCGGTGATGGCGTTGTGCTGGCCGGTGCGGCCGGGCAGCGGCAGGCCCAGTTCACGTGCGCGCATCGGATCCCTCCAGGTCACAGCGGGTGGCGTCGGCCGCGTAGGCCAACAGCAGGCGCTCGGCCACTCCGACGGTGAACGTCGGCACGGCATGCGTGAGGTGCAGCCCGAGCCCGTCCTCCAGGGCGACGAGGTTGCGCGCGATCGTGGTCGGATCACGGGTCAGGTCGAACACGCCGGTTGCGGCACCCGAGGCCAGCACGGCCGTGTAGAGCGCGACCTGCCGCTCGTAGAGCTGGATGTGCTGGGCCGCGTACGAGGCATCGGTGCGGGCGTAGACACCCAGCTCGTACAGCAGAAAACACAGCTCGTCGGTAGGACTGGCCGGCAGCCCCGCCCGGATCATCCCGACCAGCCTGCGCCTCGGATCGGGCTCGGCGACCGCGTCGGCCTCCCGTTCGGTGCAGAACCGGTCGACGGCCTCGCGCTGCACCTCGTACAGCAACTCGTTCAACGTCGGGAAGTAGTAGAGAACCGAGCCCGTGGACATGGCGGCCTGCTGGGCGATGTCGCGCAGGCGCAGGCCGATGATGCCGCGCTCGAGGATCGCCTGGCGGGCCGCGGCGACAAGTTCCAGGCGGCGCTCGTGTGCCCGGCTCGGTCGTGCCATGACCTTGATTCTTCATACAGCTGCCGAAGAACACAAGTTACCAAACTGTGTGTTGACAGCGTAACGTGCCGAGTTCTCTGATACTTCATCAGAGAACTTCTCCCCCAAGGAGATGCCATGACACCGTCCACCCAGTCAGCGGCACCCCAACGACCAAGGCTGCGGCGGGGGCTGCGGGTCCTGGCCACCCTGCTCATCACGCTGTCCGCGATCACCCCGGCGTCCTCGGTGTTCATCATCGCGCCGGGCGTGCTCGGCCAGGCCGGCAGCGGCGCGTTCTGGAGCTTCGTGATCGCGGGCGTCGTCGGCGTCTTCATGGCCTTCGTCTACGCCGAGCTCGCGTCGGCCTATCCCTTGTCCGGCGGCGAGTACGCGATCGTGGGCCGCACGCTCGGTCGGCTGCCCGGCTTCGTCACGCTCGGCCTGCTGCTGATCACCCAGTTGCTGATCATCGCGGTGATCGCGCTGGGCGTCGGCACGTACCTCTCGGTGATCTTCCCGAACCTCGACGCGCCGACGGTGGCCGCCGTGACCACGGTGCTCGCCACCGTCCTCGCCGTGTTCGACATCAAGGTCAACGCCTGGGTCACCGGCGTCTTCCTGGCCATCGAGATGGTCGCGCTGATCGTGGTGAGCGCGCTGGGCCTGTTCCATCCCGCGCGCTCGCTCGGCGACCTGCTGGTCCACCCGGTACTGGCGGGCGCGGGCGGCACGCTCGCGCCCGCGGCGATCGGCGTCATCGGGGCCGCGACGGCCGTGGCGATCTTTTCCTACAACGGTTACGGCTCCGCGGTGTACTTCGGCGAGGAGACCAAGGACGCGCACCGCGGCATCGCCCGCGCGATCCTGTGGGCGCTGGTCATCACGATCATCGCCGAACTGGTGCCGGTCACGGCCGTGCTGATCGGCGCGCCGTCGCTGGACAAGCTGTTCGGCGCGGACAACATGATGGCCTACTTCATCACGTCGCTCGGCGGTTCCGGCCTGAACACCGCGATCAGCCTGGCCATCGCGCTGGCGATCCTGAACGCCGTGCTCGCCATCATCCTGATCACCGCCCGGATGATGTTCAGCACCGGCCGCGACGCAGCGTGGCCGTCGCCGGTGAGCCGGGCGCTGGCGTCGATCCACCCGAAGTTCGCAACGCCGTGGATCGCCACGATCGTGGTCGGCGTGATCGCGGCGGCGCTGTGCTACGCGAACGAGCAGTTCCTGCTGGTCACGACCGCGACCACGATCGTGGCGGTCTACGCGGCGCTGTGCCTGTCCGCGGTGAACGGGCGCCGCAACGGTTCGACCGCGCACGCCGCCTACCGGATGCCGCTGTTCCCGGTCGCGCCGATCCTGGCGCTGGCCGCGCTCGGTTACGTCGTCTACGAGAACGCACTCGACCCGAAGGTCGGCCGCCCGAGCCTCTACGTCACGGTCGGCATCGGCGTCGTCTCCGCCGCCTACTACCTGCTGGTCCTACGCCGCCGCGGCACCTGGGAGCTGCGCGGCCCTGTGGACGAGTAGTCCGTGAATTATTGGTCTAGTCCAAGATCTTGACAGTGCAAGTGGTCCAGGCCACATTCGGATTGTGAACCGAATACTGTCCAGCGGCCGGGCACGGCTGGCCCGCGTCGCGCTGGCGATCGTCGTTGCCGGACTCGCTGTTCCGCTGGCGACACAAGCCCATGCCACCGGCAGTGCCGCGCTACCCGCCTGTCCATTCTGGACGAACGTGGTGCCGCCGGTGCGCGGTGTCACACCCTGGGTGCCACCGCTGCAGACGGCGGCGCCGGTGAACTTCACCCACCGCCTGCCCACGCCGACCGGCGTCGTTGGCACGCTGTCCGGCAGCCAGGTGAACTTCACCCTCAACCGGGTGGCCGGCGCGCAGGCGTACCGCGTGTGGCGCAACGGCCAGTCCGTCGCCTGGATCAGCGACTGGGGCCAGCCCACGCTGACCGCCGTCGACACGGCCCCGTGCCAGAACGCGTTCTACACCGTGGTCGCGATGAGTGACCAGAGCGGGTCGGACGCGTCCATGGGCCAGCTCTCCGCGCCCTACCAACTGTCGGCCAACGGCACGGTCGTGCCATGGCAGACCCCGGTCGGCAGCACCATTTCGATGCTCGTCACGTCCTACAACGACGGCGGCCAGACCGCGTCCGCCTACAACGCGCAACTCGGCGTCTGCGCGGTCGATCCCCGGGTCGTCCCGTGGGGCACGTACTTCACCGTCCCCGGCTACGGCACCTGTTACGCCGGTGACATCGGCACCTGGATCCAGAACGACACCGTCGACGTCTGGCTACCCGGCACCCAGGCCAACAACTGGGGCGTGCAGAACCGCACGATCACCATCATCGCCAACCCGTTCCACTGACCGATGGCGAGAGTGGGTCACCCGTTCTCGGACGGGTGACCCACCGGCCCGCCTGCCTGCTACGTTGTCGACGTGGTCGGTTGGTGGGAGGTCGGCATGGAGCGACCGAACTGGGCTCCGCTGGACGTCGACGTGAATCAGCCCAGCATCAGCCGGATCTGGGACTGGTTCCTGGACGGCTCGCACAATTTCGCCGTCGATCGCGAAGTGGCGGCCGAAATGCTGGCGCTGATGCCGGAAGGCCCGCAGATGGCACAGGCCAACCGCGCGTTCCTGCGCCGCGCGGTACGCATGTGCGTGCGGTCGGGCATCACCCAGTTTCTCGACATCGGTTCCGGCATCCCGACGGTCGGCAACGTGCACGAGATCGCCCAACTGGCCGATCCGACCTGCCGAGTGGTCTATGTCGACGTCGACCCGGTGGCGATCAGTCACACCCGCCAGATCCTGGCCGGCAACGAACGCGCCACCGTGGTCCGGGGCGATTTCCGTCAGCCCGACGAGATCCTGGCCGCCGGCGAACTGCGCCGAATGCTGGACTTCGATCAGCCGATCGCCCTCATTCTGGTGGCGATACTGCACTTCATTCACGACAGCGACGACCCGGCCGGCATCATCCGCCGCTTCCACGAGGAATTGGTCCCGGGCAGCCACCTGGTGATCGCCCACGGCAGCCGGGACACCGAGGGGATGCCGCGCGAGAACCTGCATTCGGCCCGCGAGATGTACCAGCGCTCGGTGGCCCAGGTATCGCTGCGCTCGCAACAGGAGGTCACCGACCTGTTCGCCGGCTGGAACCTGCTGCCACCCGGCGTGGTGTGGATCCCGCACTGGCGCCCGGACGACCCGATCCTCACCACGGACCCGTTCCTGCCCAACGCGGGCTACGCCGGTGTCGGCCGCAAGCCCCGACTGCCGAGCTAGCGGCAACACTGGCGACAAAGCGTGGCCAGGTAACATTCTGAGAGCGAGAATCAATGGTCAGGTGATGCCGGAAGGACCGCCGCGCATGGAGTCGACCCATCGTCGGATGGCGCGCAGGCAGGCCGGTACGCCGAAGTACCTACAGATCCAACGCGACCTCACCCGACGGATCAGCAGGGGCGAGTTCCGCGTACACCAGGCACTGCCCGCGCAGAGCGAGTTGAGCCGCGAATACGGCGTGAGCACCATGACCCTCCGGCAGGCCCTGCAGCATTTGGAGGAACAGGGCCTGATCGAACAGATCGCCGGCAAGGGCACCTTCGTACGACGGCACAGAATCCCGTACGCCGCCACCGGTCTCGGCAGCCTGGCCGACGATCTGCGCACCCAGGGCGTCGCGCTGGACACCATTGTCCTGAACGTCCAGTTGACCGAAGCCGATGGCCGACTGGCCACTCGGCTCGGGCTTCGGGAAAACGGTCAGGTATTGATGGTGGAGCGACTCCGTACGCTGGACGGCCTACCCGTGGTGCATCAGTGTTCCTACCTGCCGCCGCCATTCGCCATGATGTTGCTGGACGCGGACTTCGCCCAGGAATCCCTGCACGACCTGCTGGCGAAACGCTGTGGTGCGATCGCCATGCGCGCCACCGAAATCATGACACCGGTGGTGGTACCGGACGCCATCGCCGCCGCACTGGACGTGCCACCCGGTGTGCTGGGCCTGCGGAGCGAACGACTGACGACGGACTCGCACGAACAGCCGCTGGTATCCGACATCGCGATGCTGGTCGGCGACCGGGTAGTGGTCACCACGGAACGGGTCGCCCGCTCAAGCACCCTGCGCTATCGCCTGAACGACGTCAGCGGTCCCGAAGCGCGACCACGGCCTGATGCGCCGCCCGGACCTCCCGGTCAGCCGCGGTCAGCGCGGCACGAGCCGCGACGATCGCTTCCAGCGCCGCGTCGTGTTCCTCCCGAGCCTGGTTGAAGCGAGCCCGAGCCTCGTCCGCCAGCTCCCGCGTACGAGCGGCATGCTCCTGAGCGGCGGTCAGCTCCTGCTCAGCCCGCTCCCGAGCCGCAGCACACTCCTCCTCGTGCTGGCTGGCCTCGATCATTTCCTTACTGGGCTGCGGCGGCTCCGGCTCCGGTACGGGTTCCGGTTCCGGCACGGGTTCCGGCGGAGCTTCCTGAACGGTCGGCGGAACCGGAGCGGGCCGAACGGATCGGTCCGGCGGGCTGGGCCGAGACGGCCAGACCGGCGGCGGCGTGTCCATCTCCGGCAACAGCCCCAGCAGATCCGCGTCCTGCTCGACGGTCGCCGCCAACCGTCCGGACCGGACCGCGCGCAACGCGGCCGGATCAACGAGCGCCGACTGGAACGTCGTGGTCACCTGATTCACGGTGTCCGCGCCGAGCCGCAGCCCAACCTCCGATGCCACCTCCCGCACCACGGCGTCCAGCGACCGCAACAAGGCCTGCCGCTCCCGCCCGGCGGCCCGGATCCGCTCCCCGTCCCCGTGCTGATGCACCGCACGCAGCCGCTCGGCCAGCGAAGTCAACTCGGCCAACCGATCCGGATACCGCCACACGACCTGGTTGACCAGCCAGGCCGCGACGGTCGGCTTGCGCAGCGCACCGATCCGCGTGGCCAGCTCCCGATCGCCGGCCGCCCGCGCCTCGCGCACGCGTGACGTGCGGGTCGGCAGGAAGTCCTCCCGCGAGCCGCGGTACAGCTGTTCGACCACGGCCTGTTCGTCGATCGCGCTGGTCATCGGCACCAGCCAAACACACGACGTCCCGTTTCGCCACGACGGCCCGGACCCAATGGTCTACTGAGAGCGGGAGCGGCTACGCATCCGGCCGGCCGCGGCGCCACCGCCGATCAGCAGGACCACCGCGGTCAGCCCCCATCGACGCTCCTTGTCCCGCTCGGCGGCCACGTTGACCGGCGCGGCCAGGGCGCCGGCCGGAATGGCCGCAGGCACCGTGGTCGGCGGCGGGGTGGCAGGCGGTCGGGGCGGCGACGTGGTCGGCACCGTGATCACCGGAACCACCACCACGGCAGGCGGCACCACAATCGTCGCCGGCAGCGCCCCTACCGGCGGCGGCACAACAACCGGGGGCGGCGACGCAACAGTCGGCGGACGCGGCAACGGAGTGGTGGTGGGCGGACGGGGACCCTGCGTCAGGCAACCGACCGCGCCGCCGCCACCCACCGGCTGGCCGATCAGCAGGCAGCCGCCAGGACCCCGATCCGGTGCCGCCCCGCCCGGCCCGGCGAACAGGACCACCAGCAGCAGCGCGACGCCGCCGGCCAGTAGCAAGCCCTGGGCCGTACGGCTCACTGCAGACGGCCCAATGCGGACTGGAACGCGTCCGGACCGATCGACGCGCCGCCCGCGAACGGATTCTGCAACTGGTAGATCGCGAACAGCAGCACCGCGAGGGTCGCGGCCATTGTGGACACGATGATGACATGGGCCCGCACTTTCGGGCCACCGAATAGCAACGGCAGGCCCAGCGACAACAGGCTGCCGACGATCAGCGCGAACCAGATCACCGCGCTGACCCCGTTGACCGCGTCATTGAGTCGCTGTTGGCGGTTCTGGTAGACCGAGAACAGCTGTGTCGACGCCTCGGCCCGCCTGCTGTCCTGCCAGACCGATGTGGTCTTCGCCTCGGAGATCGTCGTCTGCATCTCGGTCAGGGTGTTCCACCCGGCCGTGTTCACCGGACTGCCGGTCGCCATCTGTGACCATTCCGTGTTGATGGCCTGGTGTGCGTAGGACACCGCCAGTTCGCGGACGCGCGCGCTGGTCGCCGGTGGCAGCTCGTCGCTCGCCCAGACCACCCCGACCAGGCTCTCCGCCTCCTGGTAGGACGTGTCCCTTGCCGTGCCGACCGAGTCGAACAGTCCAATGAGGATGAACGCGATGAGCACCGCGTGCAGGCCGCCGACAATGGTGAACACCTGACCCGCCGACTCGTTGTTCGCGGCGCGTCCCTCTTTCTCGCTGAACCGCCGGGTCAGATGGGCCGCCAGTCCGGCGAGTAACGCGACCCCGATCACCCAGGCCGCACCGATGAGATAGATGTGCACTCCGGTCCCCACCCTCTCGCTCGGTGCGTGCCGCAGGCACGATTTTTTCAAAAGAGTATTCTGGCTAATATGTCCGATAATGCGCGTCGGGCTGATTCGAAACGTAGCGTAGCGGTTTCCGCGGTCGCAAGACTTGACGGCGGTCCGTTCGCGGTTCACTCGTCAGCGAGGGCAAGCATTCATTCAGGTAGTGCTTTCGCCCGTGGTCGCCACTCCCCGTATTCGAACCAGCGATTCGGGTGGCGTGTCAGATATTTGTCTAGGCCTTTCGTGGGCCGGACCGTTCCATCGCTTGGCCCGACGGCCGGACGGCCGGATGGCTGAACGGACGCGTCGGGACGATTGTCCCCCAAATGGCCGCAGGCCGCAGCACGTCTGATGTGCGAAGTGGATCACAATCCTGAGAGTCCGCTGTGTCGTATATATGGCGCAGAGTGTTCCCCAACGGACAGGAAGTGCTATGTCGCTCTTCTCTCGCACGGCGCAACACATTGCCGTGTTGGCGGCCGTCGGCGGTCTCATCGTCGCGATGCCGACCGCGGCTGTGGCCGGTCAGGCTCCGGCCGACCACCACAGTGCGTTCGCGGTCCATCAGGTGAACCTGGTTTCCGACACACCGGGCGCTGCGGCGTTGACCGACCCCGATCTCGTCAACCCATGGGGTCTTGCCCTGAGTCCCACCTCCCCCCTGTGGGTGGCGAACAACGGCACCAACACCTCGACGCTGTACACGTCGGCGGCGGACACGACAACCGCGGCCAAGGTGGCCGCCATCCGAGTCACGTTCCCGAAGGCCGCCGCCCTCCCCACCGGGCAGGTCTTCAACGGCGGCACCGGTTTCCTGAACAACCCGGCCGTGCCCACCAGTTCCGGCCGGTTCATCTTCTCCACCATCACCGGCAGCATCGCGTCGTGGAGCCCGGTCGTCGACCCGCTGCAGGGTGACCTCGAGGTCAAGGCGACGGTCCCCGGCGCGGCCTACACCGGCCTGGCGATCGCCACCGCGACCGCAGGTGACGAACTGTTCGCGGCGAACTTCGCGCAGGGCACCGTCGACGTGTTCAGCACCACGTTCGCCAAGGTGACCCAGTCACCGTTCGCCTTCCGAGACTTCTTCCTACCCAGGAGCTTCCACCCGTTCAACGTGCAGGCTCTCGGCGGCAACATCTTCGTGGCCTTCGCCAAGGTGGACCCCACGACCGGTCGCAGCCAGGCCGGTCGCGGCCTGGGCGCTGTCGACGAGTTCACCGCGGACGGCAAGTTCGTCACCCGGATCGCCACGGGCCAGACCCTCAACGCGCCGTGGGGCCTTGCCATCGCCCCGGCAAGCTGGGGCAGCCTCGCCGGCTCGCTGCTGATCGGCAACTTCGGTGACGGCCGTGTCAACGTGGTCTCGCCGGACAAGGACGGCGATTTCCAGCACTTCATCTCCAGCCAGGTGCACAACGCGGCCGGTGGCGTGCTGACGATCCCGCGCCTGTGGGCGTTGACCCAGGCCACCGCGTCGACCGGCGGCGCCGACGCGCTCTGGTTCAGCGCGGGCCCCGGCGGCGAGATGCACGGTCTGCTCGGCGTCCTGCGTCCCTGACACAGCCACGGGCCGGCCGGTCGCGCCCGCGTGGCGCGACCGGCCGGTGTCCTGAATGGATAGTCAGTGCTTGACCAGGGTGGCCACCTGGATGTGCGGCCAGTCGATGCCCAGGAAGTTCAGGCTCACCTTCTGGGTGTACTGCAACTGCAGGAAGTGGCCGTCCCCGTGCTCGCGCTGGACCTTCTCGATCCAGAGGACCGCGCTCATGCTCGTCGCGTTGGCGTTCCGCACGACGAACGGGATGTTCTCGATACCGCCCGCCGAGCCACCGACCTGGGTGTTCGTGTCGATGATCAGCACGGTGGTCTCGACGATCTTCTGATGCTTGATCGCCTCCGTCAGCACGACGTTCGGGTTGGCGATCGCGCCCTGCGCAATCCCCGGCGGGAGCGCGGTCGTGGTGAACGGGTCCAGGTACTGGCCGGTGACGGGCTGGCCGGCGTTGGGCCCGGTGGAGAACGTGGGCGTCGAGTTCTCGACCGCGATCTCCGGGCCGCTCGGCACGGTCAACGACCGGCCCTGCGCGAGCAGCGCGTCACCGTGCGGAATCGTGGCCAGCCGGACCACACTGGCCGGGGCGACCGGGTCGGTCGTCGCCGGCACGTTGAGCCATATCCCCGGTTCCAGGTGCAGCGCGCCCTGGGTCACCGCGTCACTGATCTGCTGGAGATAGTGCACGCCGAGGAAGAAGATGTCGTCCTGGTCGGTGCCCCGGTTGGGAATGGGTGCGCCGATCTCGGTGAAGCTCAGAATCTCCCGCGTCGAGTTCACCTCGAGGAAGAACGGCTTGTTGTCGTGCTTGTCCGGCCGTGAGATGAGGCTGAACCCGGTGCCGACCCAGGTGCCCGGCAGTTCCAGCAGTGGGCCGAGGTCCGGTCCGGCCTCGGCCGCGGGCGCGCTCGCCCGAAACACAGCGGTCATTGATGTTTCCCCCATTTCGATCCAACTGTTCTGGTTACCGGCTCACCTGAAGTTCGGGCTCATCGGTTTCCGTCACGACTGTCCGCGCCGGTCGGCGGCGTACGTGCGCCGCGATCACCAGGCACCCCGCGAGCAGGATGATGTCCTTGAGGACGTACTGGCCCTCCAATGTCGGCGCGTGGTCCGGGCCGCCGAACAGTTCACCCGGCATCAGCACGATGGGCGACAGAATGGCGATCGCCCACACCGCCAGCGGATAGATGATCACGCGCAGTCCCCAACCCGTGATCAAGGACAGGCCGATGATGCTCTCGACCGTGGCGAACAGGATGAGCGTCACCCGGTCCGGCATCAACCCGAAGGTCAGTGCGTGATTGACCTTCAGTACCAGCGCCTGCGCCGGGCTGATGCCCGGGAAGTATTTGAGAAACCCGAATCCGAAGATGACCAAACCCATGCTCACGCGTAACAGCAGGACGCTGTAGCGCTCCAGCCAGCCGTCGACGGCCATCCGGACGTCGGCGCGCCTGTTGATCCCCATGTCGATCCCCCTCTGAATCGCCTGCACTAGACAAGACGTCTGAGGCGGTCGATAGATCCCGATTTGCGGTCTTGTTCACACTTTCGGGGTTTTCGTGGCGAGGGTCACATTTGGTCGGTATCTTGATCACTGCCGGTGAGCGGGGCCTCGGCCCGGTTCGGCCGAGGCCCCGCTCCGATCAGTGGTCGGCGCGTCGGGCGTGGATCACGACCAGGTCCGACGGCAGTTCACTCAGTTCCAGCTTCACGTGGCGGTCGGTCAGCGTCTGGATGGCGTCGTCGAGATCCTCGCGGGTCAGCGTCAGTTGCCGGCCCGGTTGGCCCGCGTTCTCCCAGCCGTATCTCTGGACTACCGCGTACAGCAGCGTTTCCACGGAAAATACACTCATGCCAGTCCCCTGAGTTTCAATACCCGATATCACGATAGCCGTGGTTCCGGGTGAAGTGGTCGCGTAATCGTTTCCGAAAAGCGAACTCAGCTGGGATGGTGACGTGGATCGAAGAACCACCACTTCGGCGACCCCGCGCCGGGTCGGATGCCGATACCGGCCAATCGGTCGGCGGACACTCCGAAGAATGCACGGGAGATTCCGAACATCTGCCCCGTTGTGCTGGAACCGCAAGTCGAGTTGCCACCGGTGACGTCCATGATTGGTCTGTCATCACCGAGCGGTACGCGGGGACTAGGCGCGGACGACAGCTTCGTGGCCGACGGGATGGCCGGCACGAAAAGCACGTCGACAGACAACACCTGCGGCTGCACAACGAAGGAGATCTGCGTGGTGGGAACGGTAGCGGGCTGGACCGGCACCGGCTGTGCCGGTGGGGCAACGGCGATCGGGTCCACATCCGGCGTAGCGGACTGGGTTGTGACCGTCGGTCGTGACAGCGTCGGCAGTGGACTGAGCACCGGAGCGAGCACCGGAGTTGTCATGCCCATGGCCGGTTGCAGGACTGGCCGGATGGTCTGGACCACTGTGGTCGTGACGTCCGCCGTCAAAGCCGTGACGTCCGTCGTCAGTGATGTGACAACTTTGGTAACCGGCTTGACGACTTTGGTAACGGGCGTGACAACGTTCGTCACCGACTTGATCGTGTGCTTTGCCGAGGCGACCGTGTCCGTCAACGCGGGCACATCGGGCACGTGGGGTAACTGAATCGGTCCGATACCGACCGCCGGGATTGATGGTGGCGGCTTGGTTTCGGCATGTGCGAGTGCGCTACCGGCAAGTAGAAAGCCGAACAGCAGACCGGCGACCACCAGGGAACGCCGCAGGAGGCCGACCACCCGAGGATGGATCGACCGAACAATGCAGGCGCACGTGCACATCGCCTTCACCATACCGGAGCGATACCCGCCAGCAGGCGCCGATAATCCCATATAGGCTAAGAAAAAATCGCGCCACAACGGGCGTTCCGGACCACCTGTCCCCGGAATCCGGCGAAACGGATTCAGCGGCGCCGGGAGCGGGCCGGCCGGACGGTTTCCTCGGCGTCGCCGCCGGCCCGCTGTCGGTGCGACGCGCTGCGGGTCGCCTCGGTGTGGTGGCGCATCGCGTCGGCCGCCCGCTGCTCGTCGCCGTGCGCGATGGCGTCGATCAGCTCCGCGTGTTCCTTCCAGGACACCGTGCCGCGCGTCCGGGCCAGCGGCGTGTAGTACCACCGGACCCGCCGGTCCACCAGGCCGATCAGTTCGGTCAGCACAGTGTTGCCGGACATTCTGGTGATCAGGCCGTGCAATTCGGAATTGGCGGACACCACGGTCGGAATGTCGCCCGCGGCGACCGCCGCCCTGCCCTCCTTCAGCAACCGCCGCAACTGCTTGACCTGATCCGGCGTCGCGGCCGCCGCGGCCAGCCGGGCCGATTCGGTCTCCAGTAGGCAGCGGACCGCGAGCAACTGGTCGGCCTCCTCATCGGTCGGCTCGTGCACGAAGGCACCCTGAGCCGGCCGCAGGTCGACCCACCCCTCGGTCTGCAGCCGCTGCAGCGCCTCCCGGACCGGTTGCCGGCTGACGCCGAGCTGGTCGGCCAGTTCGCTCTCCACCAGGTGCTGGCCCGGCTGGAGCGCCCGAGTGATGATCAACTCGATGAGCGAGTCGTACACGGCCTCGCGCAGCGGCGCCGGACGCGCCACCCGCCGCGCCGGCGTGTCCCGCAGTGCGGCCCGCATCTGCTTCCGTTGCTGAGTCATGCCGGTGTCGTCCATGCTGCCGTTCACTGTCACCGGTCGATCGTATCCAATCGACGCGGAAGGCTATTCGTTGTCCATTTTGTTACTATGGTGGGGAATGGGTGCCGGGCGGAGCGGGTGGGGAGATGACGGAACGCAAACCAGCAGGCGTCAGCTTCGAGTCGTGGATCGACAAGCAGATTCGCGAGGCTACCGAACGCGGCGAGTTCGACAACCTCCCCGGCGCCGGCAAGCCGCTGCCCGGCCACAACGAGCCGTACGACGGTGAGTGGTGGCTGCGGGACTACCTGCGCCGCGAGGGCGCACCAACGGACGAGTTGCTGCCGACCCCACTGCGGCTGCGCAAGGTGATCGGGCAACTGCCGGAGACGGTCCGGGCGCTGCGCACCGAGCAGGCCGTGCGCGACGCGGTCGCGGAGGTCAACGACCAGGTCCGAGCGTGGTGGCGTTCCTCGGTCGGGCCACAGCTGCACGTCGGCCTGGCGGACGTCGAAGAGATCGTCGCCGGCTGGCACGCGTCCCGCCCGACGGCCGCCGAACCTGCCGCGCCAACGCCCGACCCAGCGCCACGTCGCCGCTGGTGGCGCCGCTCCCGTTAGCCGCCCGTCATTGGACTGTCCACATAGGCCTGCGACACCTTCTTCGGCACGCACATCCGCCACGAGTCCAGGAGCAGTTCCCGCATCTCGTCGTGGTCGATCGCGGCCAGCCACACGCGCACCCAGTTGTAGCGCATGTCCGACGGGATCGGCAGGTGGAACTTGTCCGGCTCGCCGGCGACCAGCGCCTCGCGTTCCTCCTTCGGATAGCCGAACCCCATCACCGTCTCGTCAGGGGACAGTGACAGAAACACGATCCGCTTCACCCGGAACTTGATGCGGTCGCGCACCACGACCTGGTAGGCGCCCGGCAGCGCGGCCGCGAACGCACGCACCTCATCCGACGAGACTGACATGGCGTGACCCTAGCCGAGGGCACCGACGAACCCAGGCACGATCTCGTGCGCGAATGCCCGCCGGACGACTCGCCGCCGCTACCGTTCACGTATTCACACGCGCTGGGGGTTCTGGGAGGATGGCCGGATGGTGCTCCGTTCGATGGGCGCTGTTTCGTGAGCGCGTGGCCCGAACTGCGCCAGGCACGGACGGTACGGGCCGGGCGGGCGCCGGGCACGGTCGTCAGGTGCGGCCTGATGGACACGATGCTGGCCGATATCCCGGTGTCTGTCGTGTTCGTCTACGCGAGCGCACCCGACGAGGACCGCATGGCCGACGGACTGGCCCGCGCACTGGCCCAACTCCCGGTCTTCGCAGGCCGGCTGCGGGAAACACCCGACTCCCTGGAGATCGTCTGCGACGACTCAGGCGTCCCGATGATGTCCTACGAACTGGACGGCACGCTGGCGGCCACGATCGGCCGCCTCGCGCTACCCGGCTCGGACTACGTCGACCATGTCCCCGCACCAGCCACCCGCGCGGGTGAACTGCCACTGCTGACGGTCCGCATCACGCGGCTGTCCGACGGCGGCATGGTCATGGGCTGCTCGTGGCACCACGCCGTCGGCGACATGCAGACGTTCATGCTGCTGATGCGAACGTGGTCCGCGTGCGTCGAGGGCACTCCGTTGCCGGACACATACGTCATCCAGGACATGGACACGTTCCTCGAGGACCGGCTACCCACCGAGGACTCCGGCCGCCCCGGCTTCCGCCTGCCATCACCGGAGGACGCAGTCGAGGTGAACCGCGAGCTGGAGAATGCGGTGCGTGCCAACCGCATCGTCCAGGCCTACTTCAGCGACGACGAGGTCAGCCGCATCCGAGCCGAGATCACCGCAGCAGCCCGCCAACGGCTGTCAACGAACGACGTCCTCTGCGGCCACCTGGTGAGCACGATCCGCCGCCTCGACGACGACCCGGAAGGCCGTTGGCTCGCGATACCGATCAACATCCGGCGCTACCTCGGCCTCAACATCCGGACCAACCGGGCGTTCCTGGAATCGGTCGGCCGCTCCCGCCTACGCGAGTGCATCCCGATCGGCTTCGACCCCGCGCAGCGCACGTTCACCACCACCAACTGGACCCGCTTCGGCGTCTACGACGTGGTGTTCGACGGCGAGGCGCCCACGTTCTTCAGCCCGGCGACCAACCTGGCACTGCCGTGGGTCTCGTGGCTCGCGGAGGGCTTCCACAACGCTGGATACCTGTTCATGGTCGCGCTGCCCGCCAAGCTGGCCAGCCGACTGCGCAGCACCGAGGGCCGAGCGGCCCTACACGCCTACCGCGACCCGGACGAGGAGCTGCCGGAGCTGGTGCTGTCGATCAAGAAGATGGTCTGACCAGCACACAATCGCCACAGACCGTGCCCGGCGCGGCCCGATAGATCAGACAGCACGTCCTTCGTCGGAACCGGCCGTCTGTGGTCGAGCCGGTGTTGTCCAGCGGTGGTCGGCTCATGAGCTGGTTCACGGCTGCGTCCGCCCGTTCGCCGATCATGGCGGCTGCGCCGTGCAGGGCGGATGCCACGTTGCCCCAGAGGATCTGTTCTGATACTGAGAACTTTCGCGTCACTGCTACCAGTGTCCTGATTGGACCATCGAGTAGTTGGTCGAGGGTGGCTGTGGTGTCCGCTACGGAGAGTGGGAATGCGCCGCCGAGCGTGGGTTGCCACCAGGTGTGCCGTAGGTCCAGATCCGGTATCGGGCTGTTCTGTGCTGCTGCGGCCAGTGCGGGGGAGACCAGTCGGGCGATCAAGCCGAGGTGGGTCACTGACGCGGCCACTCTCTGTTCGACGGTGTCTACTGAGCCGCCGGCGGCTAGGTGGGTTCGTACCGCGTGCACCCGGTCGGCCAGTGCGGCTGGGTCGTCGACCAGCTCTCGCATCACCCGCCACGGTGGCCTTGGCGCGGCGCCGATGGGGTGTGTCTCGATCGTGAAGAACGGGGTCACCTGCTGATCATGGCTGACCTGACCTCAGAGCGCCGCGAACGGGGTTGGCCGTGCTCTTGGCTGGTCGGCACGCTTTGGGCTTCTGCATCGAGGTGATGCAGAAGAACTGGACAAGCCAGGTAATTAGCAATGTCGCGAGGTCCAGGCCAATCCCTAGAAGCCAAGAGACAAGAGCGGCGCCTCGGTTGCCAGCCCGCTCGCGTTCGTCCGGCAGCTCGCGTTTTGGTCGAGTCTTGAGCAGGACTGAGCTACCACAACAACAGAATCCGCCGGACACAACGGGAGCGGGCTCCCCACCGAGGCGCCGCTCGTCAACACAACCACCGCAAGCACCGAACCCGCCGGACTCACCGAGAGCAGGCTCCCACCGAGGCGCCTTTCCGCTTCCGGGGGACAAGACACACCTCGCGGCAATGGCCTCTTGACCTTGCTTCCCTGCTTTTCCCCGATACCCAGCCGCACTTACGATCTTTGGGTTTTGTCAAGGCATCTTTCCCGCCTTGACAAAACCCAAAAATCGTGACCCACAATAAGGTATCGGGGAAAAGCAGGGCGCCATAGCAAAAGCGTGCCACCCCAAACAGCGAACAAGGCCAGAGCAGACCCCCGCCCAACCCTGGGGGCTACGGCCCTTTTCCAAGGTATACCTGTCAAGGCCCCAAATGGGGTAGTTGTCGGCAATCTGTGGATAACTGGGAAGTTGTCCACAGGTAAGGTGCAACTTGCCATCCAGGCCCAGCCACGCTGACCTGCTCTGATCCCGCCGCTTCCCTGCCTTACCATGAGCCAGCCAGGATCGCCGCAGGGCGATGTGGACCGCGGGCTTGGAAGGATCACGTGGACACCGACTTCGTGTACCTGTTCACCAAGACCACCAAGGCCCTGAAGATCGTCAAGGCGTCGCTCCTGGAAGAGCACGGCGTCTACGTCGGCCAGGACTTCGTGTTGCGGGCGCTGTGGGACGCGGAAGGGCTCACGCCCAAGGAGCTGGCCGGCAAGCTCGGCATCGCGGTGCCTACCGTGGCCAAGATGGCGCAGCGCATGGAGCATGCCGGCCTGGTGTCGCGTCGGCGGGACGAGCACGATGGGCGCCTGGTCCGCGTCTACCTGACCGATCGTGGGCGGGCCGTGCAGGAGGACATCACCCGGAAGCTGGCCGAGTTCGAGAAGCAGGCCATCGCGGGGTTGCCGGCGTCCGATCTCGATGTGCTGGAGCACTCGTTGATGGTCGTGATGCGCAACATGCGCGAACTGCAGCCGACCCGGATCAGGCAGCCCGACGACCTGCCGTAGCGCCGGCCGCGGGGAGCCCCGCGACCGGCCACTACAGCACTACGGGAAGCTGGGCAGGTAGATGTTGGTGTTGCCCGAGTTCACGGCAGCGCCGACCTGGTTGATGACGTGGCTGATCGTGCCGACACCGCCCAATGACACTGTCAGTAGGTCATGGAACTGGACACCCGCCGTATTGGGTGCCTCGAAGGCGTGATCATTGATGATGGCGTTGTTGACGTTGAAGAAACAATAACTACCGACGCCCCACGCCTGGTGGCTGGTGACCGACGGCGCCACCTCGTAGGCCGCATAGCCGTTCGTGCCGCCGTTCATCCATGCCGACTGGGTTGGCGGGTCGTACGGGTTCTCGTTCTGGAAGAAGTACGTCCGGCCGCCGTTGGCGTTCCACTGCACCTCCAGCTTCTGGTAGTGCTCGACGGCCAAGCCGTACCACGTGGTGTTGGCGCCGTTGACGATCAAGCCGGCGTCCGCGGTGTTCGACGTCCAGCCGACGCCGGTGCCGTGGTCGGCCCGCCACAGCCAGGTGTTGTCGCCGATCGTGTCGGGGCTGTTGACGACCAGGCTGTTGGTGGCCTTGTTGGCACCGTCGCCGCCGATGCGGAAGTGCAGGTCCTGGACGGCGTTCGGGTTTGCCGCGTTGTTGGCACTCGCGCCCGCTGGGCCGATCTGCACCAGGGTGTTGGAGTTGGTCGGGCCTGCGTCGATCAGCAGGTCGTCGACCTGCACACCGCCCACGTCGGCCGTGGAGATGGCGGTGATGCCGTTCTGCGGCTGCAACGTGGCCAGGCCCATGCCCAGGATGATCGTGTTCGGATGGGTCACATTGAGCGTCTGGTTGAGCTGGTAGAAGCCCGGCGTGACGAGCAGGTTCAGGCCGTTGGCCAGCGCCGCGTTCATGGTCGCTGCCGTGTCGCCCGGCTGGGTGACGTAGAAGGTGTGCATCGGCAGGGACGTGCCGGGGGTCGGACCGTTGGCCCACGAGATGCCCGTGGTGTTCTGCCGTAGTGACGGCACGAACACGTGGTACAGACCACCCGAGTCGATGAAGACGTAGGGCTTCTCCAACTCGACGGGTGTCTGGCCGATCGTGGTGAACGACGGGTTCGGGAAGTGCTGCGCCGGCGCGTTCACGTCACCGACGAACACCATGTTCCACACGTTGCCCGCCCAGCTGCCCCACGTGTTGTTGCGGGACATCCACTGCTGCTGCGAACCGGACGTGACCTGGCCGCTGATCCGCGAGTCGGACAGGAAGCCACCGCTGGAGAAGCCGTCGCCGGTCGGGTCGAGCTTCAGGTTGCCGTGGATGTCGACGCGTCGCATCGACGCGCCCTGGGACACGCCCCAGGTGTCGGTGCCGCTGCTCGGCGTGATCGCCAGGTTGTCGACGCCGCG
>WNGR01002529.1_pt1 | contig 24151 bp, 25 predicted proteins | sample 5407581 | NCBI WGS metagenome assembly WNGR01 (sample SAMN13153383, study PRJNA577476) | soil metagenome | isolation source: 80 cm soil or saprolite under Garry oak tree replicate 2 | place: USA:California | collected 2016-06-15
AACCTGCTCGCCTTCCTCGACCAACTCTGACCGTCAACCCACCACGCGCGTTATGCCGCACCCGACCGGGTCCACTCACCGACCACGATGCACTGACCCGCGAGGATGCGGCATAACCACACGCTCGTCATAAGGCACCTAATGCCGACCTCGGCATTAGGTGCCCTTCTTCAGATCTCCGGTCTCGTCCACCACCAGCACCGCCTCTTGGTCGCCCAAGTGCTCGACCACGTAGTCGCGGACGTCGTCGCGCACCTTGTCCTGGTCCCACACCGCCCGGCCCAGCAGGTGCTGCATCCCATCAGGGCTGGCATCGCCGGCGTGCTCAGCGATCGTCCAGCAGTTCTTGCGTGGCAGGTCGGCCAGCAGGCCACGCACGAACGCCCTGGCCCGCCGCCGTGGTTCCACCCGGCCAAACCGACCCGCGACCCGACCCAGCAACTCGTCCAACAGCTCCTGCCACCAGGCGGGATCTACGTCTACGCTGTGGCCTGCGGCCACCGTCTGATCTTCGGTTGTCCACATAACACCGGATCATCAACGGTGGCCCCGCCTTGACGACATCTGCACGCCGCCGACCTTATCGACGGCGAAGGCCAGGTGCAGGCCCGGCGGGGGCCCGGGAACAGCGCTCGGAAGAGCGGTATTCGGTTGTCCCTGCGAGTCTCATCAGCCTGATGCTTGCGGAGACCGAAAGTAGTCGGCGAGTGGTGGCAGATCAGCCGGTTGAGGTGCGGACAGGTACGGGAACCCCGGGGTGGCCAGGCGTGGGGCGCAGGCGTTTCCGAGCGTCGACCCGGCGAGAACGCCGACGGCGATGTCGAAGGCGTCGTCGCCAAGCGCCCGCCCGTTGCCATGCCCGGGGTGGAAGGCGGCGGGCTGACCGGGCCGGTAGGTCAGCACGTCGGGAAGAAACGCCGCCACCACCCGCTCGGCGTGGCCGTCAGGATCAGCCAGCCCGGCCAGGCGGGCAACGGTGGTGGCGATGCGGCGGACCCGCTCGCCGTGGGTGTCCCGGTCGGCGGTCGGCGCTCCGGCGTTCAGGGTATCCAATTGCGCTTCGGTGTCCGGAGGGTTGAAGAACAGGGGGCGGAGCATTGCCTGACCGATACGGCTGACCTGCCGTGGGTGGGTATGGCCGTGGAGGCTTATCCGTGCCCACAGGGCGACCCGGGTGCTGCCGAGGGTGGCGTCGGGAAGTTGCAGCGCGATGGCGGTCACATCACGGCCGGCGAAGGCATTGTTGGGTGCGGCGGTGAAGACCTCGGGGGTGTAGCGCCCTTCGGTCAAGGCCTGGAGGAACGTGCCGATGGCGATGCCGTCGCCGTTGAAGGGATCGGCGGCTATGCCCGCCCAGGCGAGCCCGTTGCCGCTGAGGGGGAACACCTCACCGGTGCGGCCCTCGCCCAACAATGTCCCCGCGGCCCCGTGGCGGGCAGCGGGGTCGCTGGCGCGGCGGACCCGAACCTGTTGCTGCCCGTTTTCGTCGGGCTCGGTGAAGGTAACGCGGAGGACGATATGCTCGCTTGTGCCGCCGTTGCTGGCCACTACGAATTCGTAGAGGGCGTCGGGTCGAAAGGTTGTCGGGGAGGAGCGTCCGGAGTCGGGGTTGACGGTCAGGACGAGCGCGGTGGTCTCGGGTCCGGCGGGGAATGCGTACAGGTCACATGGGTTGATGCGTCCGTCGGCTCGGTCGGCGGCGCTGTCGAAGTGGTGCGACATGAATAGGTCCCCTCCATTTGTTCCCGACGAGCTACGGGAGCGTAAGCAAATATCTTGAACAATTGGGCCGGCCGCTCCTACGGCGCCCTGATGCGGACGGTCCAGCCCCGGGCGCGGAGGCGGCGGACGATGGGCAGCGCGAGCACGCCCGCCCACACCAACGCGAGCACACCCGAGACCACCAACCCCACCCGCAGCGGCCAGCGCCGGGCCTCCGGCGCGCATTGGTGACCGTTCATACTTGCCGCTCACTGCCTGTTTGGGTCTTCTCTCCGTGCTCGGTTCGCTGCGTGGTTTCCGGATGGAGTGGAGCCTGGGGCTCGGAGCTCTGGCGGAGGCGTCGGAGCAGATCGCGGCGAGGGTGGCGACGCCGACCGCGGCCGCGGCGCTGATGGCGAAGGCCACGTGCAGGCCTTGGGTGAACGCCTGGCGGGCGGCGTCGAGGAGCTCGGCGCCGAGCTGGTCGGGGAGCTGTGCAGCCGCCGCGACGGCGCCGCCGAGGGTATCCCGCGCGGCCGCCAGGGTTTCGGGCGGGATCCCGGCCGGCAGGGCGTCGGTCATCTGGCTGCGGTAGATGGCGGTGCCGATGACACCCAGGAACGCAATGCCCAGCGCCCCGCCGAACTCGGCGCTGGTCTCGGCCAGCGCCGACGCCGCCCCGGCCCGCTCCGGCGGTGTGGCGCCGATGGCCAGGTCGGTTGCCAGGGTGTCCACCGGAGCCAACGCCAACGAGAACACCGTCGACCCGGCCACCAGCACCGCCAGGCCTGCGGTGCTGCCAGTATCGAGCTGGGTGAACAGCCCCAGGCCGACCGCGGCCAGCACCATGCCGGCAGCGATCACGAAGGCGGGGCGGACCCGGCGCACCAGCACCGAGGTCAGCAGGGACCCGAGGATGAACCCAGCGGAGGAGGGCAGCATCCACAGGCCCGCCGCAAGCGGCGACAGGCCGAGCACCAGCTGCAGGTACTGGGCGATGAACAGCAGTGAGCCGAACCCAACAAAGAAGCTGAGCAGATTGGCGGTCAGGGCTGCGCTGAAGGCCGGGACCCGAAACAGCCGCAGGTCCAGCAGCGGATCGGCCAGCGTTTGCTGGCGGCGCACGAACACCACCGCGACCGCCAGCCCCGCCAGGATCGACAGGGCAGACGGCCACCCGAGGCCTTCCTGGGCGAGCTGCTTGAGCCCGTAGATCAGCGCCAGCACGGCGGCCACCGACAGGGCCGCGCTTGGCAGGTCCAGCCGACCCGCTCGGGGATCACGAAACTCCGGGAGCAGCAGCGGCCCCAGCACCAGCAGCAGCGCCATCACCGGCACCGCCAGCAGGAACACCGACCCCCACCAGAACCACTCCAGCAGCACCCCACCCGCCAGCGGCCCGATCGCGCCACCGACCGAGAAGCTGGTGAGCCACACCGAGATGGCGACGGTGCGCTGCCGCGGATCAAGGAACATGTTGCGGATCAGCGACAGGGTCGAGGGTGCCACGGTGGCCCCGGCGACCCCCAGCAGCGCGCGGGCCGCGATCAGCATCCCGGCGCTGGTGGCATGAGCGGCCAGCACCGAGCAGATCCCGAACGCGGCGGCGCCCAGCAGCAGCAGCCGCCGCCGGCCGATGCGGTCGCCGAGGGTGCCCATGGTGACCAGCGACCCGGCGACCAGGAACCCGTAGATGTCCACGATCCACAGCAGCTGGGTGCTGCTGGGCCGCAGGTCGGCGCTGAGATGTGGGACCGCCAGGTTCAGGACGGTCAGGTCCATCGCATAGAGCAGGCAGGGAAGGGCGAGCACTGCCAGCCCGATCCACTCCCGCCGCCCGGCCGGGCGGGTGCTGACGACGTTCATGAACGACCCATCACCCTCGCGGCGCTGGCGGCGACGACTCGCCCGAGCCCGTCGAGGATGCTGGGCCAGCCGTCCGCAAAGCCGTCGCGGGCCTGGGCGGTCGGGAAGCCGCGCTGGACGATCGTCATCCGGGTGCCGCCGTTGTCCTCCTCGAAGGTGACCTGCATGTCGGTGTCGAGGCTGGATCCGTCCGGCATCGTCATCGTCGAGCTGTAGACCAGTCGAGCTGTAGACCAGGCGTCGCGGCCGGTCGACCACCTGGAACAGGTTGGTCTCGCGGGCGGGTGTGCTTCCCGGCGGCCCGAACGCGACGCTCCACCGGCCTCCGGCCCGCAGGTCGCACTCGGCCTCCACGATCCAGTCCGGCGCATCCGCGTACAGCCCCTTCTGGGCGTCGGGGTCGGTGAACGCGTCGAAGACGACCGCCGGCGCGGCGTCGAAGAGGCGCTCAAGCTTCAGGTCGTGGCTCACCGCTGTCCTCTCTTCTTCTCTTCTTGTCCAGGTAGCTCTCGAGCCGGTCGAGCCGGCCCTCCCACCGGTGCCGGTAGCTCTCGATCCACTGGGCCGCGTCGTCCAGGTGCTCGGACCCGAGCCGGCACTGGCGGGTGCGTCCTGCTTCTCGGTGATCACCAGCTGCGCGTCCTCGAGGATCCGGACGTGCTTCATCAGGCCGGGCAAGGTGATCTCGAATGGGACCGCCAACTCGCTGATGGTGGCGGGCCCGCGTGCCAGCCGCTCGAGGATCTCGCGGCGTGTCGGGTCCGACAGCGCCGAGAAGGTCCGATCCAGCGTGGAATACTTTACCATACGGTTAACTGTATGCTGAGAAGCGGGGACGGTCAACTCGACACACTGCAGCGCGGCTTCCTGAAATATCGGGGCTCCAGTACCTCCCCATGCTCGTGCCGATCCGGGCTATGGCTGCGGGTTCTTCACCGCCGGGGCGTTCAATATGCATGAACCGTTGTTCAATCGGACGCGGCCAGGCCTCCGAACGTACTGCCTATGGCTCTTCAGGCGATCCGGTCGGCAGCCACTCCTCGGGCGCTCAGCTCCTGATAGGTCTGCTGCAGGTCCTCTGTATGCCGGCCGCTTGCGCACGCCTCCTTCCCTACAGGTAGTTCACTTGCCCGGGAAGGCGTTCGCCGCGACTGCACCGTTGTTCAAGCCGAGCGCCGAAAGATCTGGTGGATCACAGCTCCCGGGCGGGCCAGGTGGCGCAGGCGCATCACCGCAATCCACGTGTGTGAGCTCACCCCAACCGACCACGGCGTGGTGGTCCGCACCCAGGAGCATGGGACGGCGAGCCCGTGCGTACCCAGACCGCGACCCTGCAACAAGCCCTCGACGCTTCCCTGAGCGCCTGGCTGCACAACCTCAAGCGCACCGCCGAGCAGGAGGGACGCTGACGGTTCGGTCCTCATGCGCGTCACCGCCCACCGCCTCAGCGATACGGCCCGGCAGGCGCGCCTCGTCCCTCCCACTCCGACAGGGCCTTGGCCACGTGCTCAGGTGATCGCGACCTGGCCTGCGCGAGTGGTCAGGAATGCCCCCCGAAGCGGACTCGCGCTCGGGATGCTGTCAGGCACCCAGTGCCAGGATCGCCCCGTCGCAGATTGCCGCAGCCTCTTCGAAGGTCATGTCGGTCGGCTTGTGCTCCAGCGGGGCGCTCTCCCGCACGCAGATGATCTCCGCTGTGCGCCGAAGTTGCCCGCATTGACGCCGAAGACGTGGTCACCGATCTCGAATTCGCTGACAGCTGCGCCGACTGCTTCGACCTCTCCAGCCAGCTCGCTGCCGAGGATCTCCTTCGTCGGTCGCAGGAGAGCTTTGAAGAAGCTGCCCGTCGTCACGTACGAGTAGCCGAAGCGGGTGATGAACGGCTCGGCGCTGCGAACCCCGGAGTCTGTCCGGGTGACCGTCGTGGCGTGGATCTTGACGAGGACTTCGTCGTCCTTGGGGACGGCCGCTCGACGTCCTGGAGTCGCGGAACGTCCGGAGGCCCGTACCTGTCGTGGACAACCGCTCTCATGCGTTCACGTCCTCTCAACGGTTCGCTGCACGCGATGGATCGGGCCGCCCGTGTTCCACGCCCGCCCCGCCGATAGAGCTCCGCGGGCCTGCCGCCGGCCGGGCCGGGTCACGCCAAGGGCCGGTGTGGTCACGATGGGTCTCCTTGTTCCTGTTCTTGGGTCAGGAAGCGGGCGCCTGTCGAGGGTCGTATCGCTTCGCTGTGACGGGCCAGGAAGTCGAGGACGACATCCCGGAACAGGGACCGTTCCACCGCGGCATGGTCGGTGCCGGGGATGACGGCGAGCTCAGCGCGGGGGATCGTCCGGCACAGCCTCGGCGCCTGCGCCAGTGGCTCCTCGTCGCGGTCGCCGGTCAGGACGAGCGTCGGCACGGGGATGCTGGCCAGCGCGTCGTCGCTGTAGCTGGGCAGGGTGAGCCACAGCTGCGAGGTCTGCTCCAGGAAGCGCCGCCAGTAGGCCGGGCCGTACACGTGCCGGTGCAGGTCTTTGACGGTGTCCAGGAAGCCGGGAAACACTCGCTCGAACTTCTCGACGTCCACCACCCCCGGCTCGATGAACCCGATGGCGCTCAGGGCCTGGAAATACCGCGCGGTAGGTTCGGCGACGACGCCGCCGAGCACCTGGCCCGCGATGCGCTCGGGGTGGCGGATCCCGAGCTCCAGCGCGGTCTGGGCGCCGTCGCTGTAGCCCACCACCACTGGGCGGTCCAGCCCGAGCGCCTCGATGAACGCCGCGCAGTCGTCGGCCATGAGGTCGTAACCGAGCCTCCCTTCCGGGTTGTCGGTGCGACCGTGACCGCGGGAGTCGGGCACCAACACGCGGTGGTTGCGCGCGAGCGCGGGGACGTGGTTGGACCACATGAGGTGGCCGGTGACCAGACCGCCGTGGAGCAGGACGACCGGCGCGCCTGCCCCGTGGTCCTCGTAATGAATCCGCAGCCCGTTGCACGACACATGATTGCTCTGCACCTGATCGTTCATCGTCGTTCCCTTCGTCGCGTCTGTTGGCGTGTCCGACGGCAAGGTCCTTCCTTGCGCCTCGGGTTGACTGCGGTTCACCGGGCGTCTGGCTCACTGGGACGAGGTGGAGTGCCCGGACGACGGCTGGTTGCCGCCGCGGTGGCGCCGGTGTCGTCATGGCCGTGCTCGCGCCCCGGCGGTGGCGCCTTGGATACCTTCACCACGCCGAGCTTGCCGGCACACGGTCCGCTCGGGTTGGGGTCTGGTGGCCCCTGGGGCTGGGCGCCCGCTCCAACGTGTCGGAGCACCACCGCGGCCAGGATGGCCACGCCGATCGCGATGGTCGCGCTGATGGTGGCGGTCACCTGCACGATCAGGTCGGTGGCCAGGGTGACGACCGGCGCCAGCCCCAGGGACAACACGACCGACCCGGCCACCAGCACCGCCAACCCGGAGCCGCTCTCGACCTGGGTTAGCAGCCCCAAGCCGACCGCCGCCAGCGCCATGCCCCCGGCCATCACCAACCCCGGACGAGCCCGGCGCACCAGCAGCGGCGCCGCCAGGGACCCGACGACGAACCCCACCGCCTCGGGCAGCATCCACAGGCCCGCCCGCAACGGCCCAAAGCCCAGCACCAGCTGCAGGTACTGCGCGATGAACAGGAAGGCGCCGAACACCACCAGAATGGCGAGCAGGTAGGTGGCCAGCGACGCGCTGAAGGCCGGGGACCGAAACAGCCGCAGGTCCAGCAGCGGATCGGTCAGCGTGCGCTGCCGGCGCAGGAACACCACCCCGACCGCCAGCCCCGCCACCATCGACAGTGCCGGCGGCCAGCCAAGGCCGTCCTGGACGAGCTGCTTGAGCCCCCAGATGACCAGCAGCACCCCAGCCAGCGACATCCCGGCGCTGCGCAGGTCCAGCCGGCCCGCGTTGGGATCCCGATACTCCGGCAGCAGCACCGGCCCCAGCACCAGCAGCAGCGCCATCACCGGCACCGCCAGCAGAAACACCGACCCCCACCAAAACCATTCCAGCAGCACCCCGCCAAGCAGCGGCCCGATCGCACCACCCGCCGAGAAGCTGGTCACCCACACCGAGATCGCGACGGTGCGCTGGCGGGGGTCGGCGAACATGTTGCGGATCAGCGACAGCGTCGAGGGGGCCAGGGTCGCCCCGGCCACCCCCAGCAGCGCCCGGGCCCCGATCAGCAGCCCCGGGCTGGTCGCATAGGCGGCCAGCACCGAGGCGGCACCAAACGCCATGGCGCCCAGCAGCAGCAGCCGGCGGCGGCCGATGCGGTCGCCCAGGGTGCCCATGGTGACCAGCGACCCGGCGACGATGAACCCGTAGATGTCCACCGATCCACAGCAGCTGGGTGCTGCTTGGCCGCAGGTCCGCGCTCAGCGCCGGCACCGCCAGGTTCAGCACCGACAGGTCCATGGCGTACAGCAGGCACGGCAGCGCCAGCACGGCCAGCCCGATCCACTCCCGCCGCCCGGCCCTGAGCGCATCGACGGCGGCCAGGTCCTGGATCTCCTCATGGTCGGCGCTCAAGAGCATGCTCCCTCATGGTTCGGGGTTCGTCTTCTAGTCGAGGAATGCCCCGCAGGTGATGTTGGCGAGGGTCGCGGTCATGGCGCTGGCATGATCTGACGCCAAGAACGCCGCCACGTTCCCCAACTCGCCCAGCGACGGCAGCCGGTCAAGCATCGTCGCCTCCCGCATCCCAGCGATGACGTCCGCACGCGTCATCCCCGCCCCAAACCCCGTGCCAAGTCGGCAACCGCGTCGCCAGTATCGGGAATGGCCTCCGGCAGACCGGTGGTTCGCAGCCACACGACCCGGACACCCTGCGGCCCCAGCTCACACGCCCACTGCCGACACTGCGCCTCGATCGCCGCCCAGGCGACCAGCGTGCCGCCCAGGGTCGGGACCGCCTCACGGTCCCCACCGGTGATCGTGAGAATCACCCCCGATCCGCGGCTGGTCATATGCCGCGCGACCGCCCTGGCGGTCAGGAACTGGTTGCGCATGGCCTTGGTGATCGGCCGAGCGAACTGCTCGAACGCCATCTCCGCCGGACGGCCCGCTCGTCGAGCGCGTCGACCGGCGCCGTCTCGGCCACGCCCCCAGCAGCGCGGATCTCCCCGGCCACCTTGTCGAGCGTGGCAAGGGTGCGACCGGCAAGAAAGACCCTGGCACCCTCCCGGGCGAAGGCCCGGGCCACGGCACCGCCAACCGAGCCTGCCCCTCCGTAGACCACGGCGTTCTCGTTCTCAAGCAACATGGTCGCTCCTCCTTCTCCGGCCTACTGCTCGCGGGGCACCAGGGCGAACCGGTTGCCGTCGGGATCGGCGAACAGCGACCACCAGCCAAATGGCTGCTGAACGGGCGGCAACGGAAACTCGACCCCGCGGGCGGTCAGCTCGTTGCCACCACCACCACGGCCTTGTCGGGCGTGCGGACCTCCAGCCACCGCTCCTGCCCGTAGGGGGCGTCCTGGGCGAGCTCGAACCCGAGGGTTTCGACCCAGAACGCCTTGGCCCGCTCCTGGTTCTCGACCTCGATGACGACCTTGCTCACACCACCGATCATGATCGGCACCTCCTCTGATGGTGTTCGTTGTGTGCCAGCGGCGGGATGCAGCCCGAGTGTCATCCTCCGGTCTCGTTTCCTTGCATTTGCTGCTCCGTGGCCTCCCCATCCCCACCGCCCGAGGCCGCCTCGGCGGCGACCAGCTCGGAGATCACCCTGAGCAGCTCCAGCCACCCCTCGAAGGGCAGCGGGTCGCTACCCTTGGCCGCCGCGGTCCCGGCCAGCGGCTGCGTGCTCTCGATCCGGATGCGGATCAGCATGCCGGCTGCTTCGCAGCGTCCCGTTGCCGCGCCGTCCCAGCCGGGGCGCGCCCCGACGTACGGCGGTGCGGAGCAATCGGCAGTAGCGTCCGGCCGACGTACACCACGCCTCCTTCCCTGCGGACGGGTCGATCATCGGTCGGGAGGCGTTCATCGCGACTGCACTGTTGTTCAGACGGGTGCCGAGGACACGCCGTGTCAGAGCTCCCAGGCGATCGGGGCGCGCGGGTCGGGGGTGTAGGAGCAGTACCGGCCCGTCCGGATCGTGGAGGAAAGATGCCGGCCAAGCGAGGGGTTGGCCTTGGCGAGGTTGGCCATCGCCGCCCGGATCGCCCTGGTCGCGTTCAGCCTGGCGCGTTCGGCGTGCGACGCCGCCCTGCGGTCGCGGCCGTCCAGCCCGACCGCCCGCGCCAGCTCGCCCACCAGGAAATCCATCTCTTGCCGTGCCTTGGCGGCACGGGCCAGGTCATTGTTGTCGGCTGCCTCATCCAGCTCCGCCCGCAGCTCCTCTAGCCGAGCCTTGTAGGCCGCCTTGGCGGTGGCGTCCAGCAGCTCCCCCGCATCCCCCAGGTCCGGCCGCACCTGCAGCTCGCCAGTTTCGGCCCGACCCCTTGGCCCCAAGGGCGCCGCCTGCGCCGCCTGGCCTTCGGCCGCCTCCAGCTCGGCCGCATGGAGCTCTCGCCCAGGATGCGCCAGCAGCCGGGCCAGATGGCGCAGTCCCTTGGCGTCCTTGAGGCGGACGATGTCGCCTTCGTAGGCGACGGTCCAGTACTCGCCTTCGCGGCGGAACACGTTCCTTGACATCTCGGGCGCAGCGGCCTCGGCAGCCGCCGGCTCCGCCGGCACTCTCCCGCCCGGCTGAGCCGCTCGGAGCATCTGGATCCCCTCGGCCACGGCGGCCATCCCCATGGAGCTGGCAGTAGCAAGCGCCCGGTCCAGCAGCCCGACCGCCCGGCCCCGGTCCGCGGGCTGGCCTCGGCGGAGCAGCATGCGGGCGTACTCGTAGCGCGTGCGGGCCAGGAACGGTCTGGCCCCCAGCCGGTCGTGGGCGCCGATCGCCGCCTCGAAGTGGTCGGCGGCCTCCGCCCACCTGGCCGTCACGGTCGCCAGCAGGGCGAGGTAAAACGACGCCGATCCGAGGCAGACGACCGGCTGGGGCGCCGTGAAGGCGATGATGTGCCCAGCGTAGGGAAGCAGGACCGGGTACAGGCTGCCTGCGGCATCGGGCTCGTTGAGGTGCGCGGACAGCACGGAGGCCAGCGCCACGGCAGGCAGCCAAATGCCATTTCGAGGCCGCTGGGGAATCTGTTCGGCCAGCAATCGCAGCCCCCTGCGTGCGCCATCGCTGTCACCAAGCTCGGCGTCGGCGAGCGACAGCCACGCCTTTGCGAACGCGGCCCGGGGAAACTGGTCCACGACCCCCTGCCATTCGTCCCGCAGCTCGTCCAGGCGCCCTTGCTCCCAGTGCAGCAGGGCCAGCTGGTCGAGGTGCGTGAACATGACGTTGGGTCGCCTCGGCTGCAGGGACAAGGCCTCGTTGGCCAGCCTCTCGGCTTCCTCGAAGGAGCCGTGCAGCAGTGCCCGCATCGCCCGCATCGTCATTGCCGCCCATTGGTGGAGCGGCATGCGGAGCTCCTCGGCCAGCCGGGCGTGGGCCGCGATGGCGGCCTGGGCCGCCTGGACGTCGCCCCATTCCAGCGCGCTGGCCGCCCGACTGGCGTGACCGTCCAGTTCCATCTCACGGTCGCCGGTCTCCCGTGCCAGTCGCAGGATTTCTTCAGCCAGGGCGGTGCGTTCATCCAGCCCGTCCGGGCCCCACACCGCCATCCACCAGGCGCCGAGCGCGCTGCGGAGGGCCGCCGGGTCCGCCAGCCGGTGGGCCATGGCGACCGCCTGCCGGCTGAGCGACTCGGTGCGATTCGTCTCGTCCGAGAACGTGAACTCGAGGGACAAGCGCGCCAACAGCCGGACGTGAAGAGGTGAATCCTGGGGACGCAAGCCGCCGAGCGCCTCTTGCAACAGCGCAACGAGCTGCCGGTTGACCAGGCCGCCCTCGACCTGCGGCTCGCCATAGCCCAGTGCGGCGCGCGCCAGCTGTTCGGGTGCTCCGAGCCTCCTGCTGATCTCGGCGGCCTGCAGGTAGCTCTCCTTGGCCTGCTGATAGGTGCCCGCTCTGGCCTGGGCTGCGCCCATGCGCAGCAGCAGCTCGCAGCGAACCGGCTCGTCGGGGCCGGCGAACTTCAGCGCATGCAGCGCGCGCTGGTACTCGGCGGCCGCCTCCTCGTAGGCGTACATGCCCATGGCTCGCTCGCCGGCCCGGCGGGCGTACCCAAGCGCCTTGGCGCCCTCCCCGACGGCCGCGACCTCGGCGAAGTGGCGGGCGAGCTCGGCGACATGCGCCCCCGAGCCGGTGCCGTACACGCGCTCGATCGCCTCGCCGACCTGCCGGTGCAGCTGCATTCGGGCCGGGATCGGCAGCCGTTCGTAGAGCACCTCTCGGATGAGGGAGTGCGAGAAGCGGTACGCGCCGACGGTCTCTGGGTCCTCGGCCGCGATGTCCAGCGCCAGCGCCTCCGACAGCGCACCGAGGACGCGCTCGACTGGGAGCTCGCAGGAGGGACCGACCAGCGCCAGGTCGAACTCTCGGCCCACCACCGCTGCCGCCGACAGCACCTGGACAGCATCGGCGGACAGCGGGGTGAGCCGCCGCTGGATCACCGCCCGGACGCTGCCCGGGATCGGCACGCCCTCCCGACCGGGGTGGTCCAGGGTGGCCTCGGCAGCCAGCAGGCGCACGGCCTCCCGGACGAACAACGGGTTGCCCTCCGTTGTCGCGTGAATGGCGGCGACCTTCGCTTCGGAGGGCACCACGCCGGAGAGCGCTTCGATGAGGCCCTTGACCGCTCCGCGATCCAGACCCCGGAGATTGAGCAGCTGCCCCTCGCGCACCAACTGCCCCACCGCATCGTTGACGCCCGGTCGGCGATCCGCCTCCACGTCGCGGTAGGTCCCCACGACCAGCAGCCGGGATGCGCGAAGGTCTCGTGCCAGGAACTGCAGCAGCAGCATGGAGGGGTCGTCGGCGGCGTGCAGATCGTCCAGGACCAGCAGCAGCGGCTCCGCGGACGCCGCACGCTCGAAGAGGCCGGCGATCGCCTCGAACAAGTAAAACCGTGTCGCATCGGACGTAAGCGAGGAGACCTCGGGGATCGCCGTCGTTCCAAGGCGTTCGGCGAGGCCGGGGACCAGCTGGGCGACGTGAGCCGCCCCCGCGCCCAGATAGGCGGCAAGGGCCTCCTCGTCACGGTCTTCGGCGAGGGTCCGGATCATCTGCGTCCACGGCCAGAAGGGAGGTGCGCCCCCGCCCTCCCAGCAGCGACCCCACAGCACACGGGCCCCTCGCTGGATCGCGTGACTCGCAAGCTGCTCGGCCAACCAGGTCTTGCCGATCCCTGGCTCCCCGGCGATAAGGAACAGGCGCCCACGGCCGCCGGCCGCGTCCTCCAGGCCGGCTATCAGCTCCGCGACTTCCCGGTCCCGGCCCACGAAGGCTCGCGATCCTCCACGCGGGGCAGAGTCCCCCATCTGAGCCATCGCGCTGGTCAGCCTAGCGCAAGCCACGCCCGCCCGGTACCGCTCGGCCACCCGGATCCCTCGAGGACACGCTGCGCCGCGGAGACGAGGCGGTGGCGACATGTGGAGTCCCGCAGGCGCCCTCTGAACAACAGTTCACACAGATTGCACGCCCCAGGGGTAAAGGAACCCGTAGGCCACCCCTTTTCTGACATTTCAGTCCTCACCATCCCTGCGACCAAGGACGGATCGATGCACGGCGCAGCTCTTTACCGTCTCACCTACCTGGCGGCGGCGATGTCATTGGGCCACCACCTCGACCATGTCATCCGGCACAACGCGGTGGGCTGGCCGCTGACCGACGAGGTCAACGCCTTCACCATGAGCCTGGTCATCTACCCGGTCATCGCCATCGGCCTGCTGCTGTACCGAACCGGCCGGGTGGGGCCCGGCTTCTGGGCCTTGGTCTCCGGGGGCGGCGCCGTGTTCGTCAGCGCCGTTCACTTCGGCCCCTTCGCGGTCGAACCGCCGCAGATGATCCTCGGCCATTACGACCCACCGATCCTTGGCTGGCTGGCCTTCACCTGGCTGGTGACCTTCGCGGCCGTGCTGGCCATCACCTCGCTGTATGAGACCCGGCTGTGGTGGCAGCAGCGCCACGTGCGGCGCACTACCCGGCCAGCCACGGACGTGGGGACCGAGCAATGACCGCCACCACACCTCCTGCCGGGCAGCCGGCCGTGTGGCCGCAGCCAAGCGGTCCCGCCGCGGCCACAGGACTGGGCGGCGCCGTCCTGCTGGTCGGCACCCGCATTGCGCTGTGGGTGGGCGTGCAGCTGCTGGTGGCCGGCCTGCTGGTCCTCGGCGGCGCGGGCACCGGCCAGCCGCTCAACGCCGCGGCCGCGTGGTGGATGGTCTACGGCGCGCTCATCGACCTCGGCACCCTGGGCGTCATCGGCTGGTTGCTCCGGCGCGACGGCAGCTCCTACCGCAGCCTGCTCGGGCCGTCGACGGCAGCCTGGCAGGTCGCGCTCGGCGCGCTTGGTGTGCTGGCGGCCAGCGTGCCCGCCATGGTCTTCAGTGCCGAGCTCAATCGCGCCTTCTACGGCGCCGCCACCCCGCCCATGCTGGCCGTGGTGGTCATCTGGGCCGCCGAGCACGCCTTCTTCCCGCTCCTGATCAGCGACGGTGACGGCAGCCTCGACCTCAAGTTCGCCGCCTACCGGGTGGTGTCGGTGCTGCCCTTCCTGGCCACCTGGACCGCGCTCTACTACGCCTTCGACCGGCGGCTGCTGCCGATCATGGCGGCCAGATGGGTCTTCAACGGCGGCACGGCGCTCGCCCTGACCTTCGGCCTGGTCGGATGAGCCCGCCCATGCGCCGATGGCGACTGCCGCTCCTGATCGCGCTGGCGGTCCTGCTGGCGCTGGCCGGGGTGGGCTACGGGGCGCTGGCCGCGTCCACCTCGCGCTCCGAGATCGCACGGGCGGTTATCTGGGGCAATTCCGATGTGCACGACTACGCTCGCTTCCCCGCCCGCAGGATCGCGGCGGGGCCGACCCGGTTCGGGTTCCACCGCCCGCCGGGCGGCAGCAGCATCCCGCCGGTGCGCACGATCCGGGTCCTCGAGGACGGCCGGCCAGTCGAGCGGGACCTGGAGCGGTTCCTGGCCGCCAGCGACACCACCGCGTTCCTGATCCTGCGCGGCGACACCCTGCTGTACGAGGGCTACTTCAACGGCTACGACCACGACTCCACCCGGACGTCGATGTCGATCGCCAAGTCGGTGCTCTCGGCCCTGGTCGGGATCGCCATCGGCGAGCGCCGCATCGGCTCAGTGGACGACCCGATCACCAGGTACGTGCCGGAGCTGCTGCGACGCGACCGGCGGTTCGAGCGCATCACCCTGCGCCACCTGCTCACCATGCGCTCCGGTCTGGGCTACCAGGAGTCGGGCACGCCATGGAGCGACGACACCGCCACCTACTACGCGCCGGATCTGCGGGCGGCGGCACTGCGCAAGACCAAGATCGTCGAAGAGCCGGGGCGGAGGTTCCACTACAACAACTACAACCCCTTGCTGGTCGGCCTGGCGCTGGAGCGGGCGACCGGCATGCCGGTCGCCACCTACCTCGAGCGCAGGCTGTGGCAGCCGCTGGGCATGCAGGCCGATGGTTCCTGGAGCCTCGACAGCCGGCGCAGCGGCTTCGAGAAGATGGAGAGCGGCGTCAACGGGCGGGCCATCGACTTCGCCAAGCTTGGCGTGCTGTACGCCAACGGCGGAGCCTGGCAGGGTCGTCAACTCGTGCCGCGCGCCTGGGTCCAGGACCCGACCGTCGTCCCCACCGGCCGCGGCTCCACCCCTGCCCCCGGGTACCAGTACTTCTGGTGGGTCCAGAACGATCGCAGCCCGCAGGCGTTCTTCGCCAGGGGCAAGTACGCGCAGCACATCTACGTCGTGGCGAAGACCGGGCTGGTCCTGGTCCGCTTCGGGAGGGACTTCGGCTACGAGAACTGGCCGGAGCTGCTCAGTGATCTCGCCAGACGGCTGGACGAATCAACCTCGGGCAAGACCTCCTGACCACCCGGGCTACGGGCCGAACGCGACCGCGGCATTGCCCAGGGACGTCCGCCGGCCCTCGTGGACGAGCCCGCTGTCAGACGTTGTCACCATCGCACTGCCTGCGGAGAGCGTCACGGTGAGGAGTGGGTATCCGAATGGTTCGTGTCGGAGGGGCCGACTGGACCACTGGGCCTACCAGAGTTCACCACACCGGTAGCGGTGTAGAGCCCGGGTGAGTACACCTCCTGAACTGAACGGCCAGCCCGAGAACGCCTTGATGGCCAGCTGCCAATGCTCATCCGCGGAAGTACCACCCGCATGTGGGCAGTGGTGGGCTGCCTGCCATTTGGGACAGTCAGTGCTCGGTGAGGTCGCGTTGGCGCCGGAGGTACTCGTCACGGTCGATCTCGCCGTCAGCATAGCGCCGGCGCAAGGTCTCCTCGGGCGTCTCCTCCGACGGCGGACCGGGGGGGCGTCCCCGCAGGCGCCGCATGGCCCAGGTGATGCCGCCGGTGACGATGCCGACCAGCATGAGGCCCATCATCAGCCACATGACCACGCCCAGCATCCCGGTCATCATGGCGCTGCTCCCTTCTGGCGTGTCATGGTTGGTCAGGGTCGCGTCGAGGTCGAGGGACGGTCACCAGCTGCTTCTGGCGCCTGCCATGCCAGCTTGCCGCCGATCCAGGTCTGGGTCACCCGGGTGCCTTCCTGGAACGGGTCGCCATCGCAGATGACGAGGTCGGCGGCCTGGCCCGGCGCCAGTCCACCGCCACCTGGCGCCTGGAGGGAGGTGGCCGCGGTCACGGTTGCCGCGCGGACCGCTTCGGTGCGGGTGAGCGTCTGCTCCGGCTGGAGTTGCTGGCCGGTTGGCAGCCGCCGCTCCACGGCGGCGCGCAGGTTGTGGAGCGGATCGACTGGCCCGCATGGGTGGTCGGAGCTGAGCGCCAGCGGGACGCCCGCCTGCAGCAGGAGCCGCCCGCCGAGCACCGTCACATAGCGGTCCGCCCGCGCCGCCTGCAGCATGGTGCCGTAGCGGGGCAGGAAGCCGGGCTGGTAGGAGACCGCCACCCCGGTGCTGGCGACGCGGTCGGCGGTGGCCGGATCCAGCAGCAGCAAGTGGTCGATCGTGGCCGCATCCGGCGGCACGCCGACCCCTCGCAGCACCCGGGCGGCCTGCGCGCCAGCCAGGTTGCCGAGCGCGTGGATGCGCAGCCGCACCCCGGCAGCCGCATACTCGGCGACCAGGCTGGTCAGCTCGGTGTCGGTGTAGCGAAGGTAGGGGGCATCAAGGTGGCGTGGGCGCACGACCAGCCTGCGTCGCAGCGCCTCCCGCAGCGGCCCGGTGGCCCGCAGCCGCCACGACTCCGCGGCGGCACCGCCGAGCAGGCCAACCAGCGCCCGCGTGGGCAGGCGGAGCGCGCAGCGGTCGCCGCCGTCGGCAAACAGCTTCACCTCGCGGCCCGAGTCCCCGTAGGAACCATCGGGCGCCGCTGTGGGACCAGGTGCTCGTGAGTGCATCCCCGCCACCGAGCCGGTGCCCCATGACAGCCGCAGCGGGGTCGAGGCGCGCAGGGCGAGCATCCGCTGGTGCCACTCTGGCGAGACGTAGGGGTCGTGTGCGTGGGTGATGCCGTAGGCAAGGCAGCGGGTCGCCTCGGCCTGGAGTGCTGCTTGGACGCCCGCCTCGCCGACATGCGCGATGGTGTCGGCGAGGGCGCGCTGCAGGGCGATCCCGTAGGCCGCCTCCCACAGCTCACCGGTGGGCCGGCCACGCCGGTCACAGGTGACGTCGTGGCCGAAGTTGGTTGCGCCGCGGCGTTTGGCGAGCCCGATCGCAGCCAGGCCCGTAGAGGACAGCGCGCCGCGGTGCATGTCCAGCGTGGAGACCAGGACCCGGCGGCCCGGCGCGGCCTCGTCCAGCTCACTGGCGGTCGGCAGCCTGCCCTCCGGCCACCTCCAGCGCGCAACGCTCCAAAACAGCAGCCACGGCGCATCCGGCGCTGCGGCGGCTTCGGTGCGCACCGCACGCAGGGCATCGGCCAGGCCGCGCCAGCCCAAGGCGTCCACCCCAAGCGGGAACCAGGCCGCCTGGCTCAGGTGCAGGTGCACATCGACGAACCCCGGCAGCACGTGACACCCGCCGAACTCCAGGACCTCGTCGGCGCGCGGCGGCTGGGGCGTGCCAGCCTCGTCGCCGACCGCTCCAACCCGGTCATCGTCAACCAGCAGCCAGGTGGAGCGTGGCGTGCAGGCCGGACCGGCCCAGACGGTCCCCCCGGTCAACAGTCGGCGGCTCATGCTCGTCTCCCCCGATGCCCAAGCCGGTTCTTCGGCCTGATCCTCCCAAATCTTCCCTCTGTGGCAAACAAGCAGCCCAAACCAGCCGGCCCACACCGCGCGGGCAGCGCACTACTCGACTTGGGTGCCGGCTGCCCCGGAGAGACGCACGTTGTCCTCCCACACCGTGGCGATCGCTGCGGAGAAGCAGTAGGCGAGCAACCCGGCAGCCTGCTCCCCGCGCCCGGCGGTCTGTGGCTGCTGGATCTCGTCCTCGTTGCAGTCCCATCGCCCCGGGGCCTCGGCTGGATCCGCACCGAGGCTTCAACAGCCTCTGACAGCACGACCTCTCCCTGCTGCTAGCGCGTCGTTGGACCAGAGCATCCCCAACGATCCGGCAAGCACTCATGCCGGTTTTCTTCAGCACCCCAAAGAGAACCTTTGGGCAGGTAGTGGTCGCGATGCTGCAATCCGGCGGGCGCTGCTGGCTCGCCACGCCCTGCTGCCAGCCGCGCACGCCCATATCCGCGCGGATTGTGGGGATCAGCCGGGTGATCGGGACGACCGGCTGGGCGTGGGCCGCGTCTTGGCGGGAGCGGCCAGCTGCTGGGTGAGGGTCGAGGCGGCTGCCTGCAGTGCCGCCAGCACAGCGGCCACCGCCGAGGTCGGGCGTGGGTGCCCGGGCAAGACGGCGATGATCCGCCGGGGCAGCAGGCCCGCGACCGGGACGAGGGTGACCTCGGGGTGCTGAGCGTCGCGGCTGATGCAAGCGGTGGTCAGGCTGACGCCAAGCCCAGCGGCGACCAGCCGCGGGACGGCCTGATAGTCATCGGTGGTCAGGGCGACGGTCGGGGTGAACCCGGCAAGCGTGCAGGCGTGCAGCGTCTCGGGGCGGCAGCGTTCGCTGATGATCCAGGGTTCGGCGGCCAGCCGGGCCAGCTCGACGTCCTTGCCGCCGGCCAGCGGATGCGTGGCGGGCAGGATGACGAACAGGTGGTCCTCAAGCAGCGGCACGCTGACCAGACCCTTGGGCGGGGCGGGCAGCGCGGGGTGGTCGAAGGTGATGGCCAGGTCGCACTCGGCGCGCTCCAGCAAGGCGAACGACTGCTCGGGGCCGGCCTCCACCAGCGACACCGTGATCTTGTGTCCGCGCGCGGCCAAGCTGGCCAGCGCATCGGGCACCAGCGTGGCGTTGCTGCTCGGTAAGGCGGCCAGCCGGACACGGCCGGCGGCGCTTCTGGCAAGGGCGGCAAGCTGCGCCTCGGCGGCGGTGAGCTCGGCCGCGATCGCCTCGGCCCGGGGCACAAGCGCGCGCCCTGCCTCGGTGAGCTGCACGCCCCGACCGTCGCGGACGAGCAGCCGGACACCGGCCTCTTGCTCCAGGCGGCGGATGTGGTGGCTGACGGCGGGCTGGGTGTAGCCAAGCGCCCGGGCGGCCGCGGCCAGGGAGCCGTGGTGCGCGACCGCCCGGAGGACCAGGAGCCGCCGGACGTCCAGCATGACGCCCATGCTCGCACACAGCGGGCCTTGAGGGGCCAAAGAACCTGGAAATTGTGCCTGCCTCCCGGCTACGCGAGGATCTACCGCATCGCGCGGGCGACGTCCGGCAACGGCAGGGTTTCTGGCCGGCGCGAGCACCGGCCGGCCTGTGAACCGCGCCGGACCCCTGCCAGGCGCCAGACAAGCGGTGGCGGTGTCGGGAGATAGCTCACGAACCGGATAATAGGAGCGGTGCCGTCGGCGCGATGCTGCTCGGAGCGCTGCTGACGGTCGTTCTCCCCTCGGAAGGTCTGCTGCCCGGGCGCCTGCTCGCCCTCGGGACTCTCGTCTTCATCGCCGGACGGCTCGTGGACCTCGCCTGGCACGCCACGCATAAGTAGTTCGAGGCTGCCGTCGACCAATTCCAGGCCCACGCGGTGGTGTGGGCTGGCACGCTGATCCTCATGGCCGCATCGGCCACCGCGGTGGTCCGGGGCACCCAGGAACCGCGGCGACGCCGTGGTGCTGGCGGGGACGGTCGTCCACGCCGGGGTTGCCGCCTGGCACTTTTGGGAGCACAGCCAGCTCCGCGGCCCCGACCTGCCCCATCTGTTCCTCCTCGCCAACACCGTCATCCTCGCCGGGGTGGCTTGGGTCTGGTTGCTGGTTCCCTGTTGAAGCCGCGCGTCCCGCCACGGTGGGGACGCCAGCCTGACCTGCGCAGATAGGCGAACGGCAGTGCATAGGTCTGGGACGTGCTCTGCCGAGGGCACGACAGGGCACGCGAGGGCACAGCAGGGGCGCGTGAGGGGCACAGCAGGGGCAGGGCCGGGGCGTGCAATTGAAAGCAGCCCTGTCGTGTTTCGAGTAATGCTTTACACATTACACGGCGGTCAAACATCAATTGAAACTTGACAATTGGCAGCAGCCCACCACTGGAGTCTGCCCCTCCCGTGCCCCTGTCCGGCCGGTCGTTGGTCAGGCAGGTCGAGCGACATGTTGTGGTCCGGCGTGCTGCCGACCACCCTAGACTTGGTCGGCGCTCGCCACGTCTCGAAACTGCGTCCAACCGCCAGAACCCACGAACTTCCGAACTGGCGTGATGGAGGCACGATCCGGGCGGGTGCAACACGCCACCCCACGCCTGCCCTCTTGCCCAGAACTCGTTGGTACAGACCGACCGGCGGCACCGCGAGATCAGCGAGCACGAAGCCGCGCATGCATACCCCATTCCTCGGCCGGACCGGTAGCCAAGCAAGCCCACCGAAGACCTCATGCCAGCCGCGACCGGAGCCGACGGGCACGACCCGGACCGCGCGGGTCACCTTCGAGGCGCAGCTGCTGGTTGTGAGGCCGGCCGCCAGCTTGAGCAAGGAGCAGACCGAGGCAATCATCGAGGCGCTGGCGTGGCTTGCCGATCACCTCTCACCGCCGGGACACGATCCGGGTAACGGTGGACGCGCCGACCGTTGCCGCGCTGGCTGCGGCGGCCTCAGGGCTGTAAGGATGCTTGCGTTGGTCGCTGCCTGGCCTGCTTCCAGCGCCAGCCGTCGCCTACTCCTCGGGCGTGATCTCCTCGGGTGGACCGCAGGCGTCGCCGGCTCGCAGGAGGTGTACTCGAACCTCAGGACAGCAGACTGGTCGAGGGTCGCATCACCGGGCAGGTCGCCGCGCCGGAGCTTGAGCAGCGCCACGACGGCCTGGTCGAGCGTCGTCTGGGCCGGCAAGTCGACCTCAACGGTGCGTGCGACCACGGGCGGATCCCTTCCTCTCTTTGCATTTCCGGCGGGGAGCGTACCTGTGAACTGCAGGGAAATCACCTCGCGACGTGACCCTGGCGGGGCACGGCCTCGCAGCGGGCCCAGCCGGTCCAGCCTGTGGATCGGCGGGCGTGCCGGCAGCGCGCCGGTGGCCACCACCAGCTGGTCGTAGCCGAACCGTCGGGATGTCCTGGCCGCATCGATTCACTCCACCTGTTGGCGGCCAAGTCCAGCCGCGCGGCGCGGTGCCCCAGCCGCAAGTCGGGCCCGGTGGCGTCCAGCTCGGCGCGGCTGCGCTGGACGAGGTCGCGCCAGTCGGCCACCTCCCCGGCGAGGTGGTAGGGGATGCCGCAGATGGAGGAGTTCGGGTAGCGGTCGGCAACCAGCAGGGTGACCTCGACCTCGGAGGCCCGTTCGCCGGCGCGCAGGCCCGCCTCGATGCCGGCGTCGCTGCGGCCGATGATGTGCAGATGCATGGCAGTCCCTCACGCTGGTGCTGGGTCCTGGCTGGGCCGTCGGCGGCACCATGGGTGGCTCGACGGCCGGGGCTGGCCCATGGCTCTGGCTGGATGCTACGGGTCCGGGCCTCGGTCCTCACCGGGTGGGATGCCGCCATGGCCATGTGACGGCGTCGGCCCGGCTGCGGCGACGATGAGGAAGAACAAACACCCAGCCCGCACGATCCCTGCCACTTGAGGAGGCCCGCATGTTGGACGTCGTCATCGCGGGCGGCGGCCCGGCCGGGCTCAGCGCCGCCCTACTGCTGGGCCGCGCCCGCCGCAGCGTGCTGCTGTGCGACAGCGGCCAGCCACGCAACGCGGGCGTGCACGCCATGCACGGGTTCCTGTCCCGCGACGGCATGGACCCGGCGGCGCTGCGGCAGGCCGGCCGCGACCAGCTCAAGCCCTACCCCACCGTGCAGCTCCGCGCCACCGCGGTCCACGCGGTCACCCGCAACGCCGAGGGATTCACCGTCAGCCTGACCGACCGCACCACCGAGCAGGCCCGCCGCCTGCTGCTGGCCACCGGCGTCATCGACCAGCTCCCACCGATTCCCGGCCTGGCGGAGCTGTGGGGCCGCGGGGTATTCAACTGCCCCTACTGCGACGGCTGGGAGGTCCGCGACCAACCCCTGGTGGTCCTGGCCAGCGACCCGCGCAACTTCCAGCTCGCGCTGCAGCTGACCCGCTGGAGCCCGGATGTGCTGCTCGCCAGCAACGGCCCGGCCGGTCTGGACGACGACGCCCGCCGCCTGCTGGCCGCCCACAAGGTCGCACTGCGCGAGGAGCCCATCGCCCGCCTGGACGGCGGGGACGGCGGGCTGGAGCGGATCGTGTTCGCCGAGGGCGAACCGGTCGCGCGCGCCGCGGCGTTCCTGCACGCGCCCACCCGCCAGCGCAGCGACCTGCCCGGCCAGCTCGGCTGCACCATGGGGGAGGACGGCTCGGTGCTGGTCGACGATCTTGGGCAGACCAGCGTGCCCGGCGTGTTCGCCGCCGGCGACATGGCGCGCCGGCCGAGCATGCCGCTGCCTGGCGCGCAGGTCGTCATCGCCGCGGCCGAGGGCGCGATCGCCGCGGTCGCCATCGACCAGCACCTGCTGCTGCAGCAGCTCGCCGCCTGAGGTCCGCGGTGCCGTTGCACGCGCTACCTGGCGCGGTCAGCGAGGCGCCGTGAGCCTCACCGGGATGCCGCAGGCGGTGTAGTCGCGGTCCATGAAGCGGCCGGGGGCGCTCACGCAGGATGCGGTTGGCGCGGTCCACCTACAGGCGGTGGCAGGCGCCGTTGGCCAGGTCCACGAAGGCGAGCCGTCGGCCCGGATGCCGTGCCAAGCGGCCGCGCCGAGGTCGACGACGTTGCCCGCCTGCTCGCTCCAGTTGCGCGGCGGGAAACGCAGCACCAGGCCGGGGGCGCGCTCGCGCTGCCACGGGCCGCTGCCGTCACGGGTGTAGCGGTGCTCGCCGACCCAGCCGGTGTCGGTGGTGCCGTCCGGGCCGCGCAGGTGCCAACACGTAGTAGACCACCAGCCGGGCTGGCAGCAGCCGATGCCGCCGTTCGGCCGGCCGGTCTGGGCCAGCACCCGGTCGACCAGCTCTGGTGGGTAGGTGCGGGTCAGCACCCCGATCGCGACCCGGTCCGACAGCCACGGCCGTGGCGCTGGCGTGGCCGGCCGGAGTCGTGGCATCCGCCCTCGTCTACTCACTCGAAGAGTACGAGGCGGGACATTGACGGGCATTGAGCTTAGTAGGTCATCAGTCCTGAATTACAGGGTAGAGGTGCTTGAGCTTGATGCGAGCGTCCTCGGTCGTGAAGCGCCAGTCGACCCCACGGCCGGAAGCGTTGCGCGCCGCCTGCCAGGCGACGACCTCCCGCTGTAGGGTTGCCTGGTCGGCCAGGCGGCGGTCCAGGCACTGCTCGGCCAGCACGGCAAGCTCGATCTCGGCCATGTTCAACCAGCTGCCATGCTTGGGGGTGTAGTGGATCTCGAGCTTGTCGGCCAGCCGCTTGGCCTCGGCCGGCTCGAACGCCTGGTACAGCGACGCGGGCGTGTGGGTGTTCGGGGTTGTCTTGCACCAGCACGATCTGCTCGGCGTCGGGGTAGTGGACGTCGAGGAGGTCCTTGATGCGCCGTTGGCTGACCATGACGTGGCGCCAGCCACCAAGCGGCTCGCAGACCACAAACAGGTTGCACACCCCGCGACGCTGGTACTCGTAGTCCTCCCTGGCCGGCTGCCCTGGCGCGACGGGCAAGGGCGGGGTGACCTCGGCCAGCAGTTGGCGGCTGGTCTCGTCCAGGCAGACCTGGGGCCGCTGGGGGTCATACGGCCGGGTGTAGACCCCAAGCACGTCCTCCATGCGCCAGCAGAACTCGGCATCGTGCTCGGGCGGGATGCACCAGCGCTGGGTCAGCCACGGCTTGAGGCGGTTTGCTGTAAGGCCTGGCGGACCGTCTCGTAGGAGATCGTCTCCACCACCTCCAAGGCGACCAGGCGTTCACCCAGCAGCCGCAACGTCCACCGCTTGTGGCCTGTGGGTGGCGCGCTGCACGCCAGCGCGACCAGGCGGGCCTCCTGTTCGCCGT
>WNGR01005140.1_pt1 | contig 24148 bp, 27 predicted proteins | sample 5407581 | NCBI WGS metagenome assembly WNGR01 (sample SAMN13153383, study PRJNA577476) | soil metagenome | isolation source: 80 cm soil or saprolite under Garry oak tree replicate 2 | place: USA:California | collected 2016-06-15
CCGGTAGATGCACTCTGGATCACGGGGGCTGGGGATATCAAGGTAGCCATGCCGCTTCAGCTGGCGGTATTGTTTACAGGTCAGCACTGAGCGCAACAGCTCATTGGCTCGTCGATTCGCCTCTGACCATTTGAGGTAGCTGTCAAGGGCAAGTCGCCAGAGCAGAACGAGGGAAAGAGCCGCGATGATCCCTAGCAACACATAGACGAGCATCTCTACAATCATCCACCAACCACCCGTGGCACCAGGATAATCTGCGATGCCTGTGGGTCAAACTGCTCCAGTCGTTCGACCGGCTTGCCTGATTCGACGCGAAAAGCCGTCGCGCCCCTGGCGCGCTCGCGTGCAAAGATGCGCTCGGCTTCGCGAATCGCTGCCATCGCTTCAGCATCACCCGTCAGGGCATCCTGTTCATTCCAGTGCAGGCGATCATCCCCGCGTTTTGAGATCACTCGTAACATTCCCATTGCTGGTCCTCCTTCCTCAACTCTGTCAGAGTTGCTAGTCAGTACATACGTCGAACTACACTTTCACCAGTGCTTACATTCCAGTCTTCAACATGCTTCCAGTTTTGCACCTCTGTCTTTAGTATAGTGACTTACGAACGAAAACGCATCCACAAAATGTACTGTTTTTGCGCACTATGTGAAATGCAAAGAATCAAAGATGATGAGTTTATAATGTAAACACACTACGCGATCGTCACTGCCCTGTCGCGATTGATGATCATAGCAGGCAAAAATAGTATGTTCTTATGATGTATTTTCGATTCAAGAGCAGTATACTACGAAGAGTTAAGTAGGAACGTCTAGGGGAAGGAGGCCACAATGTACACAGGAAGCGAACCGCTGCCGATCGATGAACCAGACTCAGTAGAGCAACATATCGATATACTAGCCACTAGAGGGAGACCCCAAATCTGATTATCATTGTTAATCGTACGGGGAACAATTGCCCCTTTCAGATTCGAAATTGGTCCCCGATGTCATTGACAAACACATTATGTCGTATATGCTATGCTTTTGGATAAGAATAGATCAGGGATTTCTCTTGCATAGAGATGAGATAGGTCACAACTTCTGCATGAAGCAAACAGAAAGTAGCGCCTTTCATTTCAGCAAAAGACAACAAGATACCTATCAGCAGAAATGCAGAGAAGGTCATTAACAAAGGAGTCACTATATGATTGAGTTCGACCCGGGTCCTCCATTAGCCTTCGCAGAACTGTTCGCACAAGCCCCCGATTACGCGCCATATAAGGAGCATTTCTGGTACGACTGGGGACCAATATTCTACCGTGGTCGCCTGGACGACAGTGCCCATGTGCTATGTGTCGCATCGGATCCGGGACCGACTGAGCGTGTTGCACTGAGGACGCTGGTCGGTGACGCGGGTCAGCGCGTTCAAGGCTTCCTGAGCAAGATTGGTCTGACACACTCATACACTTGTCTGAATGCCTTCATCTACGCGCTGTTCCCCAGTCACTCCGCGGAAGCTCCCCACATCTTGAGTGACCCGAATCAGCAGCGTTGGCGCAACCAGCTCTACACAAGAGCTATGGGGCCGAGCGTGCAAGCAATCCTGGCCTTTGGAACGAACGCGCAGTTGGCTGTCGATCAATGGAGCGGAAAGGGGAATGTGCCTGTGTTCAAAGTTCCTCACCCCAGTAGCCGTGACCCTCAGAAACTCATCGACGACTGGCGTGCGGCAGTGACCCAGCTACGCACCATCGTTACACCCGATTCCGATGCAGACCCCACGATACCCAACTACGGTCCTACATTCACCGAGGCGGACTACGGACGCATCCCTCTGCGTGACCTCCCATTCGGAGTACCGTCCTGGCTTGGCGATGACTCCTGGGGACGTAGGAGCAACCCACCGCACAACAACTCTGTGAGCAGGCCACCGCAAGACGACCGGCACACATTGATCTGGATTGCTCCCCAAGGAGCGTAGGAGATAAAGGTATGTTCACCAATCCAAGTGATCCGCCAGCAGGCCTGAGTAACCCGGGAGTTCCGCAGTACGCGCTCGAAGGACGGGTAGTGACCATGGATGCGGCGTACAGTGTTCTCGACACCGGCAGCGTCTATATCGACGGTGGTAAAATTGTGGCGGTAAACCCCACCGGCACACCACCACCTGCAGGATATGAACACGTCCCGATTATCCAAACCGGTGGGACGATCTACCCAGGGCTCATCGAGTTGCACAACCACCTCAGCTACAATGCTTTGCAACTCTGGCAAGTACCCCGGCGCTATACGAACCGCAGTCAGTGGAGCGGAACGCCTGAGTATCGCAAGCGGATTAGTGGGCCAATGGAGGTACTTGGCCGAACCCCCGGCTATGTCGAAGCGATCGTTCGCTACGTCGAATGTAAGTGCTTATTCAGTGGGGTCACAACCTCCCAGGGCATCGCACTCTTCAGCAACCAGGGGATTTCCCGGTACTACCGGGGCATTGTGCGCAACGTGGAACAAACAGAAGACGCAGATCTGCCCGAAGCCACCACGCACCTTGCTGATGTGGAGGCCGTGGATAGGGCAAAGTTTTTCGCACGCTTGCAACGCTGCACCTGTTTGCTGCTACACTTGAGCGAAGGGACCGACGAGCAAGCACGCTCGCACTTCACAGCGCTACACCTGCCCGATGATACCTGGGCAATTACCTCTGCATTAGCGGGTATACACTCTCTGGCGCTCACCCTCGATGACTTCCAAACATTCCAGGAACGTGGCGGGGCAATGGTCTGGTCACCGCTTAGCAACCTGCTGCTGTATGGCAAAACGGCGGATATCAAGGCGGCCAAGGAGAACGGGGTCCGCATAAGCATCGGCGCAGATTGGTCCCCCTCGGGAAGCAAGAACCTCTTGGGCGAACTCAAAGTCGCTCGGCTCCACAGTGCAGCAAACGGCGATCTCTTTACCGACCGTGAGTTGTTAAGCATGGCAACATGCACTGCGGCTGAAATTCTCCAGTGGGATAAAGTACTTGGCTCCATTGAACCAGGCAAGCATGCAGATCTGCTCATCGTGGCCACGGACAAGAGCGATCCCTACGCGGCGCTTTTGCAGGCACGTGAAACGGATATTACGCTGGTTATCATCGATGGGGTGCCACGCTTCGGAGCTACCGACCTGATGACGCACTTTGGACCAGGGACGGAGAACTGGCAGGTGGGCCAGGCGGCACGCAGTTTGAATCTGGGTGAGGAGGCATCCGATCCTGCAATTGAAGCCCTTTCGCTACATGATGCCAGCGATCGCCTGCGAGACGGCCTACAGCAGTTACCAAAGCTAGCAGGTGACCTGGAACGCTCTGTGGTACGTGCATTTCCTGAGGCTCAAGCCCCCCAATGGTTCCTGAGATTGGATGAGCCCGATTTGGAGGGAATAACACTACGGCCATTTCTTGACCAGGGGATAGCCGGATTGGAAGCTGTCCGGGATCAACTCAAAGCGGCCGCAAGCGTTCCGCTATCACAAGTGCTGGTGCCGTTAGATCTAGACCCTCTGAGCGTTATAGACGATACGACATTCTTCGAACGTTTGCAGCATCAGATTAATCTGCCCGACTACATCAAGCACGGCCTGCCCACCTTATACTAAATCGCGTTCTTCTAGAGATTTCTGGATGATTCAATCAACTCAGGAACAGATTGCCAGAGTGCTGGCTCGTCTTCAACGCCGCGCTTGCATTTCTGGCACATTATCAAGCCGCGCCGTAAAACCCTCCGCTTCAGCGGTAGGGATATGAGGTGCGTTCCTTCTTTGGGGCTTGGGCGAGCAAGGGGGATACGGATACTTGACAGTTTAGACGTTGTGTGATATCATCTAAGTATGAAGCAGAAACGAGCGTACCAGTATAGGTTTTACCCTACCGATGAGCAAGGACGTATTTTTGCTCACACGTTCGGGTGTACTCGGTTTGTCTACAACTGGGCCTTGCGCTTGCGCACCGATGCCTACTACAAAGACCAACAACGCATCGGCTATCACGAAACCTCCGCACAATTAACTCTCCTCAAAAAGCAAACCTCTTGGTTGAATGAGGTCTCCAGCGTGCCTCTCCAACAAGCCTTGAGTCATCTGGATCGCGCCTTTCGCAATTTCTTTGAAGGACGCGCCAAGTATCCCACCTTCAAGAAAAAGCAGGGAGAGCAAGCCGCAACCTATGCTGCATCGGCTTTCCAATGGGATGGCAAGCACCTCACGCTTGCCAAGATGGAGACGCCCCTCGATATCCACTGGAGCCGTCCATTGCCACCAGGCTCTCAACCCCGGACCGTGACCGTCTCCAAAGACACAGCCAACCGCTACTTTGTCTCTATCCTGGTGGAAGAGTCGACGGGGGAGACCGTTGGCAATCCCAAGTTCTTCCACCAGGATGAAAAGAAGCTGGCGCGTGCCCAACGTCGCCTGGCCAAGAAGAAAAAGGGGTCCAAGAACCGTGCCAAAGCCCGGCACCAGGTCGCGCGCCTGCATGCGCGCATTGCTGATCGACGCCGTGACTATCAACACCAGCTCTCGACTCGCATCATTCGTGAGAACCAAACGGTCTGCGTCGAGAGTCTTCAAGTCAAGAATATGGTGCAAAACCACGCTTTGGCAAAGGCCATCAGTGATGTCGGATGGAGTGAGTTTGTGCGACAGTTGGAGTACAAAGCCGCCTGGTATGGGCGGACGCTGGTCAAAATTGACAAGTGGTATCCATCGAGCAAGCGCTGCTTTGCGTGTGGACATATTCTGGACTCCTTGACCTTAGATGTCCGTTGCTGGACGTGCCCCGAATGTGGGGTCGTCCATGACCGAGACGTCAATGCCGCAAAAAACATTTTGGCCGCTGGACAAGCGGTGACAGCCTGTGGAGAGAGTGTCAGACCTGGAAGGGCCAAAGCCCCAACAGGCGACTCTCGACGAAGCAGGAAACCTCTCTCGTGAGGGGGGGAATCCCCTGGCTTTTGCCGTGGGGAGGATGTCAAGATGGTACTGGACCGCTTGATAGGCTTGGCAAGTCGCGGCTTACTTACCACTGTGTAATATGATATATTTGGAAGTGCTTAGAGATCATTTGACGCGAGAACTGAAGGGACCGTGGTTTTCTTACCTGCCACATTCCCATTGGATAGCTATTTGGATAGCTAGGCCAGAGATTCAAGAGGGATACTGTATGGACGAGGATCGCAGCGCCATTGCCAGGATGCGTGCTATCACCATTTCCCGCGAATATGGCAGTGGCGGTGGCGAGATTGGTGCGCGATTGGCGAAACGCCTGGGATGGCAATTGATTGACGCGATTGGCGAAACGCCTGGGATGGCAATTGATTGACCATGACGTTGTCGTCCGGGTGGCCAGGCTGCTGCATGTCAGCGAGAAGGAAGCAGAGGAACACGATGAACGCGTGGAGAGCCTGGCCTCACGCATTTTCAGGAGCCTGCGAGTGGTTCATCCCAGCATGCCTGTCATGGTCGACATTCCGCTCGCAGTGGATTCGCGAGCCTTCTATGAAGCGCGTTGCCAGGTCATTGAAGGCGCTGTCGCCACAGCACAGGTGGTCATTGTCGGTCGTGGTGCGCAGGCTCATCTGGCGCACAGGCGTGACGTCCTGCATGTGCGCATCATCGCCCCGCTTGAGGCGCGACTCAGCTATGTCACGAGCCGTGAGGGTCTGGATCGGCAGGCTGCTCATGCACGTATCCTCAAGAAGGACCAGGAGCATGCCCGCTATCTCGAAACGTTCTACCACCGTCATCCCAGTGATCCGCACCTGTATGACCTCGTCCTCAACACCGGCATCCTTGATCTGGAGAGTGCCGTTGAGGTGATTGCTCTCGTCCTGGAGAGGAAGGCCTTGCGGCTCTCGCTCCCGGCCTGGGAACTCGGCCCGGCGGTCGGCTTGCCTCGCTATCCTGGTCAACCAGAAGATTTCCGTCCTCCACAGTAGGGCAGCAGTTTTGGGAGGAGCCTGCGAGTGTTCGTCTTGCCGATGTACGACCACAATCGCTTTCACTGTGTCTGCATCTTGATCGTATCTGAGGAGCCGCTGCTATGTTTCATCGTCAACTCAATCCGAAAGTCAGTGTGAGCATCGTCTTCGTTGTGGCCCTGTTTATGTCGATCATGGATACGACGATTGTGAATGTGGCTTTGCCCTCGATCGCTCGTCAGCTGGGTGTCTCTCCTGACTCACTCGATGCGATTGTGGTTGGGTATATGGTCAGCCTTGCGGTCGTCATCCCCGTGTCTGGATGGCTCGGTGATCGCTTCGGGACCAAACGCATCTTTTTGCTTGCACTGGCACTCTTCAGTGTCGCCTCTGCCTTGTGTGGCCTCTCCATCAGTTTTCCGATGTTAGTTGGATGTCGCGTATTGCAAGGGATGGCCGCTGGAGCCATGACTCCGGTGGGGACGACCATGCTGTATCGGACCTTTCCTCCTGCCGAACGCGTGCAGGTCTCGCGCGTGCTCATCATACCAACAGTCATAGCCCCGGCAGTCGGTCCGGTTCTTGGAGGCTTCTTGGTGGACCAGTTATCGTGGCGCTGGGTCTTTTTTGTGAATGTGCCCATCGGCATCGCGGCCTGCCTCTTCAGTTTCTTCTTTCTGCAAGAGAAGCGTGAACCAGGAAGGGATCACTTTGATTTGGCGGGTTTCATTTTGGCAGGCAGTGGTCTAGCTCTCACGATGTATGCCCTCACCGAGGGTCCATCGTATGGATGGACGTCGATCCGCATCCTTGGGGGCCTGATCGGGGGACTGCTGCTGCTGGGTGTGTTTGCCCTGGTGGAGATGCGCGTGCACGAACCCATGCTCGACCTGCGCCTGTTCTCTAATCGTCTCTTTCGCTCGGCGAACCTGGTGACTTTGTTCTCGAGTGCCGGTTTTCTCGGAGTCCTCTATGCCGCTCCCTTGTATCTGCAGGTAGGACGTGGTTTCTCTGCGCTGACCTCGGGGTTGACGACGTTTCCCGAGGCGATTGGTATTCTCGTTTCAACCCAGATCGCGGCTCAGCTCTATCCTCGTGTTGGTCCACGCCGTCTCATGGTCGGTGGCCTGCTCGGTGCGGGGAGTGTTATGGCTCTCCTCAGTCTGATGGGAAGCGACACGAGCTTGTGGTGGATGCGTTTGCTGATCTTCCTTGCGGGGGCAGGTATCGGGTTTTCCTTTCTATCTGCCCAGACGGCGACCTTTGCGACCATTTCGTCTCGTGCGACTGGTCAAGCATCAGCATTAGCCAATGCGCTGAGGCAGATTGGGTCTGCTCTTGGCGTAGCAGTCGTAGGCAGTGCACTCGGCATCGTCGGGATGACGCGCATGAGTACAACAGGGGCGGTAGTACCAAACCTGACCGCGTATCATGCCGCTTTTCTCGCCGCTGCTGCACTCGAGGTCATTGCTGCGCTCTTTGCCGTCACGATTCATGACAGCGATGCTGCCGCAACGATGCGGCGTCAATTCAGGCCCGCGGAAGATGCGGAGCTATCTGGACTGTCCCCGAGAGTAGAGACAGGACGGTAGTCTTATGAAATGTCTCATCAATGAAAGGCATCTAACCCCCAAAACCACATTTGCCCCCATCAGTATAATAAGTACAGACCCACACACAAGGAGGCCTTTCCATGACCCAATCTACTCTACGCTCTGGGCATACCCCTACACCGTACCCTCACCTTTGCAAACTTACACCAAAAAAATTACCGCGCAATTTACTCCCTATTTTTCTCAATTTAGCGAGCACTCACTCAATAAGCTCATCAATCCTCAAAATATTACCGCGCAATTTACTCCCTATTCTCCTCAATATAGCGAGCACCGCCCGGAAGCACTCCTTAAAAGAAAGCAAGTGATACAATGGCAGCAAATCACGAACTCCACCTATCACACTACCGCAGAAAGGTCTCTTAAGAGATGGAACTTGAACAAATTCAGCAAGCCCTTGCTGCCGAAAAGCTCGATGGCTGGCTCTTCTATGATTTTCGCAAATCAAACCCCATCGCCTATAACATCCTCTCCCTTCCCCAGGACGAGCCATTCACCCGCCGCTGGTTCTATTTCGTACCCGCTCACGGCACCCCCACTGCCCTTGTCAGCGCCGTCGAGTCCCACGTCCTGCGCACTCTGCCAGGTGCCAAACGCATCTTTCGCACCTGGCAAGAAATGCAAACCCACCTCAATGACCTCCTGAGGCCAGGTATGCGCATCACCATGGAATACTCCCCGCTCAACGCCATACCCTACATGTCACGCGTCGATGGCGGCACGCTCGACCTGGTACGTTCATTTGGCGTAGAGGTAATCAGCTCAGCCAACATAGCGCAGCGTTTCGAGGCCCAGTTGAACAACGAACAGATCGCATCCCACCGCGAAGCCGGGCGCCGCATCATCGCCGTCAAAGACGCCCTGTTTCAAGAACTCGGCAAAAGGCTGCGCGCCAATCAACCTCTCGACGAATACAGTGTCCAGCAGCGCTTCCACACCCTCATGCAGCAGGCAGGAACAATCCCGGATATCCCCCATGTGGCAGTCAACGCCAATGCCGGCAATCCCCACTACGAATCCACCGCCACCAACCACAGCCCCATCCAGCGTGGAGACCTCATCCTCCTTGACTTCTGGGCACACCTTCCCGCCCCAGGCTCAATCTATGCCGACTATACCTGGATGGCCTTCGCAGGCACCCGTGAAGAGATCCCTCTCCACCAGCGCTCAGTCTTCGAGATCGTTCGCCAGGCCAGAGATGCCGCCATCACCTTTGTCCGCCAGCGACTCGCCGAAAACCAGCCCGTCGAAGGCAGGCAGGTCGACGACATCACCCGCACGGTCATTGCCAAAGCTGGCTATGCCGATCATTTCATCCACCGCACCGGCCACAGCATCGGCACATCCGTCCATGCCAACGGCGCAAATCTTGACAACTATGAAACCCAGGACGACCGCGTCCTCCTACCCCGCACCTGTTGCTCCGTCGAACCCGGCATCTACCTCCCCGAGTTCGGCATCCGCAGCGAAGTAAACCTGCTCATCCTCGAACACGACGCCGAAGTCACAGGCGTCCCCCCACAACAAGAAATCACCCCCCTGTTATAACACTACAACCCTCACATTCTTAACACGTATATAAGGTAACTTACCCGATATCTTATGAGAGAATCAAACATACCGGCCACGCCGGTCGCGCAAAACACCAGGACAGCAAACCAATAACGGAGGAACAACTATGGGCAACGAATGGGAACAGGATCCCCAACAACTACCACCACAACCTGGCAAGGGCCAACCCAACCAGGATGACATAGACAGACGCCTCGAAGAACTCAAGCGTACCCTGGCGCAAGGTGCCACCGAGGCGCAACTACGCATCAAACGGGTCGCCGAAAAGGCCAGCGAATACTGGCAACAGGCACAGACCGTCAACGTACCACGTCAGGCCTCCACCGAAGAGGAACAACGTATTCGCCAGCTCGCCAACATGTGGAGTTCCGAGAATTGGCGCGTCGCGCATGAACTCGGCACCTACATGGACATCATCTCCTGGAGCGTTGATGAAGTGTGGGAAGTCACACTGCAAACGCGCTGGGAAACACGCACCATGGATACGGTAACGGAACCCTACACTGGCCGTCCGCTTGGCAAGCCTCAGCCCTTGTTACCCGTCTGGGATTACGAACTCCCCCCGGTCACCGGCTTAAAAGCGCCTGCCACTCGCACACGCCTGGAAGGCCTGGACGAAGTCGTCGCCTGCACAAACTGCAACGGCACCGGGCGTGCTCTGTGCCCCACCTGTACCGGGCGCGGCTGGTACGTCTGCCCTGAATGCCGGGGCCGCACCAAGAAACGCTGCTCCACATGTCGCGGCCGCGGCTACATCGCCGACTGGGTAGAGACCAAAAAGAAGCCCTTCTTCAAGAAACAGGCCGAAAACCTCGCCTCTTCAGTCAACGAAAGAGTGGCCGACGTCTTCGATGGTATTCGCCAGCAGGGGGTACCAATCCCCAATCCGGTAGATACTGACCCCGCCAACAAAGGCAAGACCGTTCCTTGCCCTGACTGCGTCAATGGAGAAGTTGATTGAACCTGAGGCAACGGCAAGCGCGTCTGCGAAAACTGCCAGGGCGCCAAATCAACGTTGCACTGGGAAAGTGGTGCGCCACCGCGAGATTGCCCGCCGCTTCGACCTGGTCACACAAACCAGGATCGTGGGCAGCAGCCCCATCCCTGAACGGCGCCTGGCCGCTGCCGGTGGAGAGGTAGTCTACAATACCGAGGTCAACGAGACCCTGCATCCTGACGCGGCCCCCGAAGGCGTCCCCATGGATGTCTGGCAGGCAACCGTTGAATTGGCTCAAGAAGAAAGCACAAATCAGGAGAAATACGGAGTAGAAACTCCCCTTGGAGGCACCCGTTCCAGCTTGCAGGTACTCGAACTTGTGCGCATTCCCTACACACGGGTAGATTACCGCTACGGCAATCAGGATTACACCTTCTTTGTCTACGATAGCAATGGGCAGGAGAAGTTCCATGCCGACCGCTATCCCGCCCGCTGGGACCGCATTGAGCGCCTCGTCCGCGCCATCTCCGCGGACCTGATGACGCCCGCGCAGCAGGATAGTGCAATCTCTAACCGGCCTGCTCCCGGCTACCGCGTCCCAATCGAAGTCCCACCCTACACCGTCACCGAAGACGAAGATGAAAACTTCTAACTCGTTTTCCCTCTCATCTCACATCAAGCAGGCAGATGTGAGATGAGAGGGAAAACGCAAGTTCTCAGTTTGCTTCAGCAACTCTCTGGCTCTTCTTCGCCAAAGAACCAAACAAGGTACCACCTCTTAATGCCCTGATCATGAGCAGGTTAGCAATGATGATAACAAGGCAAATGGGGGGAATGAACCCATCCAGATCGATGCCTTCATTAAAAGGTGCACTCGGCTTGAAGGTCGGGAAAATCCAACCACCCATCAAGAAATGAAAATTGACGGTCTGAAATGCCGCCCCTGCAGCCGCTAGAATGACGATATAACAATAGGCAACGGCCAGACCGTGTTGAGCTTCCCCGCGCATTCGTGGCTCACCCAAAAGCATGAGCGCTCCCCCAAGGAGAACCAGCCCGATGGCGACTTCTGACCACTCTATAAGATATCCCCAAATAACACTGTGCGGTACTATAACCGCTTGCAGTATGTTGACATACCAACCATTAGGATTATCTTTCATACCAGCACTGAGCACGCCAGCTAAACCCTGGGGAAATGTGCCCGACATCAACTTATTGCCGCCCGACATCAACCATTCCCACCCGATAATAGCTTCTATTGCTGCCAATAAATAACGTGTCGATCGGTTCAACATACTTTAACTTGTTTCCCTTCACTATGGATGCCACTTCAAAGCCAGTGCATTCTCTGTAATTATGGGGAGAGTGCATCACAATCGCATCACACACCAATTACTATGCATCACTGATCTATCACAAAAGTATCATCATTTCATCAAGTTCTTTCATCCTTGTGAGTATCTCGTGATATTTTGCTCCCAACACGTGATTAAACTGTGATGAGAAAAGCATATCCTGTTTAATAGGAAAGCATTGCTGTTCGTCATAGCAATGCCAGAGCGTTTGAAAGTCAAAGTACGTAAGCAATAATTTCAGGAGAAACAACCATGGCAGGCAAAGACGGTAAATCTACACCTACCCTCGATCTTACACCAACTACTGAAGCAGCGCCCAAGCCAATGAGTGCAAATGACAAAGGATCAGAACCTGTAGCTCGTTCATACTATAAAGCGCCTCCTCAGCGCAGAAAAAGCTTTATCTCACCATTTGTGGTAGTATTCATCGCGGTTGTGGTGATGATCGCCCTTCTGAGTTATGGCCTTGGAGCCACAATGGCCGGGAATAACAGCAGCGTAAGTTCGAGTACTACTTCTACCAGCACATCTTCCTCAAGCAATATGAACACGTCGAACCCGACAACCGCTCCGGCGAATGTGCCTAATGCAACTCAGTCATACGGCGGACAACTTGCGAAATACGTCGTGGACCCCGACGGGGTCAAACACTTTACATTGACCGCGAAGCAGGTCATGTGGGAAACGGTTAAAGGCCATCGAGTGCTCGCCTGGACCATTGATGGTACAGTGCCAGGCCCGATGATTCGTGTCACCGCTGGCGACCATGTGCGTATCACCCTTATCAACCATTTTCCTGAAGGAACCGCTCTCCACTGGCACGGATTGATGGTTCCCCCTAGCGCAGATGGAGTTCCAGGTGTTGGTATGAAGCCAGTCATGCCAGGTCAATCCTACACCTACGATTTCACCGTGTATAACCAGGATGTTGGCACGCACTGGTATCACAGCCACTATGACGACGTGGTTCAAGTTCCGGGTGGCATGTATGGAGCATTCATCGTAGATCCACGCCCTGGCACTCCTCAGGCTCAGCAGGCAATTAAAGCCGATGTCGAGGCCACAATGTTCGTCAGCGAGCTGGGCGGCTACTATGTCATCAACGGCAAGAGCTTCCCTGATACCCAGCCAATTATGGTAAAGCATGGTCAGACTGTTCATGTTCGTCTGTTCGGCGCAAGCGAAATGATCCATCCAATGCACCTGCATGGACACTTCTTTAACCTCGTTGCTGAAGATGGTCATATGCTCCCACAACCAATTCAGAAAGATACCCTGTCAGTCACCCCAGGCGATTCTTATGACATCACCTTCTACGCCTGGGCGCCTCCAGGAAGTATCTACCCATTCCACTGCCATATCCTTGCTCACTTGATGAACCCTGGGCAAACAGGCTCCGAGATGGGCGGACTGATTACCTTGATCGAGTATGCCAGGTAGCTGGCAAGCACACATGTGTTGGTTGTTCGCACTGCAGTGCGAATAACCAACACCAAACACATCAGACCCTAAGTGGGCCGCAGTCAAAGGAGACGAATCATGTTTAAGAGATTGTTGGTACCTCTAGATGGTTCAACCCGCGCGGAAAAAGCCATTCCCGTCGCTGCGCGTATCGCACGCGCTTCAGGCGGGACCATAGTGTTGTTACAAGTAGTGGATATGCCCATAAGGTATGGAAAGTTCGTGACCCCAACATCATTTGCAACCGAGGAAGATGTAGAGGCTGAAAAAGCACAAGCGACCGAATACCTCACCGCATTAGCACAATCTGACGAGCTTGAAGGTATCGGCACAAAAATTGAAGTCGAATCCGCCGCCGTCGCGCCAGCGCTGCTGAACTATGCCCAACCATCCACGGCCGATTTGATGGTTATGTGCAGCCATGGCTATACAGGTTTCAAACGCTGGACTTTAGGGAGTATAGCAGATAAAGTAATCCGCCATGCCGCAGTACCAGTACTGTTGCTACGTGAAAACGGACCTACTATACCAGTACCTCAAAGTACCGCGCCTCTGCGTGCGCTGGTCGCATTGGACGGTTCACCACTATCCGAGGCCATCATTGAACCGGTGGCGCATCTTATCGCGGCGCTGTCCCCACAAGCGCCAGGAGCCTTACATTTACTGCGCGTTGCGGACTCACCTGCTACCAGTGGTAGATTGCGCAGTCAGGCGAATTTCAGTGACGCAATGGCCGAAGAGCTGAAGAAAGAGGCGAAAGATTACCTGGCCTCCATGGCGAAACAACTGCAAGATGGTATCGCCAAAGATCTCAATCTTTCAATTACAACCTCCGTTGTTTCCGCCGTAGATATAGCGGAAGCGATTATCCATGAGGCGGAAAAGACCGAGGGAACTGGTGGCTATGCTCTCATCGCCATGTCAACACATGGTCGCGGCGGTCTGGAGCGTTGGACGGCTGGCAGCGTCACAGAGCGCACCCTGCATCACACAAAACTCCCACTCTTCATCATACATCCCCCACATAGCACACCTGGCACAGAAACACAGAAGCCCGCAGAGAAGGTGAAGGAGAAGGATCATGTTTCAGCGAATTTTAGTACCTCTTGACGGCGGGACTCTAGCAGAACGCGCTCTACCTGTGGCCGCCCGTATAGCGCGAGACTCCGGCAGCTCAATTATACTATTACGCGTGGTCAGACATCCTTTCGAGTTCGGCTATGGGAACAACTCAATGCCAATGGCCGCAATGACCCTGGGCGGTTTGGCGGATGCTGACATTGCCAATGCTACTAATTACCTGAAGGGGATTGCCTCGTCCAGCTACCTGGCAGGGGTGAATACTTCTATCGAAGTTCATTCCGGACCTGCGGCAATAGTGATCTTCAATGCCACTCAATCGCAACACATTGACCTGATCGTTATGTCCAGCCATGGAGATACCGGTCTCAAACGTTGGGTACTGGGCAGTGTATCACAAAAGGTGGCAAGGCACTCATCTGTACCTGTCCTGATACTGCGTCGCAGTCAAGAAACATCCACGAAAGAAGCGCAACCACGTCCATACACCGAACGTCCAATGCGCATCCTGGTACCTCTTGACGGCTCTGTTCTCGCCAGGGAAGCACTCATACCAGCAGCACAGCTCATTGCAGCGCTAGCAGCACCTGGACAAGGAGCAATGCACCTGGTACGGGTTATCAAACCCCTACCCTTTCACGGCGGCCAGGAGCTTGACACTACCACAAAAGAACACATGCTAGAAAGAGCGAAAAAGTACCTCGGCTCTATCACAGAACACCTGAAGGGGGGGGTTCGCCGCCCAACTCAAGCTCACTGTTACCTGGTCTGTTGCAATCGATACAGACGTAGCATCTGCCATCATTAGAGTGGCGGAAAATGGCGAAGATGCCGAGGGGAGTGGTGCCTTTGGCGGCTGCGATGTAATCGCCATGGCAACGCATGGCCGCGGCGGTCTGCAACGCTGGGCCATGGGCAGCGTCACCGAGCGTGTGCTTCAAGGTACCAAACTTCCCCTGCTGATTGTTCGCGCCCAGAATAAAACTATATGCTTCCAAGTTGATCATGCGGCAAGTTCCTGCGATTGAGTAGGACGCTTGTCAGGTGCAAAAGGACTGCCGATATGACGAAGCAAGTCATCAGGGGTTCGCGTGAGCGTATCAAAGTGCGTTCGGGCATCAGCGAGCAGCGACTCAAAGTCTTTCCGATGATGATTATGCGTGACGACCCGACGTGAGATGCGCCAGAGCCATTCAATGCGATTGGCATCCGGGTCATAGGCAGGGGTGTAGACCAGAAACAGCTGATCGGAGAGTTCGCTCAGCATGCTGCGCACGAGCAGAGACCCCTGGGCCGTGTGGGTCTTGAGATTGTCCGCAATGATAATCGCCCCCCGCCCCCGCGCCTTCGAACGGGCCACCGCAGCACGCACCTGCTCACAAAAGACGTCAGCCGTTCGTCCTGCCGCAATCCTGCCATCAAACCAGCCGTCGCGCCAGTCCACCAGCCCAAAGCCATAGACCTTCCGGTTGTCGCCCGGGGCTTCGATCAGACGTTGACCGCGACGCCCCTTCAGGCTCCAGACCCGTGTGAGCGTGGGGTGAAAGGCAAACTGGACCTCATCCTGTAAGTAGAGATCGGCCCCCGAGAGCAGCGCCAGCAGCTTGGGCAGATCGGCGGGAAGGTGACTCCACAGATCAGCTTCGACCAGGTCTCGGACGGGTAGAGGTTCAGGTCCTGTGGTCCCTGCTAACAAGACCTCTACCCGCACTCTTTTCCCACGTAATCGGCTTGCTCTCCCGCTTTGCGTCGCAAGGTCCACGTCGGGCGCTTGCAGACGTAACCATAGGCATGCAAGTACACGCGCACCGTCTCCTCCGTGACTTGTATCCCTGTTTGCTGGCCTAAGTACTCGGCGAGCAACTCGGTGGTCCAGTTGGCCGTTTCCTGTCCGACCTCATGGGGATCCAACTCAATGACCCGCAGCAATTCGGCTTCCCACGCTGCCGTGACCCTGCGCTCTCGGCCTGGTGGGGTGCGCCGAGGCACCGCATCCAGTCCTCCCGCTAAGAAACGGTTGAGCACACGAGCTACGGTGTCCTCACTCCGCAGCACGACGCGGGCAATCTGAGGCACTTTGTAATCTTGCTGGGCCAGCAGAATCATCTGATAGCGCGTCCGGCTCTCCACATTGGGCGTTTCTTCATACCGTTGGCGCAATTCAGCAAGGGTCGCTGTATCTAATCGGGGTAAGGTGATTGGGGCTGTCACAATTTCCTTCCTTCTCTTCACTCTTCCACACTCTTTTCCCCATTGTATCATTACCCCGCAAGCCTTGCCTGGAAGCATTTAGCAGATCCAGGCTGAAGCCGGTGGCTGCGGATATCTGGTGCTGCGCTTGCACGAGTGCCAGGTGGCGGCGAATATTGTCTTTCTCCCAGCCGATGACCCATAGTAGCTTTGCCAGGTTGCCCAATAGCGCGCGTAGACTCCACCAGTGGGCCGCCTCACCATCAGAAGCCGCTGGCGACATATGCACGGTCTGTAGCCGGATATCCGGGTCATCCTCGCCGTTGAGGTCTAATACAAAGGAAGCTCCAGCGTAGGTACCTGACGGGATGGATACAGAACGGGACTGCTTCAGGGACGTTGCGGTCCCATTCTGTACCCGGTAATCGACCGTCACCTGCGTCATCACCGGTATATCTCTCTCCGCGACCAGGATGTAGCGCGGACGAGGCAAGAGCGACTGGTCGGGGGGAGATTGTGGCACAAAGCGTGCCAGGTAATCGGAGAAATCATAGTTATCTACTTGCGCCTGTGTCGCATTCCCCCCCTCGATTAGGGGAATAGACAGGGTGCTTGTGCCACGAGCGAACGGAAGTGTGAAACGACCAGCAATCGCCTCTGCTGCGGTTGTCATCATTGTCGTCATTGCTTCACCACCTCGATTTCGATCAACCCACTGTCGAGACGGAAAAAGGCAATCTCCGTTGGACCCATAGTCAGATTCTCACCGACTGCTGCTTCGAACACTGTAGATTGAAACAGCGCCGCGCCGAACGTAATACGCCCGAAGGCGGCAGGACAGCGGCGTAAATGCAGATTCTGGACATCGACCACCCCCGGCTGCTCTCCAAAGGCGCGCATAATTTGCGAAAAGAGAACGTTGTTCCCCAGTTTGGGCGCGCCGATATCGATGGCGATACTCTGCTTGATTGATGCAATGAGCGATTGCGCGTCATGTCCAGGCTCCATAGTCACGGTTGCCCGTACTCCCACTTCGATCAGGTCTGCCTCGACAATGTTGGGGTGAATGCCGATAGGCCGCACACGGTCTACTGCCGTCAATACTCGCTCATAGACACCCGGGATAGTTATTGTAGCGCCACCAGGCAGTTGTACCGGTGTGTTCCGCCAGGGCCAGGCAATTTCGTGAGCCACGATGACATCAAAGAAGTAGGGCTCGCCAAGCTGCCGCTCGCTGGAAAAGCGCCGCTCGTTGAAATTGAACAGGTTGAAATAGCTCAGGGACACGTCCACCCCGCCCAGTGAGTCGGAGGGCAGTACGTCGATCACTCCTGTCACGTCGAGCGCCGCGCTGCGCAGGCTCTCTAAGGTCCACATGTTACGAGGAAGACCAAGGAGTCGCGTCCGATAGTCACCGTCTGACTCGTACTGCTCTCCTCCTGTAAAGGCCTGAGCGTTTGCCACCTGGACTGTCGTTCCGGTCCCCGCCAGGTTGGACAGGATGTGCAGGAAGGCAGGGTCGATGCCGCTCACCTGGCCTGCGTCGATATTTCCCTGTGACCCTCGCTCGAATGCCTTCACCACCACATCACCCCGGGTTTGCACATCGCTGAGAATCAACGTCTCGGTTGTATAGAACAGGACCGTCCTGCCCGGGGTGGTGGCAATGACTATGGTTCCTTCCGGGAAGGTGTATTGGCGTGGAACATTGGAGGCACCGGGTGGGCTACCGGCTTGAACGGTAAATGTCACGGTACCACTGGCGAACAACTGCTGGCGCTGCACTCCCAGGTCCTCACCTGATGCATCGAGCGCATCACCAACAGCGGTCGAAATGAAGTTGCTATAATACAGGTCTTCCATTCGCTTCCACAACTCGGCATCCTCCGCCGCTGCTGCCTGTAAGATCTGGGAGATAGGGCTGGTCGGGGTTAGGTCGACGTCGGAGCCAAAAATCTGGCGTGCCCGCTCCCGGTTCTCACTGAGGATCACATCGATGCCTTTATAGGTAAATCCCTGGTCGGTAACGCCAAAGTCACTCATACTACACCCCTATGTTCAGCGAGAGGCTCGCTGTCTGCCCGTCAATGGTTTCTATCACCACGTCCACATGCCAGAAGCGTGAGCGCCTGTCAGCTTGTACCATCTCTGCCGTGATCTGGGGATGTTGTGCCAGGTAACTAGGATCATCTTCAAACAGCACCTCGCGGATGTCACGCACACGGGGATCGGTAGCAAGCGAACGCACAAGACTCAGCTTGAGCAATTCTTTGACCATACGGATGTTCCCCGGCAGAGTAAAGGCATCTTTTACGTCCAAGCCATAGGTGGTATTGAAAGGATCGCTGTCGAAAGGCGTCAGGACCCGCAGTTCTAGGGCCTGTAGTAGATTGCGCTTGCCCTCGACAATCCTTAATGTGCCGTTGTCAAAGGCAATGTCACCATCTATCAGTGCCAAACTGTAGCCAAACGGCTTATCTCTATCCATATCGCCTCTCCTTAGCTAGCATAAGTTTTGTCTGCCCTGCTGACTGAACGCTCCAGATATTGTCTGGTGTACCCTTAGTTACTCCATTGGTTACTCCTCTAGCTGTCTCCAATAGCACAGGTTTTCCACCAACTTTTAGTTTTGTCGCGGCACCAGCAGTCATGCCCAAGACCTTCTGGCATTGTACTGTGCTTGTATTTGGATCCGTCACATTGAGGCAGCCACTCACTGTTCCACTGCTAATATCATCTACCACCAGCACAGCTTGCCCATCTATTTTCAGCAGGTGTTGACTGGCAGTAAACGTAACCGTTCCTTGATGGGGGCATTTGATAGTTGATCCTTCAGTAATGACTTTCGGCATCATGATACCTCCACACCTGACTGGCCCAACTTTAGCGTGACCTTATCGTTATGGAGAGAAATTTCACCTGAATTTCCACCCATCGTCAAGGTAGCTTTCCCATTCGTGATTGAAATGTCCTTGTTGTTTGTCTCGATAGTCAAAGACCCATTATCCGCAATCGTAATCTTTGTGCCGCTTTCATGCTCGATCACAATCGTTTTTGCCTTGGGGACTGCGGGACGTTCTCCTACCTGGGGTAATGCGTCGTCTCCTACGAAGATTTGCAGTCCCCTGGCCTGGATGACACGCAGCCCTGCCCTGTCGGTCAAATCATTCACTCCCTTCCCTGTGGGCTGCTTCGTGCTCTCATCTATTTTTGTAGGTAGACACAACCAGTAATCGCCTTGTTCATTTTTTGGCCGATCATATGTGGGATTCTCTGACCAGAGGAAACCGGCTACTACAGCATCATTTGTCAGACCAAGATTATGAGCGAGAAGTGCTCGCATGCCGGGATAGACTGGTACAATCAGTCCGCATTTATGCCAGGCGAAAGGCGAGACAATCGGTTTGCTGTGCAGCAGCGGTGTCTTATTCACCTCAACCTCGACGCTGGGAGCGACGTTTTCTGGTGGTGGTGATTGTCCATACTTCAACGTTGCCAGATGTTTCTTCTGGCTGCCTTCCTCGTAGTCCTGCACTTCACCCACATCTATCGCTTGCCGCTGATTCTGGGCATTTTCCACTACATCCCGAACACGCCTTACTACCCCATGTGCACCAGTCATTTTCTCCCCGATCTTCTTCCCTGCTTCCACCTGCACCAAGTTCACATCACAGGTATAACCACTGCTGGTAGAAAACGTATGGGTGACTTCCATGATACGGAGATTTTGAGTTGGTGGATCCTTCAATTCTGCTGTTTGACCGACACGCAGGCGAGGGTCCCCAAGCACGGTGAGTTTGAAGCGGATGGTAGTGTTGGTTTTTACTTTTCCATCCAGACGCTTATCGCAGGGTTCATCAACTTCTTCTATGTCCTCTAGCTCATCCTGCCTGACAATATTGCGGTCTGGGTCAAAGATGGGGGCCTGTTCCTTCCCAACAGCCGGACCGATATAGATGGTGCCGTCTCTTATCACCAGTGGAACCCTGGCACGATCAGCAAGCTCACGTAATGCAGCCAGCCCATTTTGTTGTTTCGAAGTGAAATTTGTCAGTTTCAATGCTGGGTCCAATGTGGAATCACTGGTCAGGTGAACATTCGCATCTTTAGCGATCTGCTTCAGCAAGTCGTTAGCGGCGATTTCCTTACTATCATAGGAGTTGCATTTGGTACGTAATTTATATCCACCAATCTCCTGGCCTTCTACCACCGTCTCCAATAGGCCATTCTGGTTCACCGTGCTCTTGACTGAAAGCACCGCGCCTTTCATCACCAGAGTCGGTTTGTTTGTCAACAATTCATCAAAGTATCCTAGGTAGATATCTACCAGCAGAGGTTTACTTGCTTTCAATCCTTCACTTTGTTTCTTTTTTAGTTCGCTAGCTACATCGGTTGGCAGGTTTGTCAACTTGATAGTGAATATATCTACCGTTTCTGCTGGTGTCATTCTTACGGTGATATAGGCATCTAGAATGTACTTACCATTGAAGACATCATTAGAGACGAGCAGCGGAAATGTGGGGCCCAGAGATAACACATTTGCTAGCTGCGATAAGGCACCTACGTCCTGATCTGTGTCTTTAAACTCAAGCTTGTACCAGATTATGAATCCCATCGTGCTGCTATGCCTCCAATGACCTGTGAACGGAATGAACCAACGCCATTCAAATTGCTCTTTGCTACTCGCATCTGGCGGAAGACAAAGGCCACTTCGTCTGCCTCATACTCCAGATTGGGTACCAGCTTTCTTTGAAAGATGACCCTAGCTCCGGCAATATCTTCCCGCAGCACACGCATCACCATAAATGCACCTTTTTCAGGTAGAGTATAAATTTCATCTGTGGGAACCGGGGTATCTTCCAGAATATTGACATAGAGCACGACCTGGTACGTCCTGCCGTTGAAGTTCAGTCGAAAGGACTGCGGGAAGCCCTCGTCGGCATCTATAGGGAGTTGAAAGTAGGTTCGTTGGGTCATATGCTTTGTTTGCTCCTACGAGACGAAAGAGCTTGTAGCTCTCAGATCAATCGGTACTCCTACCTGTCGGGGCGTGGAGCCAGGCACGGGACTGGAAGGGATCGTCACGGTCCCAGACGCCAATGCCAGGTCCGCAACCTCACCAATGATTGCGGTGATACTTGAGCGTGGAACGTGTTGCAGCGTAATGCTCACATCCAGTGCCTCTCGCTTCTGCACATTTTGCGTGAAACGTAGATCGGTGATCTGCATATCCAGACTGATAGTCAGACCCGATACCACCGAAATACCTGTGACTCTGAGTGCCGCAGCCGCCGCAGCCACCAGTACACGCGAAGTAAGTGCCAGCGCCTCCAGTGCCTTCTTCTGCTGCAAGCGATCAGGGCCAATCAGCATGGCCTCGATGCTGATCGTCTTCGTCGTCGGCGCGATGGCCTGCGAGAACTTGCTCCCCATGATGCGTTCAATCCGGTAACCCTCGTTGATAGTCATGTTCTGTACGAAGAGCAGTTGCACGGGTCCGACTAGGACCGGGATGTTTGCGGTGACGGGCATAGGTTTGCTCCTAACTCTCTATCAATAAATGTGTGTAATATGTCTATCATTTGACCTCTAAAATCCGACCGGTACCGGGAATAATAAAGTCTTGTAACTCACCTGTAAGGCTACCTGGAATCTCTAATTGGTCTTCAGCGACAGTAACATCTACCAGACGAGGTTGCCGCCCTTCTAGAGCTTCCGTCTTGTATTCTGGGACCGCTGCAGATCGGGCTGCTCGCACCCATTCTTCATCTACCTCAAAAGCGACAATTCTCGCACCTGGCCCTCGATTCTCATTGAAGAACTTTATTGCCCGTGCTTCTGAGCCGAAATTGAGATAAATGGTTTCTCCGGGTTTCACAAAAACGTTGCCGTTTGCGTCCACACGGAGCAGCTCGCGGCTACCCCCTCCCTCTACACGATATACCACACGGTTACGGCTTTTACTCCTTAGCAGTGGTCGTACCAAGCGTAACAATTTGCTAGGATCGCCTTCAACCGCTGCCTTTGGAATATAAATGACCTTGGTCTCTGCACTTGCCTGCGCAAAAAGTTTATCCACATCTTCAGGTCCGGGCAGGTCCTGGGTAGCAGAGCGGGCCCCGCTTGCAAATTGTTCCGCTTCACTGCGCAAACGAGTTGCTTCACTGCGCAAACGAGTTGCTTCATCTCGTTGTACTGAAGCTGCCTGCCTTAATCTAGCGGCGCGTTCAGGTCGTGTGGCTTCTGCGATAGTCGCTCTCTTTTCCTGATCCACAGCCTGTGCCTCAAGCTTAGCAGCCTGTACCTCGTGGGCAGAGGCTTGGCGTCGTAGAGCTGCTGCACGTTGACGTTGACGCAGTGTAGGACCGGGTTGGGGACCTCCCCGGCCAGCACCAGAACCACTATCTCCTCCCCCTGCTCCCCCTTCAGGAGGGGGACTCTCAGCAGGCGGTTCCGTCTCTGGCTCTACGCTGAATTTCCGTTGGGATTCGCCCACTTCTGATTCGCCCGCTCCTATAGAACGCTGCAACGTTCCCAACTCACCAATCTGCTTACCTGTGCTTCTTGCGGAGACAACTACGAGCGTACCATTCACTGCGGCGCGTGCGAGCACACTCAGAATGCGGATGTAGCGCTCCTCTTGCCAGCGTTTGTACGCATCTTTGTCGTAGAGTCGCTCGTATTCCTTCCTTGTCTCTTCGTCGTAGGCTGTGTTGAGCGTTCTCAATTGTAAGTATGTGTCGTATGCCAGGACCATGCCATTTGCGATATCGGTACCGAGCGATGTATACAGCATAAATTTCTGGAATTTCAGTACCTGAGCTACTTTAGAGCCTGCCTCGACCGACACGAGTTTCCCCTTAGCAACGGCAGATGAAAGGGAGGCCGCCCTACTCTGCGCAGCAGCCGCACCGACACCGGCGAAGGCCGCTGCGATGTTAGCAATATCTGAAAACGTTTCAGCATCCCATTCAAAATTGTCAGTGCGGATACGTTCTATGATATTCAGAGCACTCAAGGTGGCTCCGATAACTGCTCCGACAAGCAATACCTTTGCCACAACGGCAGAAGGCGGGAAGACCAGAGCTGCTGCCAGACCCGCTGCCCCTATTACAGTTGCAGCGGTACTTGCCCATTCGTATGCAGTTCGCTCCCAGCTTTCAGTTGGAGTAATAAAGTCCCATGCTTTGAGGCCATAGCGCTCCATGCCGGGCCATTGAATGTGCGCCAGAATATAACCCGGAGGGTAGTTGCCACGGAAACTTGTGCGTGCATCTTCAAAAGCGGCAGCGATGGCTTCATGTGCTGTCTTTCCTTTGCCCTTATACGTCGCATAGAAAGCCGGGTACGTCAGGTCAATAAGGTACCATACATGCGGATTCTCGGGATCAACCTCTAGACTAGGAGCGAGAAACAGGGTAATGGGTCGAATCTGGGACGTGCGACGTTCGCCAAAAACGGCATGGATTGGAATGCGTTTTTCAACCTCGATACCATAGAGGTGATGTGTCATCTTGGCGATGGCATCTTTCAGTAAGCCCTTGCGGGCTTCGTTCGTTTCCTTCTTTAACTGCTCCTCATAGAATGCTAACAGGTCAAGGGCAGACTTAAACCAGAGGGGTGTCTCGCCGAACTTGCCTTCGGCCTCCAGTTTTTCAAGCTGCGCCAGTCTCTTTGTCATCTTGGCTTCCAGCGTGACTACTTGCTGACGACGTGTATCCTTAACAGGCTCAGGAGAAACATTCTCATGCTGAACCGTTACTTCACACGAGATCTCATACATGCCTTCTTCAGCCCAGGTATGGCGCAGAAAGGCATCTTTCGAATGAACAGTGCGCACCAACTCACGCAGCACCGGGCTCTTTTTCCCCGGAGGAGTCTTCAGTTGCCATATTTCCCACGTGAAATCAAGAGAGGCGAAAATGAATGCGAGCGTGTCTGCATGATACCACTGTCCAGACTTGTCTACTCCCCAGATTTGTACATCGGCGTAGTAGATACTTTC
>WNGR01004452.1_pt1 | contig 24135 bp, 26 predicted proteins | sample 5407581 | NCBI WGS metagenome assembly WNGR01 (sample SAMN13153383, study PRJNA577476) | soil metagenome | isolation source: 80 cm soil or saprolite under Garry oak tree replicate 2 | place: USA:California | collected 2016-06-15
GATGTCGCGCCGCCAGTCGTCCCAGGTAGCGAACCCTTCGGGGGGCGGCTCAAGCACGTATCCCAGGGCAGCCGCCCAGAAGCGGGCAAGCAGCTCAGGGTCCTTGCAGTCGATGACGAGCTGGAATCGGGCAGGCATCATGCTCCCATCGGCTCAAAGGTCACCAAGGGCCCCGGCTCGCGGGCCGCCGGGCTGGCCATGGCGTTCAAGCTCATCGAATCAGCCCAGGACCGCTGGCGCGCCGTCAACGCACCCTACCTCGTCGCCCTGGTCCGCCCAGGAGCGACCTTCACCAACGGCAAACTCGTCGAACGACCCGGCTACGACGCCCAGCCCGAAGCTGCCTAAACGATCTTGATCCACAGGTCTTGACAATTGCTCGGCCGCCGGCGGCGCGTAGCCGCCCCGCGTCCCCGGCAGGTCACAATGCTTCAGTGGCGGAGAACAAGCTGCGGTCCTGGCTCGGGCAGCGCCAGCGCAGGAATGAGCAGTGGCGGCGGGACGTGGACGCGCAGCACGTTGATGGCGCACGCCAGCGCGGGCACCTCAGCGACGAGGAACTGATCGCCCGGGCGCCGGGTTTCCCGGGACCTGGTTACCAGATGGAAATGGAGCGCCGGCTCAAGGACGCGATAACTGACCTGACCAGGGAGACCGTCGCCGCCCGCAAGTCCTCGGACCGGGCGGCTAACCGGCTCGTGTGGCTGACTGTCGTCCTGGTGGTCCTCACGGCCGCTCTCGTGGCCTTGACGGTTGTCCTCGCCGTCCGCCGATAGCCTGATCCAGTCCGCCCGCCGTTCATCGGCCATCGGCCTGACCGGCCGTCCCGATGTTCTCACCGGCCGGGCACTTCATGACCAGGCCTGAGGCGCCGTAGCTCGTCTCAGCTGGCAGCCCGAGAACACCGCCGGCGTGACCGGCCTTAGCCTTTGCCGGAGGCGTCGATGTGGGAACAGGTTGGCCAGCTGCATGCACATCACGGTGATGTCCCTGCCGAGGTCCGGCTGCTCAAGCTGACCGAAGAGGTGGGGGAAGCCGCGGAGGCGTTCATCGGCATGCAGGGCCTGAACAGCAGGAAGGGTACCTGCCGATCCCGTGATGATCTGCTCGCCGAGCTCGCAGATGTGATCATCACTGCGGCCGTCGCGATGAGCGGCATCGCCGGGAACGTGGACGAGGCACGCAGGCAGCTGGAACGGCGCCTGGCCGTCGTAACCGAGCGGGCCGGGCTCTGACGCAGACTGAACCTGCCCATGGAGGCGGCTCTGTGATACGCACGGCGCGTCGGGCGCGGGCCGTACGCTGACTGGTATGCCAGACAGGCGGACCGGTCCCTGGAGCACCAGCGGCGTCGTCGGGTGGTGCACGGGGGTAGCGACGATCGGCGGTGCCTTCCGGGCTTGACCGCCTCGCAGACGAAGGGCTTGCCGTGGCACCAGCCGTTGTTCGACCTGCTGACTGCCGTCGCCGCGATCGCCTTCCTGCTGCTGGTCGCTGCCGGGGTAGCCGCGCTGATCACCTGGGTGAGCCCGGCCTTTCGCCGGCCAGCCCGGCTGGTCACCGACCGGTGGCAGGTCACCACTGACGGCATACGGGCGCCGGCGTCGGCCCTGGCGATGGAGATCGCCCTGCCCGGCACCACGTGCATGCGCCAGCCGGGAGACAGGCTGCCCTGGGTGCGGTTCGTGGTGCAGATCGCCTGCGGCCAGGTCGGCGATGATCCTGACTGGCCCGCCATCAGGGCAGCTTTCGGGGCCTTCCTGCAAAGGCCAGCCGTCGCGGAGCTGCTGGCTGACCTGACGCATGCCGGCACGGACGCCGCGTGGGCGCGCCAGGGCACCAGCACGTCCAGCATCATCGGGCGACGGGGTGGCGTCGGCGCGGCTGGAGCTGCCCGACGGGATCAGGCGCCATGGCCGGGTCGAGGGCTATGCGCTGCTCGTCGTCCATGTGGAGCCGCGCGGCGCGGACGGCAAGTCCGCCCCACCGGCGAGCCCGTCCTCGTGGCGGCGGCAGGTCGGGCGGGCGTTGCAGCTCCCAGGCGCGTTCGCGGCGCTGCTGTCCCGCGAGCTCGGGCTGCCAATTTCAGGTGAGTCGCCCGCGCAGGCGGGGATCCGGCTGGAGGCCCCCCGCGACCTGACCGAACTGGTCGACATCACGGGCCTGGCCGCGCTCCCGGGCGCACATCGGCTGAGCCAGTTCATGGTCTATCTCGCCGCATGCCCCGATGGCGCGGGTGCGGTCAGTGTTGCGGACAGGATGACGCGGCAGATGCTGGAGGAGGCGCTTAAAGTCGATCTTGGTGCGGGCATTGAGCTTCAGGATCATCACGCGGGCTGAGTCGCCGGCCCGTGCGAGCTGCTGCCGTCGCAAGGCATGCCCAAGCCGAGGCGGGCAGACGCGGTGACACTGCCATGGATCATCGCCGGAGCCGCCGTCGGCCTGATCGCCGGCCCGCGGATACGCGCCAGCGTGTTCTCGCGCAGCACCGAGTCCGGCCAGCCGCCCCGCCGCGCCTGCCCGGCCTGCGCCCATGAGATCCTGTCGGACCGCTGGCGGTGGCGTGCGCTGCTGCCCGCAACCGGCCGCTGCCCCTCCTGCCGCACCCGGATCGGGCCGTATCCGCTGCTGGCCGAGCTTGCCGCCGGGCTCGCCCTGGCCGTCGTAGCCGTCCGCGCGTCTTAACACCGCCTGCGCGAGGCCGGCGTCGGTGACCTGGTAGCGGAAGGTGTGCGGAATGCGCGCGATGAACCCGCGCTGGCGGAGGCGGCGTAGGTCGTAGGTCATCTTGCCCGGGGTTATGGACTCGGCAGGCAGGCCGAGCAGGCGCGCCATGATCGGGCGCAGGTCGCTGTTAGCGAAGCCGCAGGGAAGAAGCCGGAACATGCACAGGGCCGCCAGCAGGGCGTGAGCGCGGGGATCGCCCAGCCGCAGGCCCGCGATCCGGGTGCCGGTGCCGGAGGTGAGGGGCTGGCTGATCTGGCGCAGCGCGGCCTGGCCGACGGCGGGATCGTGGCTGAGTCTTTCGACGGCGAGCAGCCGCCGGTTGGCCTGGAAGCCGATGGCCCGCAGGGCGGGCAGGTTAGTCAGCCGTTTGCCGATGCCGAAGTCGCGCGTGTCGTTGATGGTGGTCTCGGTCCGAAGCGCCCGTCCTTCCTTGTGGTTATCTGAAGCCCGTTTTCGGGTGTCCACGACGTAGCTGGAGGGGCCTTTGAGCCCTGTCGTAGACACGTTATCTGAAGCGGTGTCCACGACGTACCGGAAGCTCTGTCACCCACGTGACCTGCGCCAATCCCCTTGTCACCCACGTGACCTGCGCCAATCCCCTTGTCGTTGCTGCTTTTTGTTCCGTGTCTCGCGCGGGAACGCTCCGTCGGCGACATGTCTACGAGGCAGAAGCCCAGGTCACACAGGACATCTGCGGGAGGGCTTCAGATAACGTGCGTACTGCTTGATCTTCGAATGCTTGTAGTCGACGTGCAGGGACGGGATCACCCCGTCGGTGATGACCCGGGTGCGGAATCTGCCCGGGGTCGCCCGCGGCCCGGTGCGGATGATGCGCCGGCCGAAGATCAGGCCAACGTGGTCGGGGCGGCCGATGTCGAGGTTGTCGCGGATGGCTTGCTCGAAGAAGATCCGCCCGGCTACCGGCGTATCGAGGACCTGGGTGAGGGAGAACTCGGCCTGCACGACGGAGATCTCATACCGGTATCCGGCCGCGTGGTCGGCGGGCGAGTACGGGCACGGCAGGATGTCCAGCCACCGGGCGGCGAGCGCTTCGATCACCTGCTCGTCGAAGGAATCGCAGATCTGCTGGACGGCGGCCACGTCGTCGCAGGCGGCGAACCCGTTGTCCAGCGCGGTGAAGCCGATCCCGGCGCGCGCGGCCATCTGCTTGGCGTACTCGTTGCCGTTGCAGCACAGCTTGGCGTTGTAGGGGAAGTAGCCGCAGTACTTGAGGAAGAACGGCCCTGCGCACCTGTCGTAGCAGTAGAAATACCACTGGGTCACCACCCGGCTGGCCCGCGTGATCCACGGGTAGGACTTGCCCTCGGCGTCGCGGCGCGCACCCGCCCGGCAAGCCCCGCAAGAACCTGCGGGTAACCAAGATCACCACCGCCATCAACCGAGATCACCAGCAGGAAAAGCAGACACGCCGCCGACGGTGCTTGACAGCCGCGCCCAGCCCTTAACTCCCCGGCATTCATTGGAGCTAGGCCTGCCCTACGCTGCCGGCCTGACTGCGGACCTGCACTCCCTCCTGGTCTACGAGCCGGACCAGTTCTTCCTCGCCCACCAGGACTCGGAGAAGTCCGACAATATGGTCGCGACCCTGGTGGTGACGCTGCCGTCCGGCTACACCGGCGGCGAGCTGGTGGTTGAGCACAACGGGGAGCGGAAGGCCCACCAAGGCTCGAAGACGGTGCTGTCGCTCGTCGCCTTCTACGCCGACTGCCGGCATGAGGTCCTTAAGGTGACGTCGGGCTACCGGATCGCGCTCACCTACAACTTGCTGCTGCGCGGGGATGACAGCCGCCCGGAGGGCGACGAGGATACCGTGACGGAGCTGGAGAGCATCCTGCGCGAGCATTTCAGCACGCCGGTGCCCCGCTACTACAGCGGCCCCGCCGTCGATCCGCCGAGCCGCCTTGTCTATCTCCTGGACCACGAGTACACCCCGCGCGCTGGCCTGGTCCCGGCTGAAGGGCGACGACGCCAGCCGGGCATCCTTGCTGCGCGACGCCACGGACAAGGCAGGCTGCGAAGCAGTCCTCGCACTCGCCGATGTTCAGGAAACGCACGGCGCATGCCCGGCCGACGAGGCATACGGATACTGGCGCCGGCGCTGGTATGACGACTATGACGAAGACGATGACGAGGGCTCCAGCACGAGCGACGGCGAGCCCGAGTACCAGATTCAGGAGCTGGTCAGCTCCGAGATCACGCTCACGCACTGGACCGGGCCGGACGGTATCCGGCTGGAGGAGACCTTCCTGCATGTGCGGGACGCGGAGGTGTGCGCGTCCACCCCGTCCGACGACCTCACGCCGTACTCCCAGCAGTACGAAGGCTACATGGGGAACTGGGGCAACACCCTGGACCGCTGGTACCACCGCGCCGCGGTCGTCGTCTGGCCCCGGACGCAGGCGTTCGCGAACCGCGCCGAAACCTCCCCAGCCTGGGCGCTTGACGAACTTGCCGCGATGGCGTCATCTGGCGACGTGCCCGGCGCCCGTGAGGCCGCAGCGACCCTCGCGCCGTTCTGGGACGGTGCCCTCCGCGACCAGGCCGCGCAGCAGAAGCAGAGCAGCAAGACCTCCGGGCTGCTCGGCAAGGCGCTGCGGGCGGCGGAAGCCGTGGCGGACGGGGCGACCGCGGCGATGCTGCTGCGCCCGTTCCGGGTCGAGAGCCTCGCTGCCGCGCACGTGCAGTCCTTCGCGAAGATCGCCGACGGCTACGGCCAGCAGTGGACGGCAGATCTGCGGCGGACGTGGTTCGGAGCCGATCAGCCGGGCTGGGAATACGGCGCTGGACGGGAAGTGCCGCAGTGGGCAGCCGACCGGCTGCCAGGCCTGTGCGAGCGGCTGCGCGCCACCGGCAGCGCCGGCACAGCGGCCGCGCAGCGGACGCTTGACCTGGCGTGGGAGCGGATCGGCAGGGACATAGGTGCAGCGCTGGCGTCGTCGACGCCCAGCAACCGTGACCGCCGGCTCGCCGACCTTGGCAAACCGCTCGCCGCGGCGCTGGCGGCCGCGGCCGGGGCTGCCAGCACGCGGGACACGGCTGCCGCATACCTGCGGCAGCAGGACGACGCGGTGACGGTACTGGAGATGTCCGCACTGCGTGCTGCCGCAGCGACATCCCTGGACGCACATGGTGACGCCGGCTTCGATGGCCTGGCCACCGACTGCGCGGCGCGGATTCACGCGCGGCTCGCCCGGCCGGAACGCAATGCCTGCGACTGGTCGGTCGAGCTGCCTGCCGGCGGCTGCGCATGCGAGCTGTGCGGCACGCTGCGCACGTTCCTGACGGACAGGGACGGGCGCACCTTCGAGTGGCCGCTCGCCAAGGACGGCAGGCAGCACGTCCACTCCCGGATCGACAGCGCCGAACTGCCCGTCACCCACGTGGCCAGGCGGCAGGGCCGCCCCTACACCCTCGTCCTGGTCAAGACTGATGCGCTCTTCGCCCGCGCGCAGCAGGCCCGAGCGAGGGACGAGACGGATCTGGCGTGGCTGGCGGGCGAGTGGAGGACGGCGCCAGCAACCGCCAATTAACGCGAGTCAGTCTTTGTATCCCCTGCCGAGGACGTTGCGCGGGCGTTTGAGAGCCCCATGACGGTTTGCTTCGGGCCGACAACGCTATGTACGTGACGTACACTAGGAGCATGACAGAGAACGCATTGCCGTTGCCGTACGAAGTCCAGGAGATGACCACGACCGAGGCGCGCAGGCATCTTCCGGACCTTGTCAATATGGCTGCCTACGGTCACGTCACCACGGTGCTCGTCCGGGATGGCCGCAGGCTAGCTCGCATCGTTCCCGAAGAGGATGCCTGGGTCTACAGCCCACCCTGGCAGGAAAAGCTCCGCGAGGCCGAGGCGGATGTGACCGCCGGGCGCATCCGGCGTTTCGACAGCGATGACGGATTCCTCACGCATCTGGATGATCTGGACCACGAGGCAGGCGGGTGAGGTATCAGACCACGACAGGGTTTGACGGCGCGCTTGCCAAGCTCCCCCGCGAACATCGCCGATTGTTCATTGATGCCGTCCGCGACCATCTGATCCCCGCCCTGGCCGCCGGATCGCATCGCGGCGACGCGCCATGGCCGAAGCGCCTCCGCGTGCACAAGATCGGTGAGGTCTACTCGCTGACGTGGAGTTTCTCAGGTCCTGACGGCCGTGCGCTGTTCGCAATAGGCCCAGACACCGACGGCGAACCTGTGCTGACCTGGCTTGCCATCGGGTACCACGACATCTATCAATAGCCAGACCCAGACCCTGTCAGCGACACCGAGCCAACGTTGCAACATAACGATCATCGTGGTTGCTCGATGTTTGCTCGGCTGCCCCGGTACCACCCGTCAGCGCCCGGCACAACGCGGCAGGAAACCGAGACGAAGTCCGCACGGAACGGCACAGACTGGCATTGAGAGCACTGATCTGATATCAGAGCAGCGGACTCTTAATCTGCGGGTTCGGGGTTCGAGTCCCTGGCGGCGCACCTGCCCTGACCTGGGGTTATACCCGTTTCGTTCGGCCTCGTGGAGGCCGTTTCGGGGCCATGGTTGCTCCACGTTTGCTCGTCGGTCCGGACCTAGTCCCACGGGCCGTCCTAGTCGGCCTCGCACCCGCCCGTTCCGCCCGGCCTAGTGTCAATGCCGGGGAGTTAAGGGCTGGGCGCGGCTGTCAAGCACCGTCGGCGGCGTGTCTGCTTTTTCTGCTGGTGATCTCGGTTGATGGCGGTGGTGATCTTGGTTACCCGCAGGTTCTTGCGGGGCTTGCCGGGCGGGTGCTTGTTCCAGCGGGAGAGCGGGGATTTGACCTTGCGGGCGCAGACGCGGGGCCGGCGCGGCCCGTGCAGGTTCGCCAGGACGGCGCGGCCGATGCCGCCGGCCAGGTCTGCCGCGCCGGTGATGATGTTGCGGGCGCTGGTGACCAGGTCGGCGGCGGTCTCGACGGCGGTCTGGTAGCTGGCCCGGTCGGGGTCGGTGCCCGGGACGGTGGCGACGGCGTCGGTGACCGCGATCCGCAGCGTCTGGTAGAGGGCGAGCAGCGCCCACATCTCCTGCTGAAGGCCGGCGGGGTCGTGCGATCGCAGCACCCGCCCGCCCAGCAGGGTGTGCCGCAGCGCGAGGTAGGCGACCTCGTGTTCCCATCGCTCGTGGTAGAGGGCGATCAGCGCCCCGGCTGGGTAGGCGCGGTGATCGAGCAGGGTGGTGGCCAGCCGGTAGCTGCCGCCGTAGCTGGTGCCGTCGTGGCAGGTGACCGTCACGGACGCCTCGATGATCCGCACTTTCACCCCGCCGATCAGGGAGATGAACGACCCGTCGGGCAGGTGGCCGGGAACCGGCGGGCGGCGGGTGGAGGTCAGCCGGACCAGGAACTGGGAACCCGCGGATTAAGAGTCTGCTGCTCTGCCATTGAGCTAGCGGCGCGTGGTGCCGAGCCATGCTATGACGTGCCGGGCTGTACGGCAAACCGGGAGACCGGCTGCCGCGTGGTGCCGCCCGCTACCGGCCCGTACCGGGACATCCGAGCAAACATGGAGCAAACGTGGCTATGGCCGATCTTGAACCGGTGCAGGGACAGCGGATACGGTCCGTAATTACCGCTAGCGGCAGGGTTGCGAGGTGGATGCTGGCGGCATCGCCGGGATTGTGCCGACGGTCATCACTGACTGCGAGGCGCTGGAGTTTGCACGCCGGGTGTCCTGGCCCTCCGGACGGACTCGCTGTATGGACCTGGCGTTGACCTCCGGTAGACCCGCGATATACCTGACGTGTACCCGGGAAGCGATCCGGTTCGCGGGGCGCCGGCCGGTGAGCGGGACCGCGCTGCCGTGGATCCACGTCTACCCGACGCGCAGCTCTGAACCGGTCTGCGGCGCACCGCGTCCGGGCTGGCGCCATGGCTGCGGGCGAGCCGCTCCAGCTCCCTGTGGGCAGGCGGCTGTCCGGGCGAACGCGGCCAGCACCGCCCGGTGTACTTGCCGGGCCGCGCTGGTAAGGCCGTGGGCGCGGCATGCACCGGGCTCCTGGCCATTCTTCTTGGGCATCCAGGTACTCCTCATGCAACAGGAACGGTCGGCGGCTGCCCAGCGCCGGGCGAGCGGGCGAGACTCGTGGGTGGTCTGGACGATGGTCTCGGCCCCAGCTGTGCCCGGCCAGCACGCACCGCCGGCGCGCGGCGCTGGCGATGACTGCGGCAGATCGGCGATCTGCCGGTCATGTCCCCGCCCGGCACCGGGTCGCTGGCGCCGGGCCCGGCGCGGGCTTCGATCCAGCGAACCGTGCGCCCGCCGAGCCGGACCCCGCTGCGGGCCACCCCTCCCGGCACGAGCTCGTTCAGCACATCCAGCACAGCATCAGGCACAAGTCATCCCCGGCCACCCCGGCCGCAGCCCGCTGCGCCCGCCGTGGTCACCGCGGCCCGGGATCGTGCACGCCGAGGAGGCGGAGGAAGCTGTGGTGCACGGCGTGGGTGGCTTCGTCGATGGTCATCCGCCCGGCTTTGACCTGTTCTTCGGCGGCGCGGCCGAGGGCCAGGCTGGCGGCCAGCAGCCAGCGCCAGCCGGCGTCCAGCAGCTGGGTCAGCGCCACGGCCGGCGGCGCCTCGTCAAGCCCGGCGGCCTCGAACGCCGCAGTCACTTCAGCGGTGGCCCGCTCGACGACGGCGTTCAGCAGCGCCTCCCTGGACGGGAAGTGGGCGTAGACAGTCTGCCGGGTGACACCGGCGGCCCGGGCGATGTCCTCCACGCTCGCCTCCGGCTGCGCGCACAGCACCTCGGTCGCCGCCTGCAGGATCGCGGCGATGCTCTGCCTGGCGTCGGAGCGCTGCCGCCTCCTCCTGACCTGCGGCCCGGCTGAGCCAGTCGTGATGAGCTCCTTAGTTTTGACAAGTCTGTAAGAAATAACCTAGCTTTGACCATAGTGTAAGAGATAAAGGAAGGGAGGGGAAGCCCCCATGAGCATCGCGGACGCTAGCACGGCGCCGGCCGCCCGGCATCACGCGCCGCCGGGCGGCGCTGCCCTCGCGATCGAGGCCTGCGGGCTGGTCAAACGGTTCGGCGCGACCCCGGCGCTGGCCGGGGTGGACCTGGCAGTCGCCCCGGGCACCGTGTACGGCCTGCTCGGCCCGAACGGCGCGGGCAAGACCACCACGGTGCGGATCCTGGCCACCCTGCTGGCCCCTGACGGCGGCACCGCCACGGTGGCGGGCTTCGACGTCGCGGCCCAGTCCGCTGCGGTGCGCCGCCGGATCGCGCTGGCCGGGCAGGCCGCCACCGTGGACCAGGAGTTGACCGGGGCGGAAAACCTCATCCTGCTGGGCCGGCTGGCCGGGCTGGGCCGCAAAGCGGCCAGGGCCCGCGCAGCCGAGCTCCTCGCCGGGTTCGGGCTGGGGAAGCCGGCGGCCCGGCAGGTGAAGACCTACTCCGGGGGGATGCGCCGCCGCCTCGACCTGGCGGCCAGCCTCATCGTGGCCGCCGAGGTGTATTTCCTGGACGAGCCGACCACCGGGCTGGACCCGGCCAGCCGCGCCCAGGTGCACCAGATCGTCCGCTCGATCGCGGCGGGCGGCGCGACCGTGCTGCTGACCACCCAGTACCTGGACGAGGCCGATCAGCTCGCCGGCCGGATCGCGGTGATCGACCACGGCACGGTCATCGCCGAGGGCACGCCCGGCCAGCTCAAGGCCTCGGCCGGCGGCGGAATCCTGCGGATCAGGCTGGCCGACCCGGAGCAGCGAGCAGACGCCGGGCCGGTTCTCACCCGGCTCCTCGGCGTGCCCGTCCAGGCCGGGACCGACCCGGCGGCGCTGACCGCCACGATCCCCGCGAGCCCCTCAGGACAGCCGGCCAGCGAGCGCGCGGCGGCCGCGGTCACCGAGCTCGCCCGCTCCGGAATCGCCGTCGGCGAGTTCACCCTCGGCCAGCCCAGCCTGGACGAGGTATTCCTTGCCCTCACCGGCCACCCCGGCGCCGGCCGCGACAACGCGAAGGAGGCAACATCATGACCGAGGCCACCACCATCCCAGCCCTTCCCGCCACACGGGCAGACCCGCCGCTCCCCGGCCCCCCTGCCGGGCCGAGGCCGGAGCCGCCCAGTGCCTGGGCAGCGTCGGCCGCCTTCGGCTGGCGCGCCCTGCTCAAGATCAAGCACGTCCCCGAGCAGCTGTTCGACGTGATCGCCATCCCGGTCGTGTTCACGCTGATGTTCACCTACCTCTTCGGTGGCGCCCTGGCCGGCTCCACCAGCCGCTACCTGCAGTTCATCCTGCCCGGCACGCTGGTGATGGCCGTGCTGCTGGTCACCATGTACGCCGGGGTGGGGCTGAACACCGACGTCTCCAACGGGATATCCGAACGGTTCCGCGCCCTTCCCATCTGGCGGCCCGCTCCCATCACCGGCCCCCTGCTCGGCGACATCGTCGCCCGCTACCTGCTGGCCGGCGGGCTGGTCATCGTGCTCGGCGTCGCCATCGGGTTCCGCCCGGCCGGCGGCGCGCCCGGCGTCCTCGCCGGGCTCGGGCTTTTGCTGGTGTTCGCGCTCAGTCTGTCCTGGGCCTGGGCCACCCTCGGCCTGCTCCTGCGCACCCCGCAGGCGGTGATGAGCGTCGGCACCGTTGTGCTGTTCCCGCTGACCTTGGCCAGCAACGTCTTCGTCTCTCCGCAGACCATGCCCGGCTGGCTGCAGGCCTTCGTTAACGTCAACCCGGTCAGCCACCTGGTCACCGCCGAGCGGGGCCTGATGGCAGGCCAGGCCGGGCTGGGTGAGGTGGCCTGGGTGCTGCTCGCCGCGGCCGCCCTGGCAGCGGTGTTCGCCCCTCTCACGGCCTGGCTCTACGGGAGGAAGCGGTGAGCGCGGCCCGGGCCGGCGAGGAGGGCAATAACGTGGCCGGCCGGGCCAGGCCGGCGGGCACGCCGAGGTGCGGTACCTGGCCCGGCACATGGTCATGGGCCTGACCGTCCAGTTCCTGCTGCGCATGGCCGTCAATCTCATCGGCCAGCCGTCCGAGACCACGGGAGACGCCCGCATCGCCAGTACCGTCTTCCTGGCCACGCACGTGCTCGTCTCTGTGGGCATGGTCATCGGCGCGGCCCAGGCCGTCAGGGCCGCAGCGTACCTGGGCGGCCCGTGGCGCAGTCCGGCGATCTGGGGTGCGGCCGCCATCGCCGCCACCGTAGCCGCGGGCGTCCTCACCACGATGACCAAGAGCAACTGGTGGTCATACGCCATGGCGGCCGGCTTCATCGCCTCACTGCTGATCTACGGCAGCTTCCTCCTCCCGGCCAGGGCCTCGGCACCGCACCCGGATGAGTGACCGAACACGGGGAACTACCACGGCACGGTAGAACCGCGGTGGACTCGCAGACGGTGAACGCGTTCGGGAACTGTTCCACACCGCGCCGGGGCCCCGATCTCAAGTGGCACAGTCCGCATCCCGGTGAGCGGGTGACGGCGGCGTCCTCGGTGCGAGGCGGCAGGTCCTGGTTGGCGTCAGTGGTGCTCGTCGCTGAGCCGGGTGGCCTCCAGGTCGAGGCCGCGCTGCAGCCGCTGGCGGGTCGCCGCGCTAATGGTGCCGTCCTCGTAGAGCCGGGCGAGTTCGGTGTTCTCCGCGCCGATGAGATCCCGGCGCAGTTCCCGTTCGGTCAGGCCGCCCGGTTCCGGTGCTGGAGTGCCGTCGATGCGGTCGCGGGTGTGCCCGATGCGGGCCTGCAGGCTGGCGCGGACCCGGTCGAGCACGGCGTCCGGGGCGGCCGCACCGTCGGCGACCTCGTCGAGCCGGGCCAGGGCCGCCTCGGCCAACCGCAGCTGGGCGAGGGTTTCCTCGTGGCGCGCCGTGGCGGGCCGGGCGATCCCGGCGAACCGGGCCAGCGGTTCCAGGGTGGGGCCCTGCACGATGAGCGAGATCACGATGACCGTGGTGGCGAGCACCAGGATGAGGTCACGCTCTGGCAGGGGTGCCCCGCTGGCTGTCGTCAGCGGAATGGACAGGGCCGCGGCCAGCGGCACGACCCCGCGGGTGCCAGCCCAGGACACCACGGCGGGCACCGCCCAGGACGGGCGCCGGCTGCCGGCGCGCCGCTGCAGGACGGCCGACAGCGGGAAGACCCACAAAATCCGTGTCGCGATCAGGGTGCCAGCGACCGCGAGCGCTTCGGCCGGCCACGCCTCGGCCTGCGACAGGTCCCGGATCAGGGCGGGCAGTTGCAGGCCGATGAGGCTGAACACTACGCTTTCCAACAGGAAGATGACCGTCTGGTAGACCGCGTGCAGCTGCAGCCGCGTCTGGGCGGTGGTGATCCGCGCCCGCCGCGCGCCGATGGCCAGCCCCGCGAAGATCACCGCCATCACGGGCGAGACGTGCAGTGCCGCGCCGAGCACGTACGCCGCATACGGGGTGATGAGCGCCAGCACGGTTTCCAGCACCGGATCGGTGACATGGCGGCGCACGGCGATCACCCCGGCCGCGACCACGCCCCCCGCTGCCGCGCCGCCGGCCGCCAGGACCGCGAACTGTCCGGCGCCGTGTAGCAGCATCCCGCCCGCCGTGGTCCCGGCTGTTCCGGCGACCGCGATGGAGACGGCGATCTGGAACAGCACCAGGCTGGTCGCGTCGTTGAACAGGCTCTCGGCCTGCACCAGCGCCTGCACCTTCGGCGGCAGCGACAGCCGACGCCCGAGCGCGCTGACCGCGACCGGGTCCGTGCTAGCCAGCACCGCGCCGAGCACGAACGTCATGCTCGCCGGAACGGCAGCCACCGCTCCTGTCACGGCGGCGACCGCAGCCCCCGACGCGAGCACCAGGCCCACCGCGAGCACGGCGACCGGCCGCCACACCGCGCGCAGGTCCCGCCAGGGCAGTTCCTCGCTGGCCGCGTACAGCAGCGGCGGCAGCACGACAAGGCTGACCACATCAGGTGCCACCCGGACCGGGGGCACGCCAGGCAGCAGGCCGGCCACCAGCCCCGCGATCACCAGCAGCGAGGGGGCCGGGATACTCAGCTGCCCGGCGAAAGCCGCGACCACCGTGCCCAGCACGACGAGGAAGAGAACAGTCTCCACGCTGCGCATGCCGCTGACCTCGCCCGCTCGACCCACGGATGGTTGCCGACCAGACTTCCCGGCGCGCCACTACCACCCTACCGGGCACCGGCTCCGGCACGCCGGCCGGGCCGAGCATGGAGGTCCCGGACTCTTCCCGCGCCAGGAACACGGCTGACGGAGATTGACCAGCTACCGAACAATCGTTTAGTATTCTGTACATGCGTTCAGTACCGGATGACCGGACGGCGCGGGCGATCATCCGCGACGAGGCACTGCGGCTGTTCGCGGCGCGCGGGCCGGACGCGGTGACGGTGCGGCAGATCGCCGCCGCGGCGGGGGTGTCCCCGGCGCTGGTCGTGCATCACTTCGGCTCGAAGGAGGGACTGCGGGAGGTGGTCGATCAGCATGTGCTGGGCCTGTTCGAGGCGATGCTCGGCGAGATGACCGACGACGGCGCCCCCGACCTGTACGACCCGGCGGCGAGCGGGTCGCTGGCCGAGGCGATGGTGGCGCACCTGCCACCGGGCTCCCCGGTGCCGGCATACCTGCGCCGGCTGCTGCTCGCTGACGGTGACGCCGGCCGGCAGTTGTTCCGCCGCATGTACGAGATCAGCACCATGCTGGTCGACTCCCTGGTGAAAGCCGGCCTGGCGGCCCCGGGTGCGGATCCTGCGGTGCGGGTGGCCTTCCTGATGGCCAACGACCTAGCCGTGCTGCTCCTGCGAGAGCATCTCGCGGACGTGCTCGGGGTCGACCCGCTGTCGGGGGAGGGCATGGCGCGCTGGGCCCGCGAAATGCTGGCGATCTACGCCGCCGGGCTGCCCGCCGCGCCCGGGGACGGGCAGCCATGAGCGCGCGCTCGTTCCGGCCAGCGCCACGGCGCAAGGTGCCCGGTGCGCGATGGCCGTGGGCGCCCAGGCCAGTTTCCTGATCACAGGCGGGCGATGCGCCCAGCCGGGAAGGAGATGAAGGAGATGATGCCGGTGTTCGGCCATCACGCAAGTGCTGCCGGGGCGATGCCAGGCGAGACGTCAGCGCCTGGCGTGCTGCTGGAAGCCCGGGACGTGCGCAAGGCCTATGGCAGGCATGAGGTGCTCCGCGGCGTGGACCTGGCGGCCGGGCCGGGGCAGCTGATCGCCGTGGTAGGGGAGAACGGGGCCGGGAAGTCCACCCTGCTGAAAATCCTGGCCGGCACCCTGGCCGCCGACCGCGGCAGCGTCCAGCTCACCGGGACGCTGGGCTACTGCCCGCAAGACCCGGTGCTCAACGACAACCTCACCGTCGACCAGCATCTGCGCTACTTCGCTGCCGCCTGCCGGCTCCCGGCGCTGGACCGGGCTGAGGAGCTGGCCGGCCAGCTCGGGTACGACCAGCACCGGCGGGAAGCGGCCGGGACGCTGTCCGGCGGCACTCGGCAGAAGCTGAACCTCACCCTCGCCCTGATGCACGACCCCGACGTGCTCCTGCTCGACGAGCCCTACCAGGGCTTCGACTGGGAAACCTACCTGCGGTTCTGGGATCTGGTCACGGACCTGCGCGCCCGCTGCAAGGCCATCGTGATCATCACCCACCTGGTCTTCGAACAAGACCGCTTCGACCTGCTCGCCGACCTGTCCGGCGGCCGGCTCACCCGCCGCCCGGCGCAGGGAAAGGACAACCATGCCAGCCACTGACCTTGCCACCACCCCCAGCACCCCGGAGGCTGCCCGCTCGGCGCCAGCGTTCGCCCAGTTCCCCACTGCGTGGCGGTTCGCGCTGCGGAACCAGACCCGCAACCGGCTCGCCGGGCTGCTGCTCGTGGCGTTCGTCCCGGCCTGGTACCTGCTGATGGGCGCGCTGACCGGGCACCAGCCGCTGACCTTCCGCCTGTTTTCCACCGGCCAGGTCCTGGCTGTGGACGGCCGTCACCTGACCCTGATCAGCGCGGGGCTGAACTCGCTGACCCTCATCACCGGCTTCGCCGTGTTCGCCGCCATCCGCAAGACCCTGGCCTTCGACAAGCGGCTCGTGTTCGCCGGCTACCGGCAGCCCACCCTGATCGCCGCCAAGACCCTGGCCATCGCCATCGTGGCCGCCGGGGTGGCCGGCTACACCGCCGCCGTCCTGCTGCTGTTCTGGCGCCCGGGCCTGGCGGGCTGGCTGGCCATCCTGGCCGCCTACGCCGTCATCGCTCTCACCTACGGAGCGCTCGGCCTGCTGCTGGGCGTCCTGGTCAAGGGCGACCTGGAAGGCTTCTTCCTGATCATCATGGGCTCGCTGATGGACACCTTCCTGCAGAACCCGCTCGGCAACCCGATCGCCAACAAGCCGATCCTGGAATGGTTCCCCTCCTTCGGCCCGATGCAGTTCGCGGCCGGCGGAGCGTTCGGACACACAGCCCTGTGGGGCCATCTGGCCCTCGGCCTGGCCTGGGCCGCCGCCTTCACCATCGCCGGGCTGGTCATCTTCCGCCTCAGGACCCGCAGCCGCAGGCACCCCGCCTGAGGCGGTCACCGGCGGCGGGTCAGGCGCATCGCCGGGCCAGCGCCTGGCGCGGGAGCTCAGTGCTTGTTGCGGTACAAGCGCAGGGCGAGGGGGGCGAAGAGGGCGGTGAGCGCGGCGGCTGCGGCGAGCGCCCACTCGATCTGGCCTGCCGTGGCGGTGCCGGACATCAGCCCGCGGCTGGCGGTGACGAGGTGGGTGACCGGGTTGAGGCGGGCGGCGGCGCGCAGCCACGGCGGCATGGTCAGCGGGGGAACGAAGATGTTGCTGATGAACGTGAGGGGAACAGCAGGGTGAAGCCGGCGCTCATGACCGAGCTGGGGGTGCGCAGGATCAGCCCCAGGGCGATCCAGGCCCAGGACAGGCTGGATGCGAACACCACGACGAGGCCCACTGCGGCGAGCACGCCGACGGCGCCGCCGCGGGGGTGAAAGCCAATGGCCAGGCCCAGCCCGATGACCAGGGCCGAGGCGAGCAGGTAGCGGCCGGCGTCGCCGAGCAGGCCTCCGGCAATCGGGGCGGCCCGGGCGATCGGCAGCGAGCGGAACCGGTCGAAAGTGCCGGCGGACAGGTCCCTGTTGAGGGTGACCCCGCTGTAGACGGTGAGGAACAGCACCGCCAGCGCGAGGCTGCCCGGCAGCAGGAACTGCAGGTAGGCGTGGGGTGACCCGGCGAGCGCGTCGCCGAACAGGTAGGTGAACATCAGCGTGAACAGCAGCGGGATCCCGATCACGTCGGCGAGCTGTTGGGGGACGTGCCTGATCTTCAGCAGCGCACGCCAGCCGAAGGTGAGCGACGCCGGCAGCATGCCCGGCGGTGTCGGCCGGGGCCGCAGGGATACTGCCGCGTGCAGGGTTCCGCGGCCGGCGGCGGGCGCGGTCATTGCGCGGTCTCCATGGTGAAGGCCCCGGCGTGGGCGGGGTGGCCGGTCAGGGCGAGGAACACCTCGTCCAGGCTGGGCTGGCTGAGCGCGAAGCCGGTGACTGTGATGCCGGAGCGCGACAGCCCGCCGAGGGCACGCGCGGCGCGCCCGCCCATGTCCGGTTCACCGTTCCGGGCGGGATTGTGGCTGACAGTGCCGCGGTGCCAGATTCCCGGCGCGCTGGCACGCCGAGTTCCCGCGACAGTATCCGCTGCGCCTCGGCTTGCCGGGCGGGGTCGGCTAGCTGGACCCGCAGGGTGCCGGTGCCGGCCGAGGCTTTCAGCTGCCCGCTGGTGCCCTCGGCGATGACCGTGCCGTGGTCGATGACGGCGATCCGGTCGGCGAGGCGGTCGGCCTCATCAAGGTACTGGGTGCTGAGCAGCACCGTCGTGCCGCAGGCGACGACCGCCCGCACGATGTCCCAGACCTGCCTGCGGCTTGCCGGGTCGAGCCCGGTGGTCGGCTCATCGAGGAACAGCAGGTCCGGGGTGACGATGACGCTGGCCGCGATATCCAGGCGGCGGCGCATGCCGCCGGACAGCATCAGCACCTGGCGGCTGGCCGCCTCGGCGAGGCCGAACGCCTCCAGCAGTTCGCCCGCCCGCGTCCTGGCGTGCCGCCAGGAGTGACCCCACAGCCGGCCCAGCAGCACGAGGTTCTCCGCCGCGGTCAGGTCTTCGTCTGCCGAGGCGAACTGGCCGGTGAGGCTCACCCTGCGGCGCACAGCGCCCGCCTCACGCACGACGTCGCAGCCGAACACGCGTGCCGTGCCGCCGTCTGGCCGCAGCAGCGTGGCCAGGATACGGATGGTCGTGGTCTTGCCCGCCCCGTTCGGTCCCAGGAAGCCGTAGACGCAGCCCGCCGACACGGCCCGGTTGACGCCGTCGACTGCGCGTGTCTTCCCGAACACCTTGGTCAGGCCGGACGTCTCGACGGCCAGGTCGCCCGATCCTGGTTCGTGCGGTGCGGGCATGACGCCGACTCTAGTTGTAGTCTGTCCAGATGGCCAGTTCTGCTGGACAGTCCATACGGCCAAATGAGCGGGGCCGCGGTTCCGCCGTGACGCGGCAGCGGCTCCTGACGGCGGCGGCGGAGCTGATCGCCGAACTCGGCTGGGGCCGCGTCACCACCCGTGCGGTCGCGGCCCGGGCCGGCCTGCCGCACGGCGCCGTAAGCTACCACTTCCGCGGCAAGCAGGAGCTGCTCGCCGAGGCAGCGCTGCGCACCGTCGAGCAGGCATTCCCCATCGCCGAGCTGGAAGCCCTGGAGACCATGGCCGACCTGATGGCTGTGGCCAGCGCGGGCCTCGGCGATCGGGAGGCGATCGACCCGGTGCTGTCTGCGGTGATGCTCGAAGCCATGCGGGAATCGGCGCGTGATCCCGCCCTGCGCGAGCGCATAGCCGCGCTGGAACGCGAATACCGGCGGCTGCTGGCCGACCTGGTCCGCGCCGAGCAGCAACACGGGGCCGTCTCCGCAGACGCGCCACCCTCTGCGCTGGCCACCCTTCTCGCAGCCGCCGCGGACGGACTGCTGCTGCACGCCCTCCTGGACCCCGACGTAGACATCACCGAGGCCCTCACCGCGCTGCAAACGCTGCTGACCAGGTGAATCCAAAGGCCGGGCCGCCGGGACGCGCCCGGGCGAGACCCGGGTGAAAGACGCGGCACCGCGGCAGGTGACGGAAAAGGAGGCGAGCTGGCATGGCGCTGACACCGGGCCAGGCCAGGCGGTTCTATGACCGGTTCGGGCGGGCCCAGGACCTGCAGGCATTCTACGAGGACAGGGCCATCGGCGAGCTCCTCGCCCACGCCTCCTTCCCTGCGGCCCGCTCGGTTTTCGAGCTGGGGTGCGGCACCGGGCGCCTGGCCGCGACCCTCCTGGCCCGCGAACTGCCGGCGGACGCCCGCTACCTGGGGGCCGACATCAGCGGCACGATGACATGCCTGAGCCGGGCGCGCCTGCACGGGTTCGGCCGCCGCGCCCAGGTGATCAGGGCGGACGGGACCATGCGGCTTCCCGTCGCTGACGGCGGGTGGGACCGGTTCCTGGCGGTCTACGTGTTCGACCTGCTGAGCGCCCAGGACGCGAGGGCGGCGGTGGCTGAGGCCAGCCGGCTGCTGCGGCCCGGTGGGTTGCTGTGCGCGGTCAGCCTGGCACCCGGCACGACGCCCGTCACCAGGCTGGTCTCCCGGGCGTGGGCAGCGGTCTGGCGCCGGGCGCCCGGCCTGGTCGGGGGATGCCGGCCCATCAGCCTCCGCCCGTTTCTTGGCGGCTGGCACGTCGAGCACCGCGCCCTGGTCAGCGCCTGGGGTCTCACCTCCGAGGTCGTCATCGCCGCCCGCTGACCCGGCGAGGCCCGCTGCCAGATGCTGCTCACTGTCACCGGCTAGGCGCGGCAGGGCCATCGGCGACCAGTCGGCAACCGGCATCGCTGCCCATCCTCCTGACCAGGCCGGGCACCCTGCGCTGGCCCGCTGTCGGCGGCTCGTCCCGGTCACCTGGATCTGCCGTGCGGGGCGTAAGATGCAGTAGCTGATAGACGCATAATGCACTTATTGCAGTAGGCAAGTAAAATGACGAGTGTGGGCGTGACTGAGCAGGTAGCAGACCAGGCTGCGGTGGATGCGGTGCTGACCGCGAGCCGCACGCTGATCGCGGTGGCCACCCAGTCGCTGGGCGCCGCGGCGGAGGACACGACGATCGCCCAGTACCGGGCGCTGGTGGTGCTCGCCTCCCGCGGGCCGCAGCGGGTGAGCGACCTCGCCGCGGCGCTGGGTGTGACGCCGTCCACGGCGGGGCGGATGTGCGACCGGCTGGTGCGCAAGGGCCTGATCCGCCGGCACCGCGCCCGAGCGGACCGCCGCGCGGTGCAGGTATCGGTCACCGCCGCCGGCCGGGAGGTGGTGGATCAGGCGACCGCTCGCCGGCGGGCGCTGATCGCCGGCATCCTGGCCAAGCTTCCGGCCGTGCAGCAGTCGGCGGTGGCCGCTGCCCTGGAGTCGTTCGCCGCCGCAGCCGGGGAGATCCCCGACCGCCAGTGGCCGGCGGGTCCGGCCGCCCCGCCGGCGGTGCCGCCTGCCAGGACGCATCGGGAGCCGGCGCGCGCCGGCGGTGCCGAGGGAGGATCATGACTGGTCAGGCGGCGGGCGAGCTGCGGGGACCAGCGCGGTGGGCTGGCCGGGTGAGTGGCTGGCTACGGGGCTCACGGGGCGGGCTGTTCGCGATCGCGCTCGTGGCAGGCGCGGGTCAGGGCTGGGCGCGGTCGCGTTCCGGGACCTGATCTACTTCTTCACCTGGCTGGCCACCGGTCACGCCCTGTTCGGCCGCAAGGCCGCGTCGGCAGTGCTCACTTTCCCTGGCTCGGCCTGGGGTTCTTCATCGTGATACCGGTCGTCGGCGGGCGTCTACGGCCCGCCGATCTACCGGTACGCGCGGGAGGCCCCGCGGCCATGGCGCGCCGGAGGTGATGGTCGCAGTGGCCGAGAGCGGCGGCCGGATCCGGCCTCAGGTCAGCGTGGTCAAGGCGGCGTGACCACGCGCCGGCCGATGAAGCCGGTGCGCCGAAGCAATGCCGTCCTGAGCGGGGCGGCTCCTGCCCGTCATGGCCAGTCCCGGGACCAGCAGGTCCCGGGCCTGCTGCAGACGGCAGAGTACGCGCGTGCGGTCGCCGCGCCGACCCGCTGGTGCCAGCGGGCGTGCAGGACCGGGTCGTGGAGGCCGGGCTTGCCCGCAGCAGGTGATCCTGGCGCAGAAGCTGCGGATCGCCGACTCGATCCGCACGAAGATCTATCGAGTCCGGCGAGTACCGGCCGGGCGCGAAACTGCCCGGCCTGCCCGCTCTCGCGCAGTCCTGCAAGGCAAGCCTGGTGACCGTCAGGCGATCCCGGGTCCCCGGTCCCGGCCGCGACGCTGAACCGGATCCGCGCCACGCTGCGGGCGGCGCTCAACGCGGCGATCCGCCGCGGGCTGATCACCGGCAACCCCGCCTGCCGGGCCGAGCTGCCGCGCGCCCGCCGGCCCCGGGCTGTAGTGTGGACGCCCGGCCGCATCGAGCACTGCCAGCGCACCGGGGAACGGCCCGCCGTCGCCGTCTGGACCGCCGCCCAGACCACGCAGTTCCTGCGCGCAATCGCCGGTTACTTGGACCTGCGAGAGTTATTCTCCTGGGCCGCTCATCCCCAGGATCAGCATGATCGGGCCCGGGGGAAGATCCGGGCGAAGACCGGGTGGCTGACGCGCGCCGGTTCGGTTCTCACCATTTCTGCTCCGGGCTGGTCAGTGGCCGCGCGGCGCCTCGCGGCGCGGCCTGCAGCAGCGGCCGGCGGCAGGCGGCGAAGATCAGGTGCTCACGCTGCGGCGTCAATCCGCCTCCCCTGATCCGTAACCGATGTCCCCGGCCGGGCCGTGCGGCGGGATAGCAGCCAGTAGGCCGCACCTGCTGGAGGGCAAAGGCATGGCAGCAGGCACAGCAGGCACGGGTCTGGGCCGGTGATCTGCTGTGCGGGCGCGCTGATGGCGGCGGGCAGGTCTGCGGTGAGCGCACGTAGCGGATCTCTGGTTTTGGCGGCGTAGGCTCAGCCGACCCGCTCCTCGAGTTCGGCCAGGGTAAGCCGTCCGTCGGCGGAATGGCGCTGCAGCAGCACCACGGCCTGGTCGCGTTCGGCGTCGGAGGCCCGGATCACCGGATCGGCTTGCCGTGCGGTCATGTCGGTCATGCCGGCCTGGTGGATCTTCCGCTGCTTCGGGGCGGGATTGCAGGCCGGCTAGCGCAACGACCAGCCGGGTCCACGTGCCGTCGACCGCGGGTCGGCGGACCGGGCGGCGAGCGGCTCGCTGTGGCTGCGCAGCTCGGCAAGCGCTTCCTCGGTCAGCCGGAGCGCGCGGCGATGCACGACGACCAGCCGGCGCCGGCCCGCCTGATTCGCTTGATAAGCGGCGCTGATGTCCATCGCGGTCGCCTCCAGCACGGAGCCGGGGAACGTGGCGGTCTCCCGGGGCTGGCGGCGTCGCCGGGCGGCTCTGCCTTGGCCGGAGCGTAGACATCCTCGACCTTGCCGTGAGCCAGCGGGCGGTATTCGGTGACTTCGATCAGCCCGGCCCTCTCAAGCTGGCTCAGGTGGTAGTACGGGCGGTCGGCGGGCAGCCCGGCGCAGCCGGCCAGCGCCGCCCGGTCCGCGCCCGCGTGATCGGGCACGGCGTCCACCTCGGCCACAGGCGAGTAGGGCGCGTCCGGCGCGCTGGGCTTGCCGAAGCCGCGCTGGCCGTAGCGGATCACGTGATAGTGGCCGGCGCGGTCATCTGCTTGTCCCCACATCCGGCTGTCGCCGATCCCGGCATGCACGAACAGCACCGCCGGGCCACTGCCCGCCTGCCCGGTCCGTAGCCGGCCGCCGGGAACCGCCACATTTGACCCGGCGGGCCGCAGCGTGCCTGGGCCGGAACCCCGGCTGGCCCTCCTGGTCATGCCGTGCCGCCGAGCAGCGGGCCGAAGTTGCGCCGGCCCCTCTCGACGGCGGCGTCCTGGTCCAGGATCTGGCCGTCGATATCGCTCCGGGCGGCGAGGTAGGCTCGCGCGCTGTCGCGGCTGGCGTGGAAGGTGGTGTTGGGGCACATCACCTGCCAGGACTGGCAGTCTGTGCCGCAGTCGCGGGTGCTCCCGAAGACCACGACGGATGTGGCCGGGGCCCACCGCCACTGGCCGCCGCGGACCGATACCACGACCGGGGCGCCGTCGCGGGGGTCGGTGGCGGTGATCCGGCCGTCCCGCCCGGCCATGGCCGGGATGCCGAGGGCGTCGATCGCGCACATCGCGTACACGGCCGGGAAGCCGTCGAGTTCGACCTGCTGGCCGGTGGGCGTGCCGGCGAACGGGTAAGCGACAGCGGCCACGCCGTTGGCGGCGTGGACAAGGTCGGCGGCCTCCAGTTCAGCCACCGCGGAGTCGCCAAGGCCCAGGCCGGCGGCGGCGCCGGCGATCCAGCCGGCGGCCGGTGGGTCTCCGGTGGCGAGGAACCGGCGCAGCACCGCCCGGTGCAGCTCGCGCAGCGGTCCGGGCAGCGCTGCCTGACGGCTGGCGCTGCCGATCCAGCCTGGCTTACCTGGTTGCGTCATCAGGAAATCCCTCCGTCGCGCCGGCCAGGCGGCGCAGCACGACAGCATCGCCACGTCGCGGCTGAGCACGTGGGCGGCCAGCCGCAATGCCCCCCGGGGCATGGTCAGGTACGGTGCGCACGGATCCGCGGGGCCGGATACCGTCATCTGGCGCCGACCGCGTACACCGCCAGGCCGTGATCATCGTCCCGGGATCGCCGGCGGCTGTGCATGCCACGGACGCGCCTGGTGCCGGCCTGGGCGAGGAGCCTGGCCACGCCGCGGGCGTGTCGCCCGGCGATCGCGCGGGGCGAGGCGCCCAGCGCCACGGCGACCCGGGTCGTCCTCGTCCGGCCTCATGACGCGGCCCCCGCATCAGGCAGTGAGGGCGCATCCGACGGGGACGGCGGTGGCTGGCGGCGGGCGGCCAGGATCCAGTAGATGATGCCTGCTGGCGGGAACGCGATGAGCAGGCACAGCAGCAGGCACCGGTCAAGATACATGCCTTGTTCCCGCGCCGGGAGCCGGGGCCGCGGCGGCCAGCTCCGGGATGACCGGCCCGCGGTGTGCCTGCTGTGCTGAGATCGCGCCGGGCAGGTCGCTGGTCAGGCCGGACAGGTCCGCGCGGGTCTTCGCGGCGTAGGCCGCGCCGGTCCGCTCGTCGAGTTCAGCGCGGGTCAGGAGGCCCTCGGCGTAGGCCACGCGGAGGATCTCGGCGGCCTGATCCCGTTCGGTGTCCGAGGCCCGGACCGCCGGTTCGCCGGAGGTGGCCTGGGCTTGGCTCATGTGCCGTCTCCTTTCCTTTCTGTCTCGCCCCGATCTTCGCTGGGGCCCGCCGCGCCGGTGCCCGCCAGGGCGCCCATCGC
>WNGR01006711.1_pt1 | contig 24132 bp, 26 predicted proteins | sample 5407581 | NCBI WGS metagenome assembly WNGR01 (sample SAMN13153383, study PRJNA577476) | soil metagenome | isolation source: 80 cm soil or saprolite under Garry oak tree replicate 2 | place: USA:California | collected 2016-06-15
CTGCGGCTGCGATCCGGTCAGTCATGTGTCCTTGGCCGCGATCCACAGTGTGACATCGTGCTCACCGACCCGCGCGTGTCGTGGCGGCACGCGGTCGTGCGGTTGGCTCAGAACGGCTGGGTCTTCGAGGACGCGGGGAGCACCAACGGGACGTTCCTCGACGGCAGCCAGATTGACATCCGCCAGATCAGCTCCAGCAGCGGCTTCCGGCTCGCGGACGCAGAAGACGGGCCCCTCGTGCACTGCTGGGTCAGTGGCCCCCAGCCCGGCGGCGTAGACGTTCCCGCGCCCGGTACCGCAGGCCTGAGCGCGGATCGCCGCGATCCCGGGCTCGCCGTTTCCCGCCGCCGCGCCGAGCCGCGGGATCCGGGTGACGGACGGCAGCAGATCCGCCTGGCCGGCCAGGAGAATGGCGCGCCGGCCAAGACGTTCGCGGAGCACAACGAGGGCGAGACGGCCGAGGCGCTGCTTGAGCAGCCGCGCAAGCCGGACGAGGACGACGACATCTTCACCGACGATGGCGCCATGGCAACCGCTGACGCCCGTCCGCGCCCGGGCGCGGACGGGCAGCTGTCTGGCAGGGCGGCCGCCGAGGCCCCCACCCGGCTCATGATGCGCCCGTCCCGCCAGCGGCCCGTGGTGGCCGCGCTGGTCCCGGCATGGAACGAGGAGAAATTCATCGCCGCCACCATCGACGGGCTGCGCAGCCAGACCCGGCCGCCGGACCTGATCGTCGTCATCGCGAACAACTGCACCGACGACACCGCCGGGGCCGCCCGGGCAGCCGGCGCCGAGGTGATCGAGATGCCGAGCAACCCGCACCGCAAGGCCGGCGCGCTCAACTACGGCATCGAGACGCTGCTGGCATCCCTGGCCGACAAGGACCGGATCTTCGTGATGGACGCTGACACCGTCGTCGTCCCGCGCTGGTTCGAACTGGCTAACGCGGTCATGGATGCCAATCCCCGCGCCGTAGTGTCCGGCCGGTACGCCTGCCGGAATGCGCACGGCCTGATCGGCCTGCTCCAGCGGAACGAGTTCGCCCGCGAGTGCCGGATGACCGACCGCCGCGGCGACCGCACCCACATCCTGGTCGGCACGTCCACGCTGCTGCCGGTGGCGATGCTGCGCGAGGTGATCGCGGCCCGCGACAGCGGCACGCTGCCGCCCGGCTACGTGTACCTGTACGGATCGCTGACCGAGGATTTCGAGCTGACCCTGGCGGCTAAGACGCTGGGCTGGCAGACGATCAGCCCGTTCGGCTGCGACGCGGCCACCGACACCATGCCAACCTGGCGCACGCTCTGGCTCCAGCGCATCCGGTGGATGCAGGGCGGCGTGGAAGACCTGCGCCGGTACGGCTGGACGAGAGTCACCGTGCCGTTCCACGTACGCCGGGCGTGGATCTTGTTCGGCCTGGCGGCCATGTGGCTGTTCTACGCCACCGTGCTCGCGACCTGGGCCTCGGCCGGGACGGTGGTGACGTCGCTGCCGTGGGCGCTGCTCACCCTGGTGTTCATCGCCGACCGGGTGAGCGGGGTCCGCGCGCAGGGCACCCGGTCCATGCTGCTCGCCGCGCTGCTCGTGCCCGAGATCATCTACAACATGTTCGCCCAGGTCGTCTACGCCACTGCGCTATACAAGGCATTCCGCGGCGGCCCGTCGACCTGGCACGAGACCTGAGAAACAGGGGGTATTTCGACATGTCCGCACTGCAGTGGTGCTGGGTCGCGGTGACCGTCACCACGATCATCTTCCTTATCGTCGCGGCGATCTCGGCGCTGCCGAAGATGAAAGCCGCCTATACCGCGTGCATCGCGGTGATCTTCCTCGCCGCCAGCGGCATCACCGCGTTCGGGAGCATCACCCCGATCCTGCCCGCCGCAGCGGGATCTGTGCCGGCTGCGCTGGCGCTGGCGCCGGCGCCGGGCGTGCCGCTGCACAGTGACGCCAGCGCAGGCCGGGTGGTGCTCACCTTCGATGACGGCCCGGACTTCTATACCGCCGAGGTGATTGCCGAGCTGGACGAGCTGCACCTGCACGGGGTGTTCTTCGACATTGGCTCGAAGGCTGCCGCGCACCCGGAGCTGGTCCACGCCGAGATCGCTAGCGGCAATGTCGTCGGGAACCACACCTGGGATCACAAGTCGTTCACCGGCAAGGGCGTCGGCGTCACGAACAAGCCGCTGACCCAGGCCCAGGTCCGCGCGGAGCTGTCCGGGGCCGACGCCGCGATCGTGAGCGCCGGGGCGCCCAAGCCAGTGTTGTGGCGCCCGCCGTACGGCGCGGTCAACGCGGCTGACGAGCAGACCGCGGCTTCGCTCGGCCTGCGGATCGTGCTGGACTCCGGGACGAACATCATCGACAGCAACGACTGGGCCGGGCTAACCGCGGCGCAGATTGCCGCCCGGGTCGATCCCCGGCTGCGGGACGGCACGATCATCGCGTTCCACGACGGGCTGCTCACCGCGCCGCAGATGATCGCGGCACTGCCGCTGATCGTCGCGTACATGAACGCGCATCACCTGGGCGCCACCACGACGGTACGGCCGGACGCGACCGGCGGGGTCGTACCGGATGACAACACCGGCACGGGCGGGCACGCGTGAGCGCCCCGGCCCGGCTGATGCGCGGCGCGGTCTGCGCCGGCGGCGGTCCGGCCGTCCTCGTCCGGGTGACGGACCTGCGGGCCGGCGAGCACGGCGAGATCTACGCCGACCTGGCCCGGCTGGCCTGACCCGCAGGGGACCCCCGGGTGCGCGCTGCCCGGGGGTCCCCTGGCCTCAGCAACCGCCGGAGGGCACCGCCAGCATCGCACCGTGCCCGCGACCGCGCCTAGCGCGGGGGACAGACGGGGACGCGACACGTGACCTGACCTGGCCTTTCCCTTTGCTACCTGCCCCGGCAATAGTGGCATATACACCGGGATCCCGGCTGAGGACAGACCGGACTTCGCCAGCTGCATATCTGTGCTTTCGCCCTCCCTTATAAGGGCGGCGGCCGATGTCTCCACGTTTTGACATCCTCCCCCGCCTGAAGGCGGGGGATTCCAGCTACTGCGCCGATGGGAGCAGCAGGTGAGGTTCGCGGTTCACCGGCCGGGTAACCCCGTCGCCTCCCCGCGCAGTCACGGCGTGCCCCGCCGCGATGTTGATGGCCGCGTTCACATCCGCGTGGCAGGCGAAACCGCAGGCAGCGCACCGGAAGACGGCTTGGCTCTCACGCGAGCCCCGGTCCACCCGCCCGCACGCCGAGCACCGCTGGCTCGTGAACGCGGGGTTGATCTTCTCCACCCGGCCGGGGGCCTTGTCCTGCAGCCGGCGTACCAGCAGGCCCCACCCGGACCGCAGGATGCCCCGGTTCAGCCCGGCTTTCTGGCCGACGTTCCGGCCCGGGTTCTCCCGCGTGCCCCTCGCGGACCGGGTCATGTTACCGATCTTCAGGTCCTCGACCCGGATCACGTCGAACCGGCGCGCGAGGTCCGTGCTGGCCTTCTCCGCCCAGTCCTTACGCCGGTCCGTCTCGCGGGCCTTCAGCCGGGCGATCGCGTGCCTGACCCGGCCGCGGCGGTTCGATCCCGGCGCGGCGCGGGCCAGCGTGCGCTGCAGCCGCCGCAGCCTGATTCGCTCCCGTGCGGTCAGGGCGGGGCAGTGCAGCAGGTCTCCGGTGGACAGGGCCGCGGAGACCGCCACGCCCCGGTCAATGCCCACGGCCTGGCCGTTACCGGGTGCGGGAACCGGATCGGGAACGGCCGCGAAGGCGACATGCCAGCGGCCCGCGCGGTCCATCGTGACCCGGTAGGACTTCGCGCCCGGCGGCACGGTGCGGGACCAGCGGAACCGCACCCAGCCGGCCTTGGGCACCCAGACCTCGCCGGTTTTCCGGCTGAGCCGGCGCACCTCCCACTGCCGCCCGCGCCCGACGATGCGGAATCCCTCGTGCCGCCCGCCCTTGCGCCACGACGGCCGCCCGGCCGGGTTCGCCGGGTCGAAGAACGCGGCCATCGCCTGGGCGAAGTCGCGCAGCGCCTGCTGCTGGACCGTCTGGGAGCCGGCGGCCAGCCACGGGTTTTCCGCTCGCGCCTGGGTGAGCTGCCGGCACTGCTCCAGGTAGCCCGGCGCGCCCGCCCGGTCCGGGTGCCAGTGGGAGTGCTGCTCGACGGCCAGGTTCCAGACGTACCGGGCGTGGCCGCAGTGGTCCCGCAGCACCGCCTGCTGGGCGGGGGTGGGGAGCAGCCGGTACCGGGACATGCGAACACACTATCGGGCACCACTGACATTTCCGGGGGGGTGACGCGGCGTTTCCTCCCCGGCCTGAAGGCCGGGGTCTCCACGCCGCGATCCCGATGAGAAGTTATGAGAGGAAGGCGAGATAGTCGACCCGGGCCGCCTCGTCGAGGCCGCCGGCAATCCCGCAGCCGGAGGGTCTCATCGGGAGACGCCGGTGGCGCCGGAGAGGCGCCGGACACACATTCGGTTGGGGGTGGTCATGGGCATTGTTAGTAATGTCCTCCGGCGCGGGTCGATATTCGCCGTGACGCTGTTGGCGAGCGCGTGCGGAGTGCAACCCGCGAGTCCGCCGACTCACGACCAAGCGGCAGCGAGCAACGGATGGACACAGGTATGGCGCGACGACTTCACGGGACCGCCAGGAAGCCCTGTATCGTCCGCCCGCTGGCGCTACGACACGGGAACACACTACCCTGGTGGAACGCCCGGCTGGGGAAACCATGAGGTGGAGACCTATACCACGAGCACCAGTAATGTCTACCTTGATGGCAGTGGCGACCTCGCGATCAGGCCGATCAGGGACAGTCGCGGCAAATGGACTTCGGGACGGCTTGAGACTCGCGCCGGCTTCCAGCCGCCCACGGGGACGAGCCTCGCGTTCACGGCGAGAATCAAGCTCCCCGCCGGCGGTCAGGGGTACTGGCCGGCGTTCTGGATGCTCGGGTCACCGTTTCGCTCCGACATCACTGACTGGCCGAGGGCGGGCGAACTCGACGCGATGGAGAACATCAACAACCAGCCTACGGTGCACGGCACGCTGCATTGTGGGACGGTCCAGCTCGGCGGACCATGCCATGAACCCACCGGCCTGACGGCCAATTACTACCTCAAGCAGCCGACCGCGGCCACCCAGTTCCACACCTACACAGTGGTATGGAACACCAATCCCGAGCAGATCAGATGGTACGTCGACGACAAGCCGTACTTGACCATCACTGCTGGCATGATTGGCTCCAGCACGTGGCGCTCGACCTTCGACCACGGCTTCTTCATCCTGCTCAACGTCGCGATCGGCGGCTCCTGGCCGGGGAATCCCAACGCCGCAACCCTCTCCGGCGCACCCATGCTCGTGAACAACGTCATCGTCGCAAGGAATGCCAGCGGAAGCGCCGGGCCGCCGCCGGACTAAGCTTAGGTTTAACCTAAATTCTATTGATATCAGGGTATATGCGGCTTATTCGCTCATATATCTGATTGGTGCGTGAGGAACGGCCGTTTCCCTCATGCTGGGTGTTGCCACACATCCCGCATCACGAGAGGAAACGGCCGTGCTTCATACCCTGCCACGGCCCGGTCCGGGGCTGCAAACCCTGCCGGGGACCGGGGATGTCCTGCTGGCGGCGTGCCCGGCAGGCCCGGCGGCGGATCCGGGAGTGTTCGCGGCCGCGGTCGCGCGTTATCAGGCGCTGGCCGGGCTGCGGGAGTTCCGGTCCCGGCTGTATGAGTGCCTGGCGCCGCGGGCGGACGCGCTGTTCGAGCTGGCGGGCGCCGTCTTGTGCGCAGATCACGCGGTGACGTCGCTGGTGCAGCTGTGCCTGGAGCCGGAGTTCACCCGCGGCCACGGCGCGCTGTATGACGCGCTTTGCTCGGCGCGCACAACCGACTCGCATACCCTGCCGACCTCGGCACCGGAGGAAACCAGCCCGCCACCGCGCCGGCACCCCGAACAAGCAGCAAGTGAGGAAACGACCCCGGACACGCCGAAAAGGAGCACCCCCAGACACGAGAGCGCCCCTAGCAGGCACCGGCCTGCGCGACGGTCACATGCTAACGAACGTCCGCCCTCAGCTGCGCCGCGAACGCCACCCACGCCTTGCGTCCGAAGACCAGCACCGGTCCTGTCTCGCTGTCCTTGGTGTCGCGCACCAGGACGCGGGCGCTGTCCGTGCCCACTTCCACGCAGTTGCCGCCATTTGCGCCGCTGTAACTGGACTTCCGCCAGTCAGTGCCGTCTAGTCTTTCCATTTCTCCTCAGCTGTAGCCGCACCGTGTTCGCCGAGATCACCGAGAACACCCTCCAGGCCATCCCCGGCATCACCGACCCTGGCCAGGACGGCTACCACGACACGAGCACCGATGGCGCCGGCCGCGGCCAGCCCGCGCCGATGTGGGATCTGACCAACACCAATAGGCAGCAACGAGCCGCGCGGCGACGCCTTGCCATCATGAACACACATGTTCGTTTTCGTGCGCGATCTAAAGGTCGATTCGAAAATTTGCACTGATATGGGTTAGTAACCTTTGTGAACGGGTTACCATCTTGAGCGTTGATGGTCATACCGCCCTAGAGAGAGTGGCGAGTTTCATCACAGATGGTATTTGAGTAGTATCTAGACGTGACCATAATGAGCCAGGCCGACTTGCGGAGCCGTCTCTACGAGGCATATGTCAGTCAGCACGCCGACTGCGGCTGGGACGAGAGCACTGCTCTGGTTCATCAACATGACATCCGGCCCCTGCTGCCGCCGTCAAAGGCGGGAACCGCCGTTGGCCTTGGCTCCGGGCGCGGCGAGTTCGTCCGGTTGCCGCAGATCGACAGCTTCGACGCTGAGAGCGTAGACATCGGCCCAGAACAGGTGGTTCTTTCCCGCGCCGCGGGCCTGGCCCGGACGTTCACGGCCCGGGTCAGGCAAGGGGACTTCCGCTCCACCTTGTTCGGCCCGAACGTCGAGACCCTGTGAGAGTCATCTGCATAGCGGGCGCCCGGCCTAACTACATGAAGGTCAAACCGGTGATGGACGCGCTCGAGGAGCGCGGGGCGAAGGTCATCCTGGTCCACACCGGACAGCACTACGACCCCGCGATGAGCGACGTGTTCTTCGAGGGCACCAACCGGCTGGTAGGGCGGGACCCCGACCGGATCGTCGCCGCGGCCCTTGAGGTGATCGCAGATCCGCCCGCGGCCCGGGCGCCGGCCCTGTGGGACGGGCGGGCCGACCAGCGCGTAGCGGCCGCGCTGATGGATGACTCGCGATGAGACGCAGGGAGGGCGGCGTGCTGCTGCGATCGGCGCTAGAGCAGGTGACCCATCGCATTGTCGTGCGGAGGCGGCTGCCCTCGCCGTTCGCCGCGGCGCGGATATACGTCTCATCGGAAGGAGGGTTGCGCTTTCTCGGGCGCGGCATGGCGCAGGTAGACCCGGCGCTATTGCGGCTCGCCGCCGAAACGGTCAGGCGCGGCGACACGGTGTGGGACATCGGCGCCAACCTGGGACTGTTTAGTTTCGCCGCCGCGGTGGCCGCGGGCCCGTCCGGGCGCGTCCTGGCGGTGGAACCCGATACCGTGCTGGCCGGACTGCTCCGCCGCTCAGTCGCTGTCAACAATGGTCAAGCGCCGGTAGATGTACTGCCGACCGCCGTCTCAGGCGAGGAGTCGCTGGCCCGCTTCCACGTGGCCAAGCGCAACCGGGCCACCAATCACCTGGATGGTTACGACACCAGTCAGACCGGCGGGGTGCGGTCCACGCAAATGGTTCCCGCGCTCACGCTGGACTGGCTGGCTGCCCGCTTCCCGCCTCCCGACATTATCAAGATTGACGTGGAGCAGGCCGAGGTCGCCGTGTTGGCGGGCGGTTCCCGCGTCCTCGGACCCGCCCGCGCCGTCATCTGCGAGGTTGCCGCCCACAACTCCGCGGTCGTGCGGGACCTGCTCACCGGGCACGGCTACACCCTGTACGACGGTGACCGGCCGGCCAGTGAGCGCGTGCCCGTGGCCGACGCACCGGCCAACACACTGGCCGTCCACATATCCGCCAGCACGGCGGATTCTCGTGACCTTGACGAAGGGAATCCCGGGTGACTGTCAAGGATCTGATCCGCCCACTGCCTGGCGTGCGCCAGTTCTCGCTGCTACGGCAACGGATACGGTTCCGCGGCTCCGCGGAGTACTGGGAGCGGAACTACGCTCGCGGCGGGACGAGCGGACCGGGTTCATACCATGCCGCCGCCGAGGCCAAGGCCGCGTTCCTCAATGATTTCGTCCGAACGCACGAAGTCAGGTCGGTGATCGAGTTCGGCTGCGGTGACGGAAACCAGCTTTCGCTGGCCGACTACCCGCGCTATACCGGCCTGGATGTCTCCCGGTCCGCCATCGAACTGTGCAAACGCCGCTTCGCCGGTGACGCGACGAAGAGCTTCTTCCTGTATGACGGCGCCTGCTTCGCCGACCGGGCCGGCCTTTTCACCGCAGACCTGGCTATCTCCCTCGATGTCATTTACCACCTGACCGAAGATGCGGTCTTCGACGCCTACATGGCGCACCTTTTCGCCGCCGGGGCAAGGTTCGTGGTCGTCTACGCCACCAACTGGGAAATACCTGGCACGGCACCGCACGTCCGGCACCGTCACTTCGCTCAGTGGGTGGAAGCGCATGGCCAAGCCTGGCAGTTGCTGCACGTGACGCCGGGACCAAATCCCGGCCAGGACCGCGCGGATTTCTTCACTTACGAGCGTGTTGCCCTCCCTGATCGTTGACGGCCGGGCCGTCCGCAGCCCGCGAAGAGTGACGATTTCTTATAACAGAAAGTGATCGAGTAGTATCTAGCCGTGACGACAGTTGGCGAAGCCGACCTACGGAGCCGTCTTTACGAGGCGTACGCCTCACAGCACGCAGGCAGCGGCGGAGACGAGGCAGCCGCACTTGTTTGCCGGCGCGGCAGCCGGACCCTGCTGCTGCCGCCACCCGCGGTCGGCTCCGACTCGGTCCTCGTGCGTTCTGCTCCGCCAGTCGCGCACGGGCTGGCCAACGCCGCGCGCACGATGGATTGGGAGGTAGTAATCAAGCTGCTACCAGATCGCTCTCGCCGCCGTGACAAGCATGCTGCGCGGCCACATCGTCACCCAGAACGTGACATTCGCGACCGCAAGGGCGCGGTGACCGTGAAGCCTGCGAAGAGCTGACGATGTGCGGAACCGCCGGGGCGATCGACACGATGGCCGAACGGGCGGCGGCGAGAGTAAGCCTGCTCAATGACGCCCAAACGCACCGGGGTCCTGACCACAGCGTGACCGCACGGGTCGGCGGGATCACCCTGGGAAACACACGGCTAGCCATCCAGGATCCAACCCCGGCGGGAAACCAGCCGTTCGTCTCTGCTGACGGACGATATACCTGCGTCTTCAATGGCGAGATCTATAACCACCGGCAGCTCACGGAGCGTTTCCGGCTGCCGGTTCGCACGGCCTGCGATGGGGAGGTCATCCCGCAGTTGTGGGCCAGGCTCGGCATGGAATCGCTGGCCGAACTGCGCGGAATGTTCGCCATCGCTCTGGTAGACACGCTGGAAGAGCGCCTTTACCTGGCCCGTGACCCGTTCGGAATCAAGCCTCTTTACTGGCGCCTGCTACCGGATGGCAGCCTTGTTTTCGGTTCCGAGGTGCGGCCGCTGGCCCAGCTTGCTCCAGGCACGCGGGTCGACGACGTAGCGGTTGCCCGGTACCTGCGTTTCGGAGCGATGGCCGCCGATCAAAGCCCCTTCCGGGAGATCACCGCCATCCCGCCCAATAGCGTCGCCGTGGTGCAACAGGACCGCCGTGTCAAGGTGCGGGCCGTCAGGCCCGACGGCCCGGTCGCGGTCCAGCCGCAGCCGTCCGACCTGGGCGCGGCGCTGGCGGAATCGATTGATCTGCACCTGGGCGCCGACGTTCCGACTGCGTTGTTGCTCTCTGGGGGGGTGGATTCGGCGGCTATAGCGGCCATCAGCCGCTGCCTCGACCGGGACCTCCACTGCTTGACGGTAGCGGCTGAGGGGGCACCCGACGAGACGCTGGAGGCGAGTCGGACCGCGCGGCATTACGGGCATTGCTTCCAGCGGGTGCAGACCATCTTGGAAGCCAACGACGTGGCAAGTTTTTTCCAGGCGATGCAGCGTCCGAGCGTGGATGGCCTCAATACCTACCTCATCTGCCGGGCTGTCTATGAGGCCGGCTTCAAAGTAGCGCTGTCCGGGCTCGGCGGAGATGAAGCGGTAGGCGGGTACTCCCATTTCCGGCTGCTGAAATATCTGCCGATGCTGCAGGCCTCGGATGCTGTTCCCCTCCCCGTCGGCGCCATAGCCGCCAAGCTCGCTGGCGTGTTGGGGGTGGCAGGGAAGGCGAAGGCCAGGCGGCTGCTGGGTAAAGATGGCCCCCGCAGCGGCGTGGGCCTTGCTCTCCTTCAGCGAGAGCTATTTCCTGCCTCACTGGTGAGTGACCTGACTGGGGTTGGGAGCCATCGGATGGCCGGGCACGCGGACGCGCCGGGTTGGCCAACTGGGTGCTCACCGAGCTCGTTCGCGGCTATGGCCGGCGCCGAGGTCGCGATCTACTTGCAGGCCATGCTCCTTCCCGACGCCGACACCTTTTCCATGGCATCGTCAATCGAGTTGCGCGTTCCTTTCGTCGACGGCCACGTCTTCTCCGCCACGCTTGAAAGCGCCCGCGGCGGGAAGGCCGCTCCGGGCAAGGTGGCAATCGGGGCGGCACTGGGCGATCCTTATCTCCAAGCCCTCGCGACGCAGCGGAAGCGCGGTTTCTGCCTTCCCATGGGGTTGTGGCTAACAGGCCCGCTGGCACCGCTGGTCACGGCGGCCAGCGAACCTGGTGCTCCGGTGTGGTCTGTGGTGGACAGGGCCATGGCCACGCGAGCCGGGCTGACGTGCCTGCACCCCCGCCGCCGCTGGGCGGAAACGTGGGCGCTAACGGCCTTGAATGCCTGGCTGGAGACGTGGGCGGGGAACCCAGCATGACGGGCCGTGTTCTCCTGCTCAGCCCGTCCCGTGGCCTTGGCGGCGGGATCGAGCGTTATGTGGAGACGCTGGAATCGGCCTTCGCCGCCGAAGGCGTCGAATGTCGGCGCCTGGACCTGAGCAGCCCCGGCGCCCGCGCCCATGCCCGGCTGGTCACCCAGGCCCTCGCCATCCTGCGGGAAGGCTCCGAACCCGCCCGCCTGATCGTCGCGCACCGGGCGCTAATGCCGGTGGCGGCGCGGCTCGCCCGTGATTCCGGTGCATGCGGAGTGTCGCTGCTGTGTCACGGCACCGAGATGTGGGATTCGCGGTGGCGCCCCCGCAGGGCCCTGGAGCGCCGCCTGATGCGAGGCGCTGGCGTACGGGTGGTAGCGGTGAGCAATTTCACCGCGGGCGCGCTCATGAGAGACTGCCCCGCGACGGTTCTGCCGCCGGCCTTGTCGCGAGAGTGGTTGGACACTCTCGCCGCAGCGGCCGCAGGCAGGCCGGGTCATGGTCCGCAGATCCGGCTGGCGACCGCCTTCCGGCTGGCGCAGTGGCGGACAAAGGGACTCCCTCAGCTGGTGGAAGCGGTGACGGCTCTCGGGCGTCCGGACGTCTGCCTGACCATCTGCGGCAGCGGGAACCCGCCGGCCGACTTGCTGCGCCTGGTCTGCGAACACTCCTGGTGTGTGCTGCGGGCAGGCCTTAGTGACGACGACCTCGCTCGCGAGCTGGCTGCTGCGGACCTGTTCGTGCTGGCCACGCAGACCAAGTGCGGCCGCGACGCGGCCGGCGAGGGTTTCGGCCTTGTCCTGCTCGAGGCACAGGCCGCGGGTACGCCGGTGATCGCGCCAGCTTACGGCGGTTCACACGAAGCCTACGTCGAAGGGGTTACCGGGGTAGCCCCGGCGGACGAGTCGGCAGAAGCACTGACCAGGACGCTGGATGACCTGCTCAAGGATCCCGCCAGGCTGGCCTGGATGGGCAGGCAGGCCGCTCAGTGGGCAAGGATGGCATTCGCGCCCGAACGCTACGCGCAGCTCGCCGTCCGGAGGCTTCTGTGACTCCCGAGGTCACAGCCGCTGCCGCAGGGGGACACCTGCGGCAGCTCGCTTTCGTGCTGTGGCGGCGCCGCATCGGGCGCGTCGTGGTCCACACGGCCAGCTACAGTGGCGCCTCGACCGCTGCGGCCGGCCTGGGAGGCATTGTCGTCGCACGCGCCCTGGGGCCGGAAATGCGATGCGAATACGCTGCGGTCACGGCGTGGTTCGGGGTGGGTATCGTGGCCGGCGGCACGGGCCAGCCCGCGGCGTTTTGCTTCCATGTTGCGCGCGATCCCGGCAATGCCCGCAGTTATGTCGCGACGTCGCGAGCGATGATGCTGGTGACTGGCACAGCCGCCCTGGTCGCGGGGATCCTCCTGGCGCCGATCCTCGCCCGGGGGAGTGCAGGGCTGACCGCTGCCTACAGGATCGCCTTCGCCGCCTCGATGGTGGCCTTCGTTGGGGTCAGCTACACGTCCTCGCTGCAGGCCAAGAACCTGCGCTGGTGGAACACGGGTGCGGGTAAGCCAGTCGGCTCTGAGCCTGGCATTCCTCGTCGTGTTGCGGCGGCTGCGGATGCTCACGCTGGCTGCCGCGCTGATCGTCCTGGCCGTCACCATGCTCGTCCACCTCGGCTGGGCCCACTGCCGCTGTCGATCAGCCGGACTGGCGCCCGGCCGGGCCAGTGGCGCCCGCCACGACTACACCTTGGACCTGCGCATGATGTTCATCCTGAAGAAACTAGCATGACAGCCTTTCCCGCGAGCATGCCCGACTCCTTCGGACGGCTGCGGCTGATCATTGCAGCGCTGACCTTCCTGGCCGCCGCCTCCCTGCTGCTCGCCTGGACCCTGGCTACCTCGGATCGGCCAACAACCGCTGTGGTCTGGGGCGGTCTCGCGCTGGCGGCTCTTACCTTTGGCCTCCTATGCATTCGGGCGGACACAGCGGGAATGACCTCGTGGGCGCTGCTACGCACTTACCTCATTGCAGGAAAGCAGGCTGGATTAGTGAGCACCATGCTAGATGTGCGTGACATGTACCTGGACTTGCTCCGTACCTCTCTTACGAGGTACGGGGAGGACGAGCTCGCCCCGATACGCGCTTCGAACCACCCCATGGTAAGGCGCGTATTCGGCATCCTGGCTAAGCGCAACATCAGACTCGTGCGAGCGATTAAATTCGACGAGCAAAAACGGAACTTGGGCCTGGACTGGCCCGCTTCGGCTGAGACGATGATTGGAATGCAAAGGCTGACGCACCTTCAGCACTGCGTCGAAACCGTGCTCGCCGAAGACATTCCAGGAGATCTGATCGAGTGCGGCGTCTGGCGCGGAGGTGCATGTATCCTGATGCGTGCCGTGCTGGCCGCATACGGCGACGAGGAGCGCTGCGTGTGGCTGGCTGACTCGTTCGAGGGCGTGCCGCCGCCTGATCCGGAGAACTACTCTGCCGACAAGGATCTGAGGCTGGACCTAGCCGCAGACGTGCTCGCGATACCGGAATCCGCGGTCAGGAACAATTTCAAACGGTACGGGCTGCTAGACGATCGTGTTCGCCTCCTTCCCGGCTGGTTCAAGGACACGCTTCCGGATGCGCCGATTGACCGCATAGCACTGCTGCGGCTCGATGGCGATCTATACGAGTCGACCGTTCAGGCCCTTGACGCACTGTATCCGAGGCTCTCGGCCGAGGGCTTCTGCATTATCGACGACTATCATCCAATTGATGCATGCCGTCAGGCTGTCACGGATTACCGTCAGAGAAATTCAATATTCGCTAAGATAATTGACATCGACGGGACCGGTGTCTACTGGCGCAAGTCAGCGGGGAGGTTAACACCCGGCCCTGACGGAAGTCAGGCAATGGGCCGCGGACCGCCCCGGTTTCCTAATGAGGCTTAGCGGTCGGCCATGCGGCAGGCTCGGTGTGTGGTGGCCGCCGGCGGTGAGCACTTCTGGTTCCTGGGCTTTGAGCCTGCTCCAAGATCGTGCCCTGCCCTCGAGCGCCGAAGTTGGCGCGCAGGCTGCGCGAGCCTGGCTAGGTAGGCTCGACGGAGCCGGGCTGGGTACGGAAGCACGTGAAAATAGACGAACAAGCATGTAGCAACGTGTCCTTGACGCTGCATGCGATCAAATGGTAGCGTTCCGTGAATATTAACTCGCAGAGAGTGAGCACAAAGATCGTAGCCATCGTTGCGGCGGCCCGAAGTTCCTGCCCGGACGCCACGTGACCGTCACACTACTGACAGCGTGGCTTCTCCAGGGGTGACGTCGACTGCCTTGCTGCGCCATCACCTTGGTCATTACTGGCTACGCCACCCGGTGACGCTGATTGTGCTGGCTTCTGCGATCGCGCCCGAACGCTGCGCGCAGTTCGCCGTCCGGAGGCTTGTGTGACTCCCGAGGTCACAGCTGATACCGCACGTCGTTTGCCCAGCCGCTACGCAGGCGGTATACAGCACTCTCTGGATTGATATGGATACAGATAGTGATCATAGCTGGTAGAATGTGGTTGTGTTGGGCATGACCGTATGGCTTGGCGGCATCGCGGCCAACGGCGCCCGCGGCGACTACACCACGGATCTGCGACTAGCGTTCATCTTGGAGAAACTGGCATGACAGCGGTTCCGGCGAGCCTGCCCGGCTCTTCTGGCCTGCGGCTGCGGCTGATCATTGCAGCGCTCTGCTGCTTGCGTGGACCCTGGCTACCTCGGATCGGCCGACAACCGCTGTTGTCTGGGGTGGTCTCGCGCTGACGGTTCTTACGTTTGGCCTGCTATGCCTGGTGGGCGGTGCCCTCCATCATGACCTTGGCCTAGGCCGCTGGAAGATTGGGTCGTTGATGTTGGTCTGGTATGCGCTGACCTACGGTGTCGCCACCGTGACCTGGAGCCAGCCGCAGGCCGGTGTCGCGATGGAAATCAGCGTTCCCAGCGTGCTGCGGGCGTTGTGGCTAGTGGCGGTCGGCATCACCGCCTGGGCAGCCGGTTACCTGATCGGGCCTGGTATGCCTGCCCGGGGCTTCGCGGGTAGGGCAGTGCGGGCCCTTAGCCGACGGTTCGGCGATCAGGTACGTGGCCCGGCAGTACCCTGGATCTTGTATGCCATCGGCATCGCAGCTCGCCTCGACAACGCCACGATTACCGGCGTATTTGGATACGTTGGCAACGCGTCCTCTTTGGTCACCACTGCGAGCAGCTACGGGGGGATTCTCAGCACGCTCAGTCTGTGTGCTCCTCTGGGAGTCACGGTGGCGGCTATGCGGGTATTTATCGAGTGCAGGCGGCATGCCTGGATAACGCTGTTCCTCCTCTTCTCGGCCGAGGTCGCGTTTGGTGCGGTAGAAGGCATTAAGGGGAATTTTATCATTGCCGTGCTTGCGGTCGCTATCCCGCTCAGCGTCTCGCGGCGACGGCTGCCCAAGATCCCGCTGATCCTCGCTGCACTGGCATTCCTGCTCGTCGTCATACCGTTCACCGGGACCTACCGGAGTGTCGTCCGTCAGGGCTCGGTGACGCTGACGCCGGGCCAGGCCGTCTCGACCGCGCCCGAGATATTGCAGCAGACCGTTACTGGCAATAGCGCCACCTCAGTACTATCCAGCTCGATCATCTATCTGCTGCAGCGGATCCGCGAGATCGACAGCGTGGCGATCATCGTACAGCGGACGCCCCAACAAATCGGTTTCCGCAGCCCGCTGCAGCTTATAGAGGCGCCCCTGGAGGGCATCGTGCCCCGGATTCTGTGGCCGGACAAGCCGCTGAACCTCACTGGCTATGAATTCAGTCATGAGTACTTCGACCTGCCGTCCACCGCATACACTTCCACGCCTGACACTTTCGTCGGTGGGCTGTACCTACACGGGGGCTGGTTGCCAATGCTGACGGGCATGTTCCTGCTCGGTTGCGTGGTACGGCTGCTGGACGATCAACTCGACGTGCGGGCGAACCGGCATGGGATCTTCCTAGTGCTGCTTCTCTTCCCGCAACTAGCAATGAGCGAGAGTGACTGGGGGACCGTCCTGTCATCGATTCCCGCGACTGCGTTCGTGTGGCTGCTCGCCATTGTCGTCACATTCGGACGGGCACGGCGGGACTGATCTCGTGGGCGCTGCAACGTACTCACCTCGCGGCCAGGGGCCAATGAGAGCAACGCGGATGGGCACCCCTGCTTCGTCCGGTGGCACAATTGCGAAAGACGCCAGAATGCTCCTGTCCTTGCGAACTCTACCGTCGGAAAGTTCCGGACCCCGGCACCGCAGGCGCCGGGTGACCAAGACCCGTCCCAGGGAGCATAGGGATGTCTGCCGTACGTCGCGTCGCTGCGATCGCCACCGATCTCACCTGCCAGGCAGTGGGGCGGCGCACGGTCGTCCGCACCGCCCGTTACGTCCTGTCGCGCGCGCGCCTTGACTACCCGAATGACCTTTCGGCCAACGGCGAGTCAGCCCTGCAGCGCTGGATACTCCGGATCTCACGGCCGGGAGATCAGATTCACGTAGCGGACGTGGGCGCCAACGTCGGCCGGTGGTCGGAATCAATGCTCGCCGCCGTGTCGGCGGCAGGCCGTGAGACGGATCTCCACCTGCACGCCTTCGAGCCAGACTCGCGGGCTTTCGCGCGGCTCGCGGAGGTGCTTGACGGCACGCCCGCCAGCCTCAGCAGGACGGCACTCAGCGACAGGCAAGGGACCTCGCCCTTCTACGTGGTCGCTCCCGCGGCCGGGACAAACTCCCTGTACCCGGTATCAGACGCAAACCAGGCGGCGCAGGAAAACGTGGTCACGATCACGCTGGATTCATACGCCCGCCAATCCGGTATCGCCCGTTTCGCGCTGGTCAAGATCGATGCCGAAGGACACGACCTCGCCGTACTGCACGGGGCGCGCGCCCTGCTCGCTGAGCACCGCATCAAGGTAGCCCAGTTCGAGTACAACCATCGCTGGATCCTCGCCCGTTTCTTCCTCCGCGACGCGTTCGAGTTCCTGCTGGCGCTCGGCTACCAGGTCGGCAAGCTCACTCCGCGGGGCGTGGAGGTCTATCCCGGCTGGGATGTGGACCTGGAAACGTTCGTGGAAGGCAACTACCTGGCCTGCGATCCGGAGGCGGCCGCAGAACTGCCCACGGTGAAATGGTGGAAGTCCGAGTGAGACGGGGGATCTCAGATGCGGATTGGCGTGATCGGCCGGGTCGAGCCGGATATGTTCGGCGCGAATATCCTCGAAGCCGTACAGGACGCGGGTGACGTGGCGGTCTCGCTCGGGCCCGCCTGGGCCAACCGCAGGCTGGGGATAACCAGCCGCGTGGCGGGTCTTTCCATGCAGGCCCTGCCGCGTCTCGACGAACGGGCGCAGCGGCGGATCGTGAGCGCGTCCGCGGACGCGGGGTGTGAGCTTGTCATCAGCACGGACGCCCGGCTGCTGCCGGAAACGGTAGCCGGGCTCAGACGCAACGGCGCCCGCGTGGCGCTGTGGTTTCCCGACTGCGTGGCCAACCTGGGCCGGGCGCTGATGCTCATAGCTCCTTACGACGCCCTCTTCTTCAAGGAACCGCATCTGGTTGACCGACTGCGGGCCATGCTCGACTTGCCCGTGTACTACCTCCCGGAGGCCTGCAACCCGCGATGCCACCGGCCCGCGGTCCCGGCTGGCACCGAGCCCTATCTCGTCATCGCCGGGAACATGTACCCGAGCCGGGTGCGGCTGCTCGAACGGCTGATCGCGAAGGGAATCCCGGTCAGGGCGTACGGCAGCGCGATCCCCCGCTGGATCGTCGGCAGCCCGGTACGCGATATACACGCGGGGCACCCGATCTTTACGGAGGAGAAAGCCCGCGTCTTCCGGTCTGCGGCCGGCGTTCTCAACAACCTGCATCCGGCCGAGGTTACCGGGGTGAACGCACGGCTTTTCGAAGCCGCCGGCTCCGGCGCCGCCGTGCTTACCGAGTTCCGCCCGGCTGTTCCCGACCTGTTCGCGGTCGGTGAGGAAGTGCTGGCATTCGGGGATTTCGGCGAACTCGTGGAGCAGGCGTCGCGCCTGCTCCACGAGCCCGGCCTGACCGCCAGGCTCGGTGATGCCGCGGCCCGGCGGGCGCATCGCAACCACACAATCGCGCACCGGATCACGACGATCATCGAGAAGGTCACGTGACCGGCATCACCGCGCGCGGCCGACCCTGGTCGGCCGTCGCGCCTGGCTGGATGACCGCGACGGCGGTCCTGGTACTGGAACCAGCCTTGTTCGCTTTAACTCTCCGGCGCCGTAGCGCCGCTAGCTGGCCCGACCAGCGGCGGTCATCAGCAACGGGGCAGCACCAGCCGGAAAAATGATAAGGATACAGAAATGACTACCACACGCCGGGTTGCTGCAGTCGTGGTGCACTACGGGGACCACCGGCGGACCGTCCGGGCCGTCCTGGGTCACTGGGATCTCAAGGTATTCTCCCGCATTATCGTCGTTGCCAACGACCTGTCCGAGCGGCCAGCTGAGCTCACTGATGATATCTGTACCTGGGTGATACCGTGTCGCAATCTGGGATTCGGGGCGGCATGCCAGCTCGCTGCGACGACGTGCTCCGCTAACGTTTACGCTTTCTTCAACGCGCATGTCACGATGGACAGCGCTTCTGTCCTCCGCTGCGTGGCGGCGTTCGATATCCCAGACGTCGGTATCACCGCGCCAAATGTGCATCTTCCGGGCACCGGGAATCCGGAGAAGGACTGGAAATCTACGCGCTGCATCGGGACATATAGCCGGATTTTGCGGCTTCCGATTGGAATCCCGCTTCCACAATCAAAGGGGCATGGTACGCTAACCGGCGACATCGAGGCGGACGCCACACGGTCAACCGGCGAAGTTATCGATCATGAGTGGGCAATGGGATGCGCGATATTTTGCCGGAGCGAGATCATCAGAGATATCGGGTGGGATGGTAGCTACTTTCTCACTTACGAAGACGCCGATATCTCGATGAGAACAAGGAGGAGCGGCTGGCGGGTGGCCACGGTGCCCTCCGCTCACGCCCATCATACCGGGGAGTCGACGAGGCTCCGTGCCCTGTCGTCATACTACGGCACGCGCAACTCGATATGGTTTTTCAGAAAGTATCGGGGCCGCCCCCGCCAGATCTTGCTGACTTTCTATCTGTTCCTTCTCCTATTCCGGGTTACGACTACAGACGCGCTGCGCAGACGTAGGCCGCGTCATGCACCGTCAGCGGCGCGTGGCATCGTGGACGGCTGGGCGTTGTGGCCATCAAGCAAAGATCCGCTTCCCGGCGAACCGTTGAGGTTTCGTAAGGCACACTCCCGCATCCCTGACCAGGGAAAGCGGCTGTGATAAAGCTTGCAGATGCCTACGAGCTGTGGGCGTCCGGCCTGTCCCATGAGTGGTGCCAGGCGTTGGTGGGCTTGGCCTTGCTGGAGGTCCGTCCGTTGCCGGACTTCTGTCGGAGTCGGGAGTTAACCTCGCCGCTGATTTGCGCCAGTAGGCCGCTTTCGTCGATGTCAATTACCTCAGCGAATATTGAATTTCTTTGACGGTAATCCGTGCCGGCCCGATGGCATGCATCAATTAGATGATAGTCATCGATAATACAAAAGCCCCGCCGAGAGCCTCGGATACAGTGCGTCAAGGGAAGCGGAGCCGCACCCGTTTCGATCTCTGTGGGGCCCACAGCAGTGCCCGTGGCTCTAGCGTTATATCGACGTGTATGCCTGCCTGTCTCCCTCGCCCCCGGATAACTGGATCAACCTTGGTGAGAAACCTCACTGGGCCGTGTTAGCAGAAGACTTTGGTGACCCCACAGGTTCGGCCGCCGCCGCACGGCCCACTCATCGACTCGACCCACCACGCTGGGCGAAACCAGGCCCCGGGCCTTCCACCACGGGAGAGTTCCCTCCACCACCGCCTTTAGCAGTTCATACCCGTTCTGCTCGAGAAGTTGGATAGCCGTCCTGTGCGTGTAGAAACGCAAGTGCGTCCGATCGAGCTGGCCTGTTTCGGTATAGTTAAACTGACCTCGCAACAATGAGAACCGTTGACGATAATGAGCGATGTTCGGCAACGCCACCGCCAGTACCCCTCCCGGGTTCAGTCGTTCGCGTACCTCGCGGAGCAACCGCTCAGGTACCGCTAGGTGCTCCAGAACGTGTGACGCTAGGACAGCGTCAAACCCACCGTCGAGACCTGCCGGCAGGCCTTTCTCGAGATCGGCAAGATGAACCGCCTCGCAGAATTGTCGTACGGCCCCTTGCTCTCGAGCATCAATTGTCACAGCCGTGACACGCCATCCACGGTCCCTAAGGATCCTGGCGTTGTCTCCAGCGCCACAGCCGCAGTCCAGGATTCTGCCAGGCGACATGGAGAGCAGATCGAGCAAACCCATATTGCCATTGTTCTTGTAAATGAGCTTACCGTAATCATCCATTCGCTGCTCCCGCCTGAATGGTATTCATACATCCTTACTCAGGGTCAATCACCGTTGAGCGACGAAATGGGATCTATCGGCCCACTAACGGCGAATGCGTGAGTCTGAAGAAATCGGGCTATTCGAGTCGGCTCATACGGCTTTCCTCGCTCATTGCCCCGACAATCACCATGCGACCACCGCAGCAAGACCAGGCGCCCAGTGCTGCGCAAGCTCAACAGCTACGACCTGTGATTCATGCCTACAGACTAAAGTCGGACACGGGCCCTATGTCAAATCGCCAAATAAACCTCCGACAGTCAATTATTGCACGGTACGTGTAGCTATTACAAAAGAATTTCAAACCGATTTGTCAGACGTGCCTGATCAGCCCAATCAGTCAGCCTTTCCCGTCCTCCGGCCTCGCGTGTCTGAAGGACATGGATGGCCTCGGCCAGCTGCCCGGCCTTCACGGTGACGGCAGCGGAGTTGGCGCCGTCTCGGTGGTGCCTGCCACTTCATGACATGGCAGCCGTGACAGGCGGTGGAGCATGATGGCGAGCGCAACCCCGTAGGAGACCGTCGAGGCGATCGCCGCGGCGTAGACACCGACCTGCGGTAGCAGCGCGAATAGCAGGGCCACCGTGAAAATCGCGGCAATCCCATGCGCCCATGCCACGATCGCCGGCTGGCGCCTGCCCTTTAGAAGGTCGCCGGTCACCAGGCCGCAAGCCAGGAAGACCGACCCCGGGGTCAGGATCCACAGCAGCGGCACCGCGCCCCGGTAGGCAGCGCCGAAGACCAACGGCACAAGCCGGTAGGACACCGCGGCCGTCGGCACCAGAATGGCCGCGGCCAGGCAGGCACCGCCCAGCACTGAGAGGCGCTGCAACTGGCGAGTCACCCCGGTCATCTCGCGCTGGGCCGCCAAGCGGGGAAACGCGACGTTGCCGATCGCCGAGACCAGCGGCACCGGAAGCAAGGAGATCGAGACCGCGATCGCGTAACGGCCGAGGTCGGCCGCCGGCACCGTCTGCGAGAGCACGAGCTGGTCGAGCTGGACGTTCAGGGTCCCAGGCGCCTCAGCCACTATCTGCGCTGCACCGTATGCCAACAGCGGCCGAACTAGGGCAACGCGGGCGCGCCCGGGTGCCAGGCCCATGCGCCGACAGTAACCGTAGGCCCAAACGAGCTGCAGCAGCATAGTCGCGGCGAGCACGATCAGTGCGGCATCCAGCGTGAGCCGCCGCAGCCGCCAGAGCACGGCGATCGCGATCAGGCTGAATGCCGGCTGGACCACCCCCACCACGTTCCATCGGTGCAGATCCCGGGCCTGCAGCGAGGCCATGAAGCTCCCGCCCACGAACACCACGATCGACGAGCCGAAGGCGATGCGGTACCCGGCGGTTACCGCGGGCAGCCTGTGCGCGAGCGCCGGTGCCAGCAGGAAGCCTGCCACAAGCGTGACCATCCCCGTGGCCATCATCATGGCCCGAGATGTCGCGACGTACTCACGGGCGCGTAGCGGTTCTCTGGCAGCGTAATAGACCAGCGCCGCACGCTGGCCCATTCCGCCGACAGTCAGCGAGACACCCATCCACACGGTAACCGCCGCGTACTCGCCGCGCACCGTCGGCCCGACCGCACGCGCGATGATGATCCCGCCCAGCCCGGCGAGCGCCACCGTCGCGAAGTTGAACCCGCCCGTCTGCGCGACGGACCGGGCAAAGCCGCGCCGACGCAGCGCGGCGGCAATGCCAGTCACGGGCTCGGTACCACGAAGGTCAGCGCGCAAGCCTCCGCGACCTCAAACCCGGTCGCAAGCCACGCCAGTTCGCCCCGCCAATGGTCGGCGGCTAGCACCAGCCCACGCCTGGCGGCAGCCAGGGAGGAATGCCACGAGAGATCAGGACGCTCGCCGTGCCGCGAGGCGCAGACCCCGCGGAGACGAGCGTAGCGCCCAGCGCAGTCTGCGATTTTCATCACTCTTCGAGCATATCATCTCACGGTATGTGATCAACCTGGTCAAACCTTGCTCCGGGCCGCGAGCCCGGCGAGCCCTTCCTGGCCGGTTATGAGTTCGCCCAGAACTATTACAACCTGCCGACTATCTCCCGTGCTCCGGCGGTGTAGGCCGTGGGAAGCGAGATCACCGGCCCACCGGGCGGCCGGAACCGCGCCCCCGTGCGCCCCCAGATCCGGTCGGCGGCAACGAGCGACCGCGTGGTACAGCACTCCGTCAGGTGGGCCGCGAACGATGTCAGCCAGCGCGCCGTTGAGACGGGCCTGGCGTGCCGACACACGGACACGATGTCGGAGATGGCCCGTCCGGCCATACGGGTTTCACTCATGCACTCTCCCTCTACCGAGGGCCTCCGCGCGGAGCGCCGAGACGCTCATCTCGAACCATGCGTGGTAACAGCAGAAGCGGAACCCGGCTACTCCGTCGAGGAAGCCCAGCCTGGCGACGTACATGTGGAGAAACAGCGCGGCGGGCTTGGCCGGGATGACGGGCAGGACCAGCTCCTTGAGGATGCTCCGGGCGAGCGGCCGGGAACTGCCGCCGCGGCGCAGCGCGCGCAGCCGTTCGGCCGGGGCGCCGGCTCCGTCGCGCCGCTCGCACTCCAACTGCGCGTAACGGACGTGCTTGTGGAGCCAGGCGGCCAGGCCCTTGCGGTCCTCGTCGACGATGTCGTTGTCCAGTCGCCGTACCTGCCCGCGGACACACGCCCGCTCCCCGACCGGGCTCCCGTCGTAGGCGGTGTAACGCCGGTCGACGAGCCGGACGACCCAGGAGCCCGGATACCAGCCGCAGTGGCGGATCCAGGTGCCCATAAAGACCAGGCGCAGCCGGTGCGCGAACCCGGCACAGGACGGATCGGCGAGCCGGGCGGTGATCTCGGCGGCGAGCCGGGAAGACACCCACTCGTCCGCGTCGACGAAGTACACCCAGTCGTGCCGCAGCGCGGGCAGCCGCAGCGCGTACTCGCGCTGCGCGGAAAATCCCAGCCAGCGCTGCTCCACCACCTCGGCGCCCAGCGCACGCGCGGCTGGCACGGTGCCGTCGGTGGATCCGGCGTCCACCACCACCACCTGGTCCGCCCAGGCGACCGAGGCCAGGCAGCGGCGGATGTTCGACTCCTCGTTCAGCGTGAGCACGACCACGCTCAGCGGGACGCTTCCCGGCGGCGGATCGTCGCCGACCCGATATGGCCGCAGGTTCAGCCTGGTCACAGCGGTTCTCCCAGTAGCCAGCCAAAGTAGCGGTCGGGGTCGAACGGCGCGGGGTCGGGCGCTATACGCGTCGTCAGCGCGCATGCCACGGCCTGCCGCAGCGAGTCCACGTCACCCGGGGCATAGCCGCACAGGGCGGGACCCGCGATCTCGCGGTTCTGGGCGGTATCACAGGCGATGACCGGCTGCCCGCTGACCCGTGCCTCGGCGAGCGGATAGCCGAACGACTCCAGGTCGCTCGGGAAATAAATGGCGCGGCTGCGGGCCTGCAGCTCGCGCACCTGGGCGTGCGGCAGGCGGCCCAGCAGCCGGACCCGCGGGTGGCTGGCGACGACGTCGGGTACCTCGGCCCGGTCTGCCGTCACGAGGACCCGGACCGCCCCGTCCTCGAGCTCGCCGAGGATCCGCAGCAGGCCGCCGAGCCGCTCCACCATCCCCTTGTACGGGGCGAACA
>WNGR01001741.1_pt1 | contig 24131 bp, 20 predicted proteins | sample 5407581 | NCBI WGS metagenome assembly WNGR01 (sample SAMN13153383, study PRJNA577476) | soil metagenome | isolation source: 80 cm soil or saprolite under Garry oak tree replicate 2 | place: USA:California | collected 2016-06-15
AGTAGATCCCGTCGTAGGCTTTGCGCTGGCCGGAGATCCAGCCGTAGCACAGGCCGAGGTCGACCGCCTCGTCGTCGGTCAACGACGCGACGCCCGATCCCTTCTTCGCGATCTTCAGCCAGACACCGGCCCGCAGGCCTACATGCGCGTCCAGCCAAGCCTCGAACTCCGCGGCGTCGCGGAACACGATCACCTCGGCTTCGTTGACGGCAGGTTTCGTCGACACGTGTGACTCCTCCGGTCGGATGAGCTCGCCCACTACGCTCCTCCGGGACGCCCCAGGATGTCGAGGTAGCGGCGGTTGTACATGATGCCCAGGACGTTGCCGAACGGGTCGACGACCGAGGCGGTGACGAACCCGGGCCGCCATGGCCGGGCCGCCGTGCGCCCCCGGCACCGGATCGGGTGCGGGGACGCACGGTCATGGCGTCAGCGGACGGTGAAGGAGGCCTGCAGGCCGCCCACCGAACTGTCACCCGCGAACACGTCGATCTGACCCGGCTCCACGGCGAAGCGGCCGCGGTTGTCGTAGAAGCCGAAGTCGTTGGCGCCCAGGGTGAAGGTGACCGTCGTCCTGGCACCCGCATCCAGCGTGACCCGCTGGAACCCACGCAGCCGGCGTACCGGCTGGGAGATGCTGGCCACCGGGTCGTGGATGTAGAGCTGCACGACCTCGTCACCCGCGCGGCTCCCGGTGTTCGTCACGTCCACCGAGGCGGTGACACTGCCCCTCGCAGCGACGGTGGCCGCGCTGAGCCGGAGGTTCGTGATCGAGAACGTGGTGTAGCTGAGCCCGTAGCCGAACGGGTACAGCGGCTGGCAGGTGTTGAGGTCCCGGTACCGCGAGTCGTCTTTCTGGGTCACGTCGCACGGCCGCCCGGTGGGCTCGTGGTTGTAGTAAATCGGCACCTGGCCCAGGTTGACCGGGAACGACACCGGCAGCTTGCCACCGGGGTTGACCTTGCCGAACAGCACGTCGGCGGCCGCGTTGCCGGCCTGGACGCCGGGGAACCACGCCTCGAGGATCGCCGGCGAGGACGCGGCGACCTTCTGCAGCGTGAGTGGGCGCCCGTTGAACAGCACGACCACGAACGGCTTGCCGGTCGCCTTGATCGCGTCGATCAGCTGCTGCTGATCGCCGGGCAGGTCGATGTTGCTGCGCGACGTCGCCTCCCCGCTCATCTCACGCGACTCGCCCAGCGCGAGGACGACCTGGTCGGCGGCCTTGGCCGCGGCGACAGCCTGGTCGAAGCCCGGCCCGGCCGGGCAGTCATCCGCCGGGTTGTACTGCGGCGGCTCGGTATGCGGGAGCGTGCAGGCCTGCACGAACGTCGTCGTGCCGGTGCTCTGCGCCTTGATCCCGTTCAGTACGGTGACGGCGTCCTGGTCGCGACCGGTGCCCCACCACGGGCCGAGCATGGCGTGGCCGTCATCGCCGAGCGGGCCGATCACGGCGGTGTTTTTCGCCGGGTTGAGCGGTAGCGTCGAATTGTCGTTCTTCAGCAGCACCATGGAGCGGGCCGCGTCCTTGCGCGCCAGCGCCACGGCGTCGGGCAGCATCTGCGCCGACTCGGCCTTGGAGACGTCGACGTACGGGTGCTCGAACAGCCCGGCGCGGAACTTCACCCGCAGGATCCGCCGCACCGCGTCGTTGAGCCGGGACATCGAGATCCGGCCCTGGGCCAGCAATTGGGCGCCGTAGTCGCGGATGAGCGTGCTGGTCATCTCCGAATCCATCCCGGCGTTCAGTGCGAGCGCTGCGGCGTCCGGGCCGTCCGCCGCGACACCGTGGCCGCACGGCTTGCCCCACGGAGCATCACTCGGGTTCACCGGCGGGCAGGCGCGCAGTTCGGCCACGGCCGTCCAGTCGCTCTCGATGAAGCCGTCGAAGCCCCATTCACGCTTGAGAATGTCGGTCATCGTCTCGGGATTGGCACAGCCGGGAACGCCGTTGATCGCGTTGAAGGAGCACATCGCCGTGCCGGCGCCGGCGTCGACCGCGGCTTTGAACGGCGGCAGGTAAAGATTTCGCAGCCGCTGCTCGGACATTTCGGTGGTGTTGTAGTCGCGCCCGCCTTCCGGCTGGCCGTACGCGGCGAGGTGCTTGACGCTCGTCACCACCTTGTCCGGTGCACTGTAGTCGCTGCCCTGGGCCGCCTTGACGCGCGCCGCTGCGAAGACCGACCCGAGGTACGGGTCCTCGCCGGCACCTTCCGCGATCCGGCCCCAGCGCGGTTCGTGCGAGACGTCGACCATCGGGCCGTAGATCTGCTTGAGTCCGACGGCGGCGGACTCGCGGGCACCGATCAGGTCGTCGTCCGCGGCCGCCTGCTGGTCGAAGCTACTGGCGGTACCCAGCGGGATCGGGAAGATCGTGCGGAAGCCGTGAATCGTGTCGAACGCGAACAGGATCGGGATGTGCAGCCGGGACTGCTCGACGGCGACGTGCTGTAGATGGTTGATCCTGACGGGATCGGTGAGGCTCAGCACGCTTCCGAGCCCGTTCTTGGCGTCGTTGTCGGTGACGAGGAAGTCGGGGAGCAGCTGAACCTGCTGTAGCTTCTCCGCAAGGGTCATCTGCCTGAGCAGGCTGTCAACCCGCTGCTCAACGTTGTGGTCGGCGGCGAGCCGAGTCTGCGGCCCGCCGGAAGCCGAGCACGCCATGGCCGTGCCCAGCAATATCACACTGACCGCGATCGCCAATTGCCGTCCCCGCCTCGCCATCTGCTCTGCCTCATGGGACCACCCTTCCTTCGAACGGGCCCGTTGGTACGGCTGGGAGCGGAGCGCGCCACAGAGTCATCCACGCCTCCCGCGTTCGCAGGCGACTGCCGACCCGCCGCCCACAGGTCGAGCAATACACCTTCAGGGCGCGGCACCCAGACGTCGCCGTCACCCCTCACCTTTGTCGCATTCGATCGAAACACGCCGTTGCGCAGCTCGCACGGCAGGGCGCGAGGTCTGCGACCCCGCGCCCGGACCCCACCGGGCGTGTCAGCGGGTGCGGCCAATGGGCGGGTTGGTCACGTGCAGCGGGCACGGTCGTACCAAGCTGCTGACCGCTGGAGCGTGGCAGGCTGAGGAAGTGCACCACGCGCCGGGAAGGATCGTCGCCACGACTCCCGCCTCCGGGCGGAAGAACCGGGGGTCAGGGCAGGAACGCGAGCAGGGCGATGTTGACCAGGTCTGGGCGCTCGAGCGGAAGCAGATGGGCGGCGTCGGGCACGTCGGGCAACCGGCGTGCGCCCGGTATCTGTGCTGCGATGACGGCGGCCAGGTGCCGGATCTCCGGCACGTCGGCCGCTCCCACGGCGACCAGGGTCGGTACGCGGATCTCGCCGAGCCGGCCGATCGCCGGAGGATTCAACTCGCGGACCGGTACCACGTCAAGCGCCGCCTCGGCGGCCAGCGCCTGCCGATCCATCTCGGAGGCGAACGCGAGCAGGTCCGGGTCGAGTTGGTCCGGCTCCCGGTCCGGTCCGACCACCCATAGGTCGATCTCGGCCGCCGTGACAGCGTCCAGGTCGTCGTCGGCGATGTCGCCGAACAGCGACTGGTGCAGCTCCTTGAACTCCTCCGACCACGGGTGGCCGGACACCGCCGCACCGAACAGGGCGAGCGCGCTGACCCGATCCGGGTGGGCAAGAGCGGTGTCGATGGCCACCTTCCCGCCGAATGAGCACCCGACTAGCGAGGCCTGCTCGATGTCCAACTCGTCGAGCAGCCCGGCAACCGCGTCGTGGTTGGTGTAGCCGCCGGTGGGCACCGCCGACTGGCCGTACCCGGGAAGATCCACAGAGAGCACCCGGCAGCGTCCGCCAAGCGCCGCGACCTGGTGCCGCCACATCCGGCGATCGGCGATGCCGGCATGCAGGAGTACCACGACAGCACCCTCACCGACGTCGTCGTACGCCAGCGCGCAGCCCTCCACCACGATCCTCGCCACGCCTGCACGCTACTGCGTGACGCAGCGACACGGGAACCCGACTTGCGGCGCCTCGGTTGACCGGACCAGCTCTGGCTCCGGTCGCCGCCGACCTGACCGGAACAGGTGGTCCGAGTATCGTCGCGGCGATGACCCTCATCGAGCGGCTGGCCGCGGCGGGACCCGCCGCCCGGATCGGCCTGGGGCTGGCCGCGGTCGGCCGGCCGGCCTACATCAACGTCGGGCACCATGCCGACCTGCCGCCCGACCGGTCCGTGGGCGCGTTGCGGGAGCGCGCCCACCAGCTACTCGATGACGGGTACGCCCGTGGGGTGCGCTACCTCGACGTGGCCCGCTCGTACGGCCTGGCCGAGCAGTTCCTCGCCGATTGGCTGCATAGTCGTACCGGCGTCGACGATGTCGTGGTCGGCAGCAAGTGGGGCTACACGTAGACGGCCGGCTGGCGGGTCGACTCCGACGTGCACGAGGTCAAGGACCACAGCGTCGCGACCTTCGACCGTCAGCTGGCCGAGACGCGCGGCCTGCTCGGTAGCCACCTCGACGTCTACCAGGTCCACTCGGTTACGCCGCAGAGCCCTGTGCTCACCGACCCGGTCCTGCACCGTCGCCTGGCCCGGCTCGGCGGCCAGGGTGTCACGGTCGGCCTGTCCACCAGCGGCCCCGAGCAGGGTGAGGCGATCCGCGCCGCCGTCGACGTCGCCATCGACGGGGCCCCGTTGTTCCGCAGCATGCAGGTCACCTGGAACCTGCTCGAGCCCTCCGCCGGCGCGGCGCTCGCCGAGGCCCGGCAGGCCGGATGCGCGGTCATCGTCAAGGAAGCGCTGGCCAACGGCCGGCTTGCCCGACGCGGGCCCGGTACCCGGACCCCGCTCGGCACCATTGCCGATGAGCTCGCCACCACACCGGATGCGCTGGCGCTCGCCGCCGTGCTGCACCAGCCATGGGTACACGTCGTCCTGTCCGGCGCCGCGACCACTGGCGGCACCGGTCCCGGCTCGCCTGGACCTGAACCGCACCGGGGTTTCGCCACTACGCGTTGCCCACCTCGGTTTCGGACTGTGCCTCTTCGGCCCGAGCCGCCCGCACGGTTGCCCGCTCTGCCGATCACCGTGACCACAGGGTCAGCGACCGGCGGAAGATGCCGGCGAGCTCGGCCGCGCCGGCCGGTCGGGGCGACGTGGCGAGCAGTCGCTGCTGCCGGAACGCGCCGGACACGAGGGTGTCGATGTCGTTTTCCCGGTACCCGACCGCGGTGATGCCGTTGGGCATGCCGATGTCGCGCATCAGCGCGATGAGGACGGCCGGCAGCCGGTCGGCCGGGTTGCCGGCGGCTGGGCCGGCGGCGTCGGGGCCGGCGAGCAGCTCGGTCGCCCGGAGATGGCGTTGCGGGCAGGCCGGGAATGTGAAGCGGAACGCCTCCGGGGCGGTGAGCGAGACCGCCATGCCGTGCGGTACGAGGGGTTCGTTCTGGGGGTAGCCGGCCGGGTGGAAGGCCCGCACGCCGCCGGCGATGGGGTAGGCGTTGGCGTGCGGCAGATGCACGCCGGCGTTGCCGAAGCCCAGGCCGGCGAACGTGGCTGCCAGCGCCAGGTCGGTCCGGGCGGACAGGCGGGCCTCGTCGGGCAGGTCGCCGTCGCGAACGGCCAGACGTAGTGCGCCGGCCAGCAACCCCAGGGCCCGCTCGGCCCACAGGTCGGCGATCGGGTTCGCGCCGCAGTACGGTACCCGCTGCTCGGGCGCCTTGCGGTCGAAGGCGTTGTAAGGCTTGGCGGTGTAGCTCTCCAGCGCGTGGCAGAGGATGTCCATCCCGGCCGAGGCCGTCACCCCGGCGGGCTGGGTGAGCGTGAGTAGCGGGTCGACGACGGCCATCGCCGGACGCAGGGCGGGGTGGCTGATGCCGGTCTTCACCTTCAGGTCGAGCACGTCGAGCACGCAGATCGTCGTGCTCTCCGAACCGGTACCGGTGGTGGTCGGTACGGCAAGCAGCGGCGCCAGTGGCTGCGTCGGGGCCAGGCCGGCGCCCACCGGCGGGTTGACGTAGTCCATCAGGTCGCCGCCGTTGGTGGTGAGCAGGTTCACCGCCTTGGCAGTGTCGATGCTCGACCCGCCGCCGACCGCCACGAACGCGTCCCAGGGCCCGTCCGCGTGGGCGACCTCGACCGCGTACCGCAGCGACACGTCGGTCGGCTCGACATGAACGTCGGTGAACAGTCGCGCCTCGATCGGGTACCGCTGGATGGCCGCCACCACCCGCTGCGGCGCGCCGGTCGCGGCGACCCCCGCGTCGGTGACGACCAGGACGCGCTGGGCCCCGTACCGGTTGACGTCGAACCCGATCTCGTCGGCTGCACCCGGTCCGAACTTGAGGTTCGGGCCGCCGAAGGTGAAGACGGTCTCAGCGGTCACCGTTGCCCCTTTCGTCGGCGACTTTCGTCAACGGCGTGAGCACCGCCCGGATCTCGTCGGGGATCGCGACCGGCCGGCGGGACACCGCGTCGACGTAGACGTGCACGAACCGCCCCACCGCGGCCGGCCCGTCCCGGTGCGGGGCGAACAGCGCCAGGCGGTACACGACGCTGGTATCGCCAAGCCGCTCCAGGCCGATTCCGGCCGTCACGACATCCGGGAAGCGCAGCTCGGCGAAGTACCGGCAGGACGTCTCCACGACCAGCCCGATCGCCGGCAGACCGCGGATGTCGACACCGGTCGCCTCGATCAGCCATCCGTTGACGGCGGTGTCGAACATCAGGTAGTGGATCACGTTGTTGACGTGGCCGTAGACGTCCTCATCCGACCAGCGGGTGGGCAGCAGCCGGTGCACCAGGAAATCCTCCCGGCGCAGACCGCGCGGGTCGTCGGTCGCGTTCGGATCCACACCGGCAGCCTCGCACACTCCAGCGGCCAGCGACGCCGCCGCACACCGGCGGTGGCGTCCTTGGGACGACCAGCGGAACGACCATCACGGCCCACGTCTGGTCCGTCGTCCCGGTACTCGGACATCGCGGCCAGCAGCAGACCCTGCCGGTCCGGCTCGTCGTGGCTGAACCCTTGCAGCACAATGTATCCGCAGTCGTGCAGCGCCAGCTCAACCGCCATGATGAGCTCGGCGAAGTAGTGGTTGCGCACATCGGTGACGACCAGTCCGACGATCATCGACCGGCGGGTACGGAGGTTGGCCGCGCGGCGATCGTAGACGTACCCGAGCGGGGCCATGGCCTCCCTGTCAGGAGCCTCGTCACGACGATTTTGCGGCCGCGGCTACACCGGCGGGTTCACTCTGTGGTCTCAAGGGCTTACTCTGCGCCGATGAACGACGTGCCGGAAGAAGGACGCTCGTCCGCACCACCCAACGTGGAGTACGCGCGCCGTATGTACGACCGTGCTATCGACTGGTACAAGATCGCCGAGTCGAAGGCGCAGCTGATCCTCACCGTCAACGGTGCGTTCGTGACGATCACCTTTGGCCTGGTGTCCGGCAGCGTCCCCGAGCATGGCAGGTCCCGTTCCGTCATCGGACCCGAGACGTGGGTTTTCCTAGCGGTGGCGGTCGCCGCGGTCTGCGGTTCGATCGCGGCTGCTACGGCTTGCCTGCAATCGCGCCACGACTACAACATCCGCACAGACTTCAAGCAGCTGGGCATCGTTCGCGACGACGAAGCAACCTACCGCCCGGAGGGACTGTGGTACTTCGGCCATCTGGCCACGCTTCGCTGGCAGTGGGTCGTGGACAAGTTGCGGGCTGCTGACGACCATTTCGAACTCACCACGCTCACCTACAACGTCCACGGCCTAGCCAAGATCGTGCTACGCAAGCACCGCCTGATCAACGCCGGCTGGACACTGACCTCGACCGCCCTGATCGCGCTCATCGCCGCCGGCGCGAGCGTCGTAATCCGCAGCCAGCTGCAATGGCCCCGGCAAGGGACCGCGGTTCGCACCACGTACTCCTCCTCCGCCGTGCGCGCTACGGCAGACATACGTGGCCCTGCTCCTCGGGGTTTGGGTTGAAGCGGGCGGCCAGCCTCGCTCCACGTGGTCTGGGCGTTGAGCCGTTCGAAAGCGGGCTTCGAAACAGCACGTGATGTTGATCAGATGATCGGCCCGGTAGGTCGCACTGACATGATCACGTCCGCGGCGGGCCGCCGGGGCTGTGCCGTCCCCGATCCGTTGCGGTCATCAGTGCCAGCAAGGTGGTGGCCAGCCGTTCCATCTCCGACCCGTACCAGTTGCAGTCGGTGATGGCCTTCTTGGCCAACCGATCCTGCCCCACCTCGATGTCCTGATTGATGCTGGCGGCGAAAACTTCCCGGCGGCGCCGGTAGCGGGCCTTGGCGGCGCGGTAGGCGGTGGAGGCTTCCAGCAGTTCCGGCAGCAGCAGGCGTGCCTCGTCAACGAGGCGCTGGCGGATAGGGTCACTCGAGTCAGCCATGGTTGTCCTTCTTGGCGCGTTGGAAACCCGAGAGCGAGCTTGCCAGCCGACATAGCTGTGCGCTAGGAACGCCAGGTCGAGCTGGATGTCGTCCCTGGAAAGACGGGCGATCGGGGCTCACACTTGGAGGCGCGCCGGCCGGGGCCACTTGCCTGGTCGGCCGGTCTTGACCTAGGTCTTGATCTCTTCCACCGACATCCCGGGCCAGCCCGAGGTCGTCCGCGCTGCGGCCGTCCCGCCACCAGTCCCTTCATGGACCACATTGCGTGCCGGGTGATGCTCGGAGTCGGACGCGACTAAAGGCCATGGGGCGGCGACCGACGCCGTCTCCCGCGTCGCGTCGGATTCCTTCTAGCTAGGCTCGTCGGTGTGTGCCACACCGGACGTCGGGTCAGCGGCGGTAAGACTGCCGTGCTGCTCATCGGGTTGCTGCTGTGGTTGGCGGCGTGTGGAGGGTCAGGCGGCTCCCCTGCGCCGCCCGCTTCGCCCACGCCGCCGGTCTCGCCCGGGCCGCTGCACTGGTCGGCGTTCCTGCAGGTCGCCGCGGTGGTGGACCTGACCGGGCCGCGCAGCGATGGACGGCTGACCGTCGCCGCCGGCGGCCACCTGTCCCTGCTGCACCCCGGCGGCCAGCCGGACCCGTTCGCGCGCGGCGGCGGGGGTTACGCCACCGATCCGGCGCAAGAGCCGTACCTCGCGCTGGCCAGCCAGGCGCAGGTGGCCGGTGCCGACTGTGCGTTTCACCACGACACCGTCTACGCCCTCGAGCCCGCCGGCAAGACCGGGGTGATCGGCATCGACGCGACCGGACAGGCACGTCGGTTGGCCGACCTACCCGCCACGCCGTACGGGATCGCCTTCGACGATGTGGGGCGCTTCGGCCACCGCCTTTTGGTGACGGCGGTCGCGCAAGGGGAAACCACCTTGTTCGGCATCGACTGCGCGGGGCACGTGAGCACCATCGCCGCACACAAGCCGCCGGTGGAGGGCGGCATCGAGGTGGCCCCTTTGTCCTTCGGTGCCTTCGGCGGCGAGCTGATCGCACCCGACGAGAAGACCGGCAAGGTCTGGGCCTTCGGCCCCGACGGCGCAGCCCGGCTCGTGGCCACCTCACCGTTGCCGCACGGCGGCGACATCGGCGTGGAGACGGTCGGATTCGTGCCCGCCGGGTTCGGCCGCGGCTGGTCGGCCTACGTCGCGGACCGCCGCTCACCCGGCAACCCCCACCCGGGTAGCGACGCCGTGTTGCGGCTGTCCGGTGCGGACCTGGCCACCATGGACGTCCGCAGCGGCGACCTGATCATGGTCAGCGAGGCCGGCGCCCTCACCAGCGCCCTCCGCTGCACCGGTACCGACTGCCCGCTGCGCTACATCGCCGACGGGCCGGCGGTCGCACACGTGGAGGGCCACATCGTGTTCGCCCCGCCACCCTGAACCTCCCCGACGACCGCACCCGACGCTCCCCGCCGCCCGGTCGCCGCAGCCGCATCCCGCCACTACCCGCAATGCCGCCGGCGCGCAGGCTCAACGCGCAGACGAGCACGACCCGACCCGAGGCGAAGCGCAGCGGCACATCGCGGTGTTGTACGTCGGCGACGAAGCCGAGAAGCAGGCTCTGCTGCTCGGCGAGCCCGAGGTCTTCTTCACCACGCCTGCCCACGACGGGTTACCGCTGGTCATGCTGCGGCTGGCACAGGTGGACCTCGGACGCCTGCGGGAACTGGTCACCGACGCCTGGCGGATGCGTGCCCCAGACCTGCCGGCGGCGACCTCGTCGGAGCCCGTCCGCAAGGAACCGACGGTCGGGGTGCTGCGCGAGCGGTCAGCGGCAAAGTAGTGCGCTTCCCTGCCCGGCGGGATCATGAACGGTGGGCTGTTCACGCCGGGGCTGCCCGGTGGAACGGCGCATCGGACGCCGGTAGTGCGGGCCGTCCGTGAATCCGGTCGCAGATCTTCTCGGCCATCATCAGTACCGGTGCGTTCAGGTTCCCGGTGATGACCCGCGGCATGATCGAGGCGTCGACGATCCGCATCCGGCGGACCGCGTTGACCCGTCCGCCGCCGTCAACGACGGCGTCGGCGTCGACGCCCATGCGGCAGCTGCCCGAGGGGTGGTAGGAGGTGCTGGTCCGCTGCCGGATGAAGGTCTCGATGTCCCGGTTGCTGACGATGTCGGGACCCGGAGTGAGCTCCTTTCCGCGGTACCGGTCCCAGGCAGGCTGGTGGATCAGCGTCCGTGCGAGCCGGACGCCGTCGATGAGGTCCTGAAGATCCTGTCGACGGTCCAGATGGTTGAACACGATCGAGGGCTGGTCGGCCGGGTTGCTGGACATCAGCCGCACGGCCCCGCGGCTCTCGGGCCGCGACAGGTCCATCCAGAGCTGGAAGCCCGGGATCGGGATGAGCCGGCCATTCTTCATCTGGCGCGTCAGGGGCAGGAACTCGTACTGCATATTGGGGAAGGCGATATCGTCGCGGGTGCACAGGAAGGCCCCGGCCTCGAAGAAGTTGCTCGTACCCAGCCCCTGCCTCCGCAAGACCCACTCCGCCGTCAGGGTCGCCCGCCCGATCGGCCCCAGCTGCGCGGTCAGCGAGTCGGCGTGCCTGGTGGCGTACTGCAGATCGACGCCGGGGTGGTTCTGCAGGTTGCGGCCCACGTGGCGGGCCTCCGCCACCACCTCGACGCCGTGGCGGCGCAGCTCGTCGGGGTCCCCGACTCCGGACAGCATCAGCAGCTTCGGGGTGTTGAGGGCGCCGGCGCAGACAATGACCTCGCGGTCGCTGGCAATGCGCCGACGGCGTCCCCGGTCCAGTATCTCGATCCCGATCGCGGCGCCGTTCTCGATGAGGACCTTGGCGACGAGGGTTTTCCGCATGACGTGGAGGTTCGGTCGTCGCATCGCCGGCCGCAGATAACCGCGCGCGGCGCTCCAGCGCAGCCCGTCGTGGATGAACGACTGTGCGATGTGCAGGCCCTCCTGCTTGTACCCGTTGTGGTCCGGCGTTACCTGGAAGCCTGCCTGCTCCCCGCCACGGAGGAACACGTCGAACAGCTTGTGCTTCGCGCGGCAGCGGCTGATCCGCATCGGCCCGTCGCCGCCGCGCCACTCATCGGCGCCGTCGGCGAATGTCTCCATCCGGCGGAAGTACGGCAGGCAGTGGGCGTGATCCCAGTCCGTGAGGCCGTCGGCCGCCCACCCCTCATAGTCCAGGGGGTTGCCCCGGTTGTAGATCATGGCGTTGATCGACGTCGAACCTCCGACGACCCGTCCGGCCTTCTCGTCGATGGTCCGACCGCCCAGGTGGGGCTCCGGACCGGACTGGTAGCCCCAGCCGATCCGCCGGCTCTGGTAGGCGAACGGCAGCGCCGCGGGCATCGCGATGATAGGGCTGCGATCGGAGCCGCCGGCTTCCACCAGCAGGACGCTGACCGTCGGGTCTTCGCTGAGACGCGACGCCACCACGCAGCCGGCTGCCCCGGCGCCGACGACGATGTAGTCGAACCGCCTGCCCATGGTTGTCCGCCGCCCCTTCCTAGATGCTTCCCTGCTCGCGCAGCGGGGTACCGTCGAGCAGCCGCTGCCAGCCGAATCGCGCAAGGTCGATGGTTGAGTAACTCCCCTTCAGCAGCAGTTCGGCCATGGCCCGCCCGCAGCCGGGCGCGTGCATCAGCCCATGACCGGAGAAGCCCGACAGCATGTGGAAGTTGCCGAGCCCACCTGCCCCCGGGCCGATGATCACATTGCCGTCGAAGTCGTTCTGGTCGTACAGGCCCGGCAAAGTACTCATGCACCGGGTCCGCTCGAACTGGGGGAATCGATGCGCCAGGGCGGGCCACACGACGTGGTCGAAGTAGGTGTGGTCGACGTCGAAGTTGTACCCGCGTGGCTCCGCCAGCGTCGGCACGCCTCCCGTGTAGCCGCTGCCCTCCGGCCGGAAGGCCAGCCGCTGCGTGTCCTTGATGAAGGGCAGCGGCTCGATCGGATCCTGGCACTGGAAGTAGTGCTCGAACCGGCGCAGCGGCTCGATCGGAACGGTGATGTCGAGCATGGCGCAGATGTCCTTCGCCCACGCCCCCGCCGCGTTCACGAAGTGGCCGGCGTCGATACGCCGGCCGGAGCCGAGCAGCGCGCCGGTGACACTGCTCCCCGTGCGTACCAGCCCGGTGACCTCGTCGGCCAGAAACTCGACGCCCAGCGACCGTGCCTTGTTCCGCAAGCCCATCAGCACGCCGTGGGGGTCGAGCCAGCCGTCATCAGGGGAGTGGACGGCGGCGCCCAGGTCCGCGACGTTCATCGAGGGGAATCTGTGCTTGAGCTCGTCAGGCTCCAGCCAGTTGACGTTGCACCCGAGCCGTCGCTGGGTGTCGAAGTTGCGCCTGAGCACGTCGAGCGCCGATGGCGGGACGATGAACAGGTAGCCGTTCCGCTTGAACCAGACCTCGGCCTTCACACCGTCCACCGCCATGGCCTCGGCGAAGTCCTCGAAGAACGCGATGCTGTACTTCGACAGCTCGATGTTCTCGGGCAAGGAGAAGAGCCGGCGCACGCCTCCGGATGCTCGCGGCGTAGACGCCAGCCGGTACGAGGGGTCGCGCTCGATGACACAGACCTCGGTACCGGGGTCGATGAGCCTCACGAAGTAGGCGACCGCCGCACCAACGGCGCCGCCCCCGACCACCACGATGTCGGTCTTCACGCTCACACCTCCTTGGGCGGGCTGGTCGCCGCGGCCAGCGGTCCTCAGGTCGCCTTGGTCGCCTGCGCAACACCCGGGACGCCGGATGCGAACGTAGCCGCCGGCTGCGGCCGGCGGGTACGGCGGCAGGCTCGCCGGACTCGCATCGGCGTCCCCCGGCGGGAGGTGGCAGCATGGTCGAGACGACCGACGTCCAGGCCGCCGTCGACGGTACCCGGACGACAACGATCATGGAGCGGCGGGTAGCGGTCCTCTACCACCACGGCGGCGCGGGGCAGAGCGGACAGGTCGGCCGCAGCTTGCCACTGGTCAAGCTGGCCACCAGGTCAGGCAGCTTACGTTCCACCGCCGCGACCAGCCGCCCTTCCAGGACCAACCCGTAGTCGCCGCATGGTAACGCCGGGGCACCTCGCGGACCTGCTGGCCGGCGAACCGGTACGGGTACTGCTCGTGGGAGTCGACCACGATCTCCAGTTCGGCGATGCCGGCCGCCCGCGCGGTGGGCGTCCGCACGTCCGGCGGGCCTGCTTACGAGTTCGCGGGGACTGCCACAACATCGCGTCCCTGCCGCGGGCGGTAGTGAACACCAACTGTGAGCGGTTCTGACTGGCCCGGTCCAACACCAGGTCGATCGCAGCACCCCGGCGAGTACACGAGCGTACCGGTACCTGCTCAACGATGTCGGGCTGCACCGGCCACTCGCCTCGCCGGCACCGGATAGCAGTACAGCGCGTTGGTGCGCGTGGCCTACCACGAACTCAGCCTGCGGGACATGTGTTGTGTCTGCCCGGAGCGCGCCGCCCGGTCCGGGTCGGGGTGAAGGCGCTGTCAGCCCTTGAGGGCTGCCGACACCACAGCCCGCGCTTCCTCCTGGATCCGGGCCAGGTGCTCCGGGCCGTCGAACGATTCGGCATAGATCTTGTAGACGTCCTCGGTGCCGGAGGGCCTGGCGGCGAACCAACCAGAGCGGGTGACGACCTTCAGTCCGCCGATCGGGGCGTCGTTGGCGGGCGCGGTGGTCAGTGTCGCGGTGATCGGCTCGCCGGCCAACTCGGTGGCGTTGACCTGCTGCGGCGACAGCTTGCCGAGGATCGCCTTCTCCTCTGGGGTGGCTGGGGCGTCAATGCGGGCATATGCGGGCTGCCCGAAGCGCGCTGTCAGGTCGGCGTAGTGCTCGCTCGGGGTCCGCCCGGTGGTTGCGATGATCTCGGAGGCGAGCAGGCAGAGCAGAATGCCATCCTTGTCGGTGCTCCATGGGCTGCCGTCACGGCGCAGGAACGACGCGCCGGCGCTCTCCTCGCAGCCGAAACCCACCGAACCGTCGAGCAGACCCGGTACGAACCATTTGAAGCCCACCGGCACCTCGACCAGGCGCCGGCCAAGATCCTCGGCGACCCGGTCGATCATGGAGGAGGAGACGAGGGTCTTGCCGATCGCCGCGTCACGGGGCCAGTGACCCCGAACCCGGAACAGGTACGAGATCGCTACCGCGAGGTAGTGGTTTGGGTTCATCAGCCCCGCGTCCGGGGTGACAATGCCGTGCCGGTCCGCGTCGGCGTCGTTGCCCGTCGCGACCTGGAAATCGGCCTTCCGTGAAATCAGCGAAGCCATCGCATACGGCGATGAGCAGTCCATCCGGATCTTGCCGTCCCAGTCCAGCGTCATGAACCGGAAGGTCGGGTCGACGGAAGGGTTGACGACCGTCAGGTCTAACGAGTGCCGTTCGGCGATCGCGCCCCAGTAGGCGACGCTCGCCCCGCCGAGCGGGTCGGCGCCGATGTGCACACCGGCGCTGCGGATGGCGTCGATGTTCAGCACCGCCGGCAGGTCGTCGACGTACGCGGCCAGGTAGTCGTACAGGCCGGTGGTGTCGGCGGCGCGGGCCCGGGCATACGGGATGCGGCGGACCTCCTTGAGACCGGCGGCGATGAGGGCATTGGCCCGGTCCTGAATCCACCGCGTGGCGTCGGTGTCGGCGGGGCCGGCATTGGGCGGGTTGTACTTGAAGCCCCCGTCGTCCGGCGGGTTGTGCGACGGCGTGACCACGATGCCATCGGCGAGCCCGGATGTGCGTCCCCGATTGTGGCTGAGGATCGCGTGCGACAGCGCCGGCGTGGGCGTGTACCCGTCCCGGCTGTCGATCAGTACCGGAACGCCGTTCGCGGCCAGGACCTCCAGGGCGCTGACCATCGCTGGCTCGGACAGAGCATGGGTGTCGCGGCCGAGGAAGACGGGCCCGTCGACCCCCTGCTCCCGCCGGTACTCGCAGATCGCCTGGGTGGTCGCGCCGATATGGTCTTCGTTGAAGGCGATGCGCAGGCTGGAGCCGCGGTGACCCGAGGTGCCGAACGAGACCCGCTGCCCCGGCACGGCAGGGTCGGGATGCTCGGTGTAGTAGGACAGCACCACCCGGGGGACGTTGATGATGTCCCGAGAATCGGCGGGCGTTCCGGCGCGGGGATGCACGGACATGGCCCCTCCTCACGTGTCGCAGCTCGCACCCGTGCGCCGATTCCGGCCGCGCGGCCGCGGCGGGGGCTCGCACCTAACCGCATCGTACGTGCCGAATCGGGCGATGCACCCGGCGAAGCAGCACCCACCGCAGCCCCGGCGTGCTTCCTCACGGGGCCTTCGCTGACCGGCGGAATGGAGCAGTGATCGTTGACCTGCTTCCAGACCCTGCGAGTATCAGATAACCCGCTGCGACCCCATGAGAATTTGGGCCCGACAAGATCAAAGACCGGCAACACTGATCTGCGCGGTGGCCGGCTACGTACACGCTCAGTCGGAATATCCCGACCACCCGCCGTATGGCCGGGCGTCACAAGTGGCCACTACTTGCGGGGTCCAGCCGTAGACACACCCGGCTCAGTATGACAGCGGTAGTCGTCCTGCTTGCCCTGCTCGCCGGCGGCGGGATCGGTGAATACCTGCTGACCAAGACGTCGGCCGACCACGACAGGCCACCAACCTTGGGGTTCTACGGCACCCTTCGGGGCGCCGGCAACTGCCTCGACCCCAGCTACTCGGACCTCCGCACCGGTACCCGGGTTGTGGTCACCGACGAGCATCGGGTCGTCCTCGCGGCGGTCCCGCTCGTCCCCGACGGGCCCTGCACCTGGACGTTCGAGATTCGTAACGTGCCGGCCGGCCGAAGCCTCTACTACCTGACCGTCGCCCACCGGGGCATCGTGGGATTCACCGAGGCCCAACCGCGGGAGACTGACGGAGTGCGCCTGAACGTGTAGTCGATCCCGGCTGTTGGCGCGGCTGCTGCCGCGGGAGCGGTGGGCCGCCTTCCTGGTCACGCCCGCGACGCTGCTGCGCTGGCACCGTAAGTTGGTGGCTGGATGTATCCGGCGACCGGCCGCGGCCGGTGCGGCCTGCCTGATGACGTCGTCGAGCTGGTGGTGCGGATGGCGGGAGAACCCGCGCTGGGGATACGTATGGATCATGGGGGAGTGCCGCAAGCTGGATGGTCGCGTGTCGGCCATCTCGGTGCGGCGGATCCTACGCCGGCACCGGCTGGGCCCGGCACCGCGCGGATCATGACCAAGGCCGGTGCGGATCCGACGCCGAGGCGGGCTGGTCCGACCTGGACCCAGTTCCTGACCGCCCAGGCCAAGGGATTCTTGGCCGGCGATTTCTGCACGTGGACACCATCGGCCTGACCCGACCGGCTACCACGATGGGCGCAGGCAACGGCGGCCAGGTACGCCCGTGGACGTACCGCAGGTGTCGCCGATGAGGCGACGACCTGGCCTCGGCCGGCACGGCATGCTCGCCCTCTGTGGACCGTTTGGATGGAGGTGCCGCCGTGCGCAGAGTGTACGTCGCGCTGGCCGGCTTGCTGCTGCTGGCCGTGCTCGCCCAGTTCTACTTCGCGGCCGTAGGAGCCTTCGCCCACCCGCAGGACGACCGGTCATACGCCCTGCACGGCGTGACCGGTGTACTCGTGATCCCGATCGTGTCCGTGCTCGCCACCGTCGCCGCCGCGCTCGCCCGCGCGCCGGGCCGGCTGATCGCCCTGACCATCGCACCGGTCGGCTTGGTCGTCCTGCAGGTCCTCATCATCCTCGTGGGGTTCAGGCTCACCGGCAGCACCGAGAACAAGACCACCCCGGCGGGGCTGGCCATCCTCGGCCTGCACGCGTTGGGCGGCCTCGGCACCTTGGCCGTCGCCGGGCTGATCCTCACCCGGGCCCAGGCGTTCGCCCGGCCGCTGGTGCACACCTAAGGTTGAGTTCCCCCCGGCCAGCCGACGCACCAGGTTCTAGATCTCCGCGGTGACCGGCGGCCGCCCGCGCCGGCTCGGATACGTCCACCGCTGGCGAACCAGATCGCAATGCCACCGCAGCGGCGTGACCGGCCGCACGAAGAGTCGATCCCACAGCCGGCGGGGCAGCAACCGCGTGAGGCCGGCCAGAACGGCGCGGTCGGCCCAGTCGACCCGCGGCCGAGCAACCGACGGCTCGGCGTCCGGCTGCGCTCGGCTTTGGGCGGCCGCCGCGGTCGTAGGGTCGCGCTGGCCGTGGCCGCCGTCACGGTCGTCATGATCACACAGGCGATGTTGACCGGACGGATGGACGCGGCCGCGGTGAAGCGCGCGAGCGAGGTCGCCGCCGCGCTCGCCACCGGTGACGACACCCGGCTCGGGCAGGCGGTGCGGCCGGTACCTGGCGAGCAGACGGTGGTACAGGTCACCGACGCCGCCGGTACCGTCGTTGTCGCCTCACCGGACGTCGAAGGGGAACCGCCGCTGTCGCCCATGCGCCCCGCCACCGGTCAGACGTTGTGGGAGCAACGGTCGCTGCCCGTGGACCGGGAAGAGCCGTTCCGAATCGCCGCGATGGGCATCGACTCGCCACACGGGCGACGGGTCGTGCTCGTGGGTGCGCCGCGTGCAGCCGGTACAGGAAGCCGTACGTGTGCTGACCACCGTCCTGACGATCGTGCTGCCCCTGCTGGTCCTCGTCGTCGGCACCGCCACCTTCGTGTTCGTGGGCCGGGCCGCGAACGGCGCACAGCGCCGCTTCGTCGCCGACGCCAGCCACGAGATGCGCAGCCCGCTCGCGACCATCCAGGCAGGCCTCGACATCCTCGTCACCAACCGGGTCCTGCCCGAGGCGGCTCAACGGCAGGTGGGACGGTTGCAGGCCGAGTGCGAGCGGCTGGGTCGGCTGGTGGCCGACCTTCTCCTCCTGGCACGCGTCGACGAGCACGGCCTCGTCCTGCGCCACCCTGCCACCCCCGCGGAGGCCGCCAGCGGCGCCCCGGGCTCAGCCGCCCCGGGTAGCGGGCTACGGCTGTCGAGGGCATTGACGATCGTGCTGGCCGCGCACGAGCCGGGACCGGCGCTCGGTCAAGGGTGCGCCCGGTGGCCAGTCCGGCCGATACCGCCGTGCCACACTGACCAGTGTGCGTACCGGCGGTGGGGACCTCGATGCGGCGGGGCTGGCGGCGGAGCGCGAAGGTGTGGTGCTCGGGCGGCTGCTCACCTTCTTCACCGCGCGTAGCGGGAAGTGGTCGACACCGACGGGGGAGGCGTGGCAGCCGGCGTTGGCCATCGAGGTCGTGGCCGGCAGGTACTGCCGCACGGGCGATCGGGTGCTGCGCGATGTCCTCGAGCGGTCGTTCGCCCGGTACCGGGCCCGGCGCTCCCGCTTCTATGACGATGACGGCTGGTATCTCAACGCCTGGCTGTGCGGGTACGCGGCAACGGGGGAACCGCAGTACCTTGACGAGGCCCGGTCGCTGTTTGTGGAGATGAGCGGGGCCTGGGACGGTACCTGCGGCGGCGGGTTGTGGTGGAGCACCGGGCACAGCTACAAGAACGCGATCACCAACGGGCTGTTTCTGCTCGCCGCGGCACGTCTGCATCGGCTCGCCACCGGTCATTGCTCCCGGCGGGACTTTCGAGGTTGGGCCGCGCGGGTGTGGCGATGGATCGAGGCATCGGGGATGATCAATAGAGACGATCTCGTGAATGACGGCCTCGACGGCGCGTGCGTCAACAATGGCGGCGTCACCTGGACCTACAACCAGGGTGTGATGATCAGCGCTCTGGTGGAGTTGTGCCGGACCACCGGTGAGCCGGGCCACCTGGTCCGAGCGCATCGCATCGCCCGTGCCGCCATCACCACCCTGGTCTACCCGGATGGGACCCTCCGGGAACCGGGCGAGCCGGACTGTAATGGGGACGCGCAGGTGTTCAAGGGGGTCTTCGTCCGTGGGCTGGCCGAGCTGTGTCACGCCGATCCTGCCGGCGCCGTCGCCTACCGGAGGTTTCTTCGCGCCAACGCCGCGACCGCGTGGCAGGCCGGCCGTGATCGGGCCGGCGGGTTCGGCGTGAGTTGGCGGGGGCCGGCCGGTCGGGTCACTGCGGCCACGCAGACGGCGGCGGCTCTGCTGTTCGGTGCGGTCGCGGGGCTCGAGGAAATCGAGGCCGGCCGTGCGGGGGCGAAGGCTGCCGGCGTCCGGTCGGCTGGCGTGGGGTCAGATTTCGCGTCGCCGGGACAGAATCCGCTGTGCGATCGGGGTCCGGGAGGCGGGCCCGGGACCGGCGGTGGCATGGGACCCTCGCGAGGGCGCGGCGAGGGGGGCCCAGAGCTGATGCCCGTCGAGGTCGGTGAACAGGCCGACGACGACCAGGACGAGCGTCGTGCCGAGGGCCGCTCCGGCCAGTGCGGGCAGGCCGGGCGGCACGCCGCCGGGTAGCACCAGCAGGATCAGGGCCACCGACGCCACCGTCACCGCCCGGCGGATCGCGACGGATCCGGCGGCAACGGCCAGCGGCACGATGCCCCACAGCAGGTACCACGGGTGCACGACCGGGCCCAGCACCACGAAGCTCGCCAGGCACAGGCCCAGAGCGACCACCGGCCCGAGTTCCCGGCTGCGCCGCCACAGCAGCACGCAGAGGCAACCTGCGACGCAGACCCCGGCCAGCCAGACGGCGTGCCGGGTCTGCTCTATGGTCGCGACACCGGACCATCGTGCCAGCAGGCCAAACACGGAACCCAGATCCGTCGTGACCGACATCCATGTGCGGGCCCGCGTCGGCGTGCCGAGGGCGGCCACCCAGCCGTATCCGGTCCCGGCGAGCGCCGTGACACCCGATGCGGTAGCCGCGGCGATGGCTGTCACGGCGAGTGTGACCCGCACCCACCGGCCCCGACCGGCGTGCTGACCCGCCCAGATCGGCACGACGAATGCGATGGCCAGCGCAGCCGGTGCCTTGATCAACGCGGCGAGGGTGAGAACCACGACACCCAGGCCGGGACGGCTCCGCAGCGCCAGCACCAGCCCCACCGCCATCAGGCCGAGCATCAGGGTGTCATTGTGGGCGTCGCCGACCAGGTGCATCAGCACCAGCGGGTTGAGCACGCCGAGCCAAACCGCGGCGACAGGATCCACTCCGCCCGCGCGGGCCAGGCAGGGAGCAGACCACACCAGCATGGCCAGGCCGGCCACCGCGACGGCCCGCATGCCGAGGATGCCCAGCCAGGTGGCCGATCCGGTGATCTGCGTAATCCCGCTGGCCAGCCGCAGGAAAACCGGTCCGTACGGTGTCGGCGTGTGCTGCCAGATTGCCGGTACGTTGGCCGCCAGATGGCCACCGAGCATGGCCGGACCCACTTTGTAGGGGTTGATCCCTATCGCTGTCATCGCGCCCTGCGCGAGGTAACTGTAGACGTCGCCGCTGAAGATGGGGGTGATCAGCGCGAACGGAGCAGCCCACCAGGCTGCCGTAACGATGATGTCCCGTCGCCCCGGCCGATCGGTCTGGCGCAACAGACCGCCAACCCGCCACCATGCCACGAGAAGCATCGTCGTACCCAGATAGACCACCAGCACGGCGCAGGTGATCGAGCCGCGTAGTTCCCGGACACCGGGGAGATGCGCCAACGGATCGCGAGCCGGCAGTACCCCCGCCAGAACGCCGCCGCTGGCCGTCACAACCGAGCCGGCCAGGCCAAGGAGGCGGTAGCGCATCAGGCGCGACGTGCTCTGGATCAGCAATACCTGTTCCCCCTGCGAATCGACGAACACCCGCACGTGCAGCACCTGAGCAGACGCCGGACCAAGGTCCCGATGGCCCGGTCGGTAGGTTACGTCGCCATCTGCCCGATCCGCAGGATCCGGGCAGCCAACAGCGGCCAGTTAACCACCCCGGGCCGCGCGGGTGGAGACCACCCATTCGAATGCGGTCGTACCCATGCCGGCCCATGGCATGCGTCCGGCGGTGCCACTGGGCACCCGGCGCGGCAGTCATCGAGACGGCGGTGCGGGGCGGTCTCCCGGCCGTCGGCCGGAAGCTCGTTTTTGCGGACCGAGCGGTCCGATAGTGGCTCGGTCCACAGCCGGGCCCCAGACGATCGGGGCATGGGTGGCGCGTTCGTGCTGGTGGAGGATGACCCGGACATCGGGGAAGGGCTTTCGCGGGCGCTGGTCGGCCACGGGTACACGACGTCATGGGTGACCACCGGCGGCGCGGCGCTCGACCTGGTGCGTCCGGACGCGCGGGAGCCGGTTCGGGCCGACCAAGACCCTGGACGTGCAGGTGAGCGTACTGCGCCGGAAGCTGTCCGGGCTGGGCAAGGATGCCGCGCAGATCACGACGCGGCGTGGTCGGGGATATCGCTACGAGGTGCCGCCGGCGCCGGTGGCGCTTGCGGCGCGCTCGGCAGCAGCAGGCTGAACACCTGGTGGGGGTGGGCCTGTCGGATCACCAGCCGGCCGCCTTCGGCCTCGGCAAGGCTCCGCGCGAAGCTGCCACATGCCGTCGGTGTCGTGGCGGGCAATTACCAGTTCCGGGGCGGCCGTGGCCACGAAGCAACCTCCGAGAGGGCGAGTGGACTACGAGGGGTACTGGGTGGGCGCCCGACGGGCGGCGGCTCGTGGTGGCCCGGGTCGACACCAGCCCGGTCCAGGTGTAGTACCTGGCGAACCCGGCTGAGCCGACCGCTGCGCCAACCGCGTTGCGGTATCCGGCGGCTGGTACGGCCAACGCCGACGTGAGCCTGTGGATCCTCGGCCTGGACGGCACCCGGGTCGGGATCGACTGGGACCGCCAGGAATTCGAGTACGTGACCGCTGTGCTCTGGGACGCGTTCGGGTTGCTCGTGGTCGTGCAGAGCCGAGCGCAGGACCGGATGCGCATCCTCACGGTCGACCCGGATACCGGCCGGGTCGAGGTGGTCCACGAGGACGTGGACCGTGCCTGGGTGACGATCGTGCCCGGAGTGCCGGTACGCACCGGCGACGGCGCGCTGGTCTGGACCGGCGACGCCGGCGACACCCGGCACCTGCTGGTGGACCGCGAAGTCGTTACCCCGCAAGGACTCCAGGTTCGTGAGGTACTCGACGTCGATGATGACACCGTACTGTTCCTCGGCTCGGACGATCCCGTCGAGATACATCTGTGGACGTGGTCGCGCGGCGAGGGAACGCGACGGCTGACCGCGCAGCCGGGGGTACACGGGGGGCGGCGGGCCGGAGGCACCACGGTCATCGCGAGCAAGAGCCTGGCCTATCCAGGGACCCGGGTGATGGTAGGCGGCGACCCGATCGCCAGCGTCGCCGAGACGCCGAAGCTGACCCCGCGGGTCGAACTGTTCGAGGCGGGCGCTGACCGGCTGCGTACGGGCGTCGTGTTCCCCACCGGGCACCGCCCGGGAGACGGCCCGCTACTGGTACTCATGGACCCGTACGGCGGGCCGGGCGGGCAGCGGGTACTCGCGGCGCAGTCCGCTTTCCTCGTCTCGCAATGGTTCGCCGACCAGGGCTTCGTGGTCGTGGTCGCCGATGGGCGGGGTACCCCGGGCCGCGGGCCGCGCTGGGAGCGCACCGTGTATGGCAACCGCGGTGACCTACCGCTGGAGGACCAGATCGTCGCGCTGCACGCCGCCGCCCAGCGGTATCCGGACCTGAACCTGTCCCGGGTCGGGATCCGCGGCTGGTCCTTCGGCGGTTACCTCGCGACGCTGGCCGTACTGCGCCGCCCCGACGTCTTCCACGCAGCGGTTGCCGGCGCGCCGGTGACCGACCAACGGCTCTACGACACCCATTGGCAGGAGCGGTATCTGGGCCACCCGGACCTGTTTCCGCAGCAGTACGATCGCAGTTCACTGCTGGCCGACGCGCCAAACCTGCGCCGCCCACTCATACGCATCCACGGGCTGCTCGACGACAACGTCCATCCTGCGCACACCATGCGGCTGTCCGGCGCGCTGCTCGCCGCCGGCCGCCCGCATACCGTTGTCCCGTTGTCCACCGCCACGCACGGGCCACGCGAACAGATCGCGAACCTGTTGGTACTCGAAGCCCAGTTCCTCAACAACGCGCTCGCCCAGCCCAACGGCCCGGATGAAGCCGACCCCCCTGTGCCCCCGGCGGACCCCCGCTCGGGCGGGCACCGGTCTTCCCGGGAGGTGCTCACCGCGAACTCGGCGATCAAAGTCACGTTGGTCGATCACGACGCCGGCCTTCCACCCGAACCGGGCGGTGAGCAGGTCCGCACGAATACCGGTATCCTCGGAAGGACTTCTTTCTGGAGGCAGCCAACGGCGATGATCTCGTCGAGTGCAGGCCTACACCCGGACCTCAACCGGGCCCGACGATCGACGCCCGGTGAATGGCGATGTGGAGACGACGCTGACTGGGTGGGAGTAAGCCACGCCGCGTCCTCAGAGAAGGATTGTTTCGGTCCACCGGGGCGAGGTGCCGGTCTCCCGCTGGACAACGTGACGTATGCCGGTGGCTCCGCCACACCGACGAGCTACGGGAGGTACACCTCGGCCGCCAACAATCAAGGGCTCATCCGGGTTTTTCGTGGGTAGACAAATCGGGCGCGAAGCGGCCTGATCGCGGCGATTCCCTTGCGGCGCATGGGCCGGAGCAGGCCATCGGCCTGCCCGCAAGCCTGACCAGAGGGACCGCGGAGGCTCCGGGGTCAAGGGCGGCCCGAAGGGCCGTCGCGCCAGCGACGCGAAGCGCCCTTGAGGCCGGAGGGGCGGCCCCGCAGGCTTTGCACCGCAAGGGAATCGCCTCCGTTGG